>ENA-UOYH01000413-UOYH01000413.1-marine-metagenome-genome-assembly--contig:-NODE-413-length-15807-cov-5.358233_pt1 | contig 15807 bp, 5 predicted proteins | sample MGYA00238175_ERZ767261 | MGnify/ENA primary metagenome ERZ767261 (study PRJEB28946, sample SAMN06267185) | marine metagenome | isolation source: Columbia River Estuary | place: USA:Columbia River Estuary...
TGCTTGTCTTTCAAATAGCCTGATCCATAGATCTTGATTTTTGTGGTTTCCAAAAATGGCCTTTGTTCATCTCTTATTAATCTTTGTTTACTTATTCCGAATGCTACCATGATTGGTATTTGGTAGGAGTCTGCTACTGCTGTGAAGAAGTTGTCATCTCCTCCTAGTGCTGTAATTGCTTGTTTTGTAGTTGTTTTCTTCCAGTTTTCTACTTCATTTGGCATTATGCTCTTAACTATGTCCTTCCCTTCCTTCTCCACCTTTTGCTTTGCTACATTTCGGTGTAGGTTATTTAGTGATCTTTTACCGTTTGCAATTAGGATGCCTACACTAGCTAGATGATTACTCTCCTGGCAATCCCTGTGGATCATGGCTCTTCCTAGTTGTGTCTCCACGTCCCTTATGAGTCCTATGTTTGGTTTGGACTTAATTTCCTGGTTTGTTACTTGTGTGACCTTGTCTGGTGTTTGAGGAGGTGTTTTTGTAATGAGCCAATGTATCTTATTCATGGCTTCAGAGATCATGACTTGCTCCGATTGTGGGTTATCCTCTGATGATTCTAGTGTGACTGGGGTCTTAGTGTCTATTAGGTCCATGCTCATGGCCCATGCGAATCTTTGTAGTGCAGCTTCTTGGTGGTGATCTTTTTCCTCCATGTCTACCTCTTCCTTATACTCGTGTTTTCTCTTTATCTTCTTAACTTCTGTTCCTTGGTTTTCTCTATCTTTAATTGCTTGTGCCAACTTCTTTCTATTCTTTCTCTTTATTCTCTTAATTTCTATTTCTTGATTTTCTTGTCCCCACTTCTCTGCTATGGTCTTTACTATCTGGTAGTCTCGCCCTTCATGTTGTACGATCCTGTTACTTGCTGACTTTCCTGACAGATCCCTTATGAGCGTGTCTAGGGCCTGTAGTATGGCTAGTGTATTGTTGTTTGACCATGTGCCATTTTTTAGCTTTAGGGTTGCTATAAACTGGGGTTTGAACTTTTTTCCTGAGTCTATGAGTTTCTTTGCTAGTAGGTGTTGTTTATTATCTTTGTCAAATAGCGATTCTCTAGATGACTCTCCTATTCCCTGTCGTTTATTCAGTGCATTATAGACGTTGGCCTCCCAGTTTTTCCTGAATAGTAGTGGGCTGATGTTCCAGTCCTTTCCTTTGTCGTCACCTTTGGTTAGGTTGTATTCTATTGTCCTTGTGAATCCAAATCTGAACCTTTTCTTATTTGTAGATTCCGATTCGTCAGGGTCTGTTTCCCAGAGTTCTCTGCTCTTAATCTCTTCCTCTTCCGATGGTTGGTCCCATATTTTTTCCTTTTTAGGGTTTGGACCTTGGGTGTTGGTAACTATTATTCTGGCTGTGGGTGTCATTTTCTTCGTGTTCAGCCCTTCTTGAATAATTGGTTTTCCCATAGGAATTTTTCTTCTCTCATCTCCCTGCTTTATTCTTCTTATGTCCCCTACTTCTTCTTCCTGGGCTTCCTTTGGCCTGGTTAGCATGTTTTGTTTTTGTTTCCTTTCTTCTTCCTCCAATTCTTCTTGTTCCCTTTTTGTTTTGTCTATCATTTCTGCATACCTCTGTTCATCCTCCTCAGACACTAGCACCTTTTCCAATTCTTTTTTTCTTTCTGCTATAGCATCGCTTGTCGTTTGGATTTCATCCAAATGTTTTTCTGATAGGCTTAGTAAGTACGCTAGGATTGCGCTATCCTTGGCGAATTCCAGTGTCTTTGCTGGTCCTCTTGATTTTGGGACTACTCTTACATTTGTGGTATATGGGCTGTAGCTTGTTTCTACTACTCTGTTGTTGTGTTTTAACTCTTCTAATTTGTCAGTGATGTCTGGGTCCTCTATTTCTGTTTGGGCCTTGTTTGGTCCTGCTGTTATTTCCGCAGTGTTGGCCAGGAGTGCCCTTGCCATATAGACATCTTTTCTGAACAGTCCTATATTGCTGCTGTGGAGCGAGATGCAGTTTTGGCCGTAGATATACAATACGAGTGCTAAGTGTGTTAGCTCCAGATTGTATTCTGGTTTAAGCATCTCTGAATCATCGTCCATAACCTGACTACATAGAAATGCCAAGTAGTCGGGTTGAACTAGTCCTGTATCCAAGTCGTGTAGGGCCGTGGGGCAGTCTTTCTTATTGTTGAAGTAGTGCCTCGGCGGGTGATCTGGTACTGAAAATCTTTTTGAAACGTCTTGAAAGGCTCTATTTTTGAACATGAGGAAGAATTTATCGAAATCCTTTCTGATCATTGGGTGGGTTATCCAGTGTTTGATCATTACTTCCCTGTCTCCCCCAAAGTCTACCAAATCGATTTGTTTGAGGGTCTTGACAAACTCTGCTTGTGGAATCAGTTTTTCTAAACGCAGTCCTGTCTGTCCTGCGAAGAACTCATGAAGGGCAGCGGTTGACTTGCTGTATTCCATGAATTCATTGACGTCCTGTGGCTTTAGTTGTTCAAGGTTCGTTATTTTTCCCATTGTTTGTTGTGACTGATGGCTGATTTGGTCGTTTGCTTTCTCTGTTCTCTTTTCATATTCCCTTTGGTTGATTTGTCCTGCTTCTTCTGTGCTGAGGTTTTGTTTTTGATAACATAGTACCTTTGGCATTATTACATCATCCAGTTCTTGTCGGTTTCTGAAGATGGCCTGTACTTTCACAAATCGACAGCCTGTTGTTTGGTGGCTTTTGCAATCTATTGGTTTTTCCTTGCCTGGTGTGATTGTGGCTTGGTCAAGCATTGCTCTTGCTAAGCCAATTGCTTGCATCTCGTCAGGCGAGATTGCCTCGAAATTATTGTTTTCTATTTCCGTGAGGTTTGGGAGTTTCACTTTCCTATGGGTGAAGTAAAGTCCTATCCCCCATTTTTGTGCCTGTTCTCTAATCATCTCCCAACACATAATGAACAGAGTTGCCAAGGCCTGTATATCTGCGTGGAGACAATCATTTACTGCCATCTTTTGTCTGGCTTTTTCTGTCTTGCTGGATTCAGTTAGGTTTATTCTCCTCAAACTAATGCTTGCCTCAAAGCAGTAAACATGAGCTGTTAGGGCTAGTACTCTGGGCCATACTTTATAGAGTTCCATGATTCTATTATCGCGATAGTCGTTCTGTAAATTTCTTTTCAGGGTTACTATTTTTTCCTGTTGGTATTTGTCTAGGACTAGTTGTAGTATTCCTCTATTACATGTTGTCAGCTGCCTACTACATCCTACTGAAGCTAAGAGGTGTGCCATAGTATTGATTATGATTCCTGACTTTTCTGATATTGGCAGCTCACCCATAAGTGAGTACTCCGTGAGAGTTATGATCGGCCCTTCCACTTTGATGTTTGGATATTGCATAAATTCATTTGAGTGCTCTTCCTGCCTATTCGTCTCTGCTTGGTATGCTCTAACTGTGTCTGGAATTTTGTTTGGGTCCTCTATCGGGAAGTCTTCCAGGTGTTCCTTATTTGGGAATGCATTCAATAGCAAATTCTCGCTTTTGACGTAACTGGCGTACATTGAATCCGTTTCCTGTATGATGTCCCTCTCTATTTCTGTAGCTTTTATCCGTCTAACTTGTATCTCTATTCCTTCTTTGTTGAGTGCTGGAATCGTATTCAATGACTCTGGTCCCAGGGCTAGCATGGCCTCTGAGTTGTCTCTTCCTTTTTCTTTAATGAATCTGGCCGGTTTATAGTTAGTCACTTTTACAGTTGGTGGTAGTTTGAATCTTTTCTTTGTTGGGTTTATGATTGTTAATGTTAATTCTCCATGCTTTCTTTTGTAGGGTTCTGATTCTTCAAATGGGGCTCTCCACTTTGTGATGAGACCTGGTGTCTTGCTGTTCACCATCACTGGTTGTGTCTTCCTTGTCCACTTTTCTTCTGATTCAACTTCTGGTTTCTGACCTACTAGGTTGGGGAATTGCAAGAGGAGTTTGTCTGCTTCTTTCTTCTTTACATAGATAGTAGTCTGATCGTGAGCCTCAATGATGTTTCTAGCCCTACTATCTGTCTGCAATCTGGGTTGGGTACTTACCCTTGTCGTGGCGTGCACCTGGGCGATGTTTTCTCCGTCCTGTAGCTGCTCCTCCTCGTTCTGGTCTTCCGCTTCCTCCAGCTCTTCACAGGTTTCTTCTTCATCTTGTTTTTCGTTGGTCCCCTGGGTGTCAGGATCCCCTTCCTCGTTGTTCTCCAATCTCTCCTTTTGTGCATACCTTCCTCCTGCTGTCAGCTTCTGGTTTGGTAGGTGAAAGTAGAGATATTGGTTTTCTCCTTCATATGCTAGGGCTCCTTGGAGTGGCTTCAGCCATCTATTTGCTATTAGGATCTCGTCTACTGATCCTTCCATGACCCAAAACTCGCATTCTTTTTTTAGGTCGTGTTTTCCTATAGTCATTGTGGGCAACACAAGTTTTCCTGTTATTGTTAATGGTTTGCCGTCACAATTCACTGCCCTGACTGTCTCATCTGTTTTGTACACTGGTCTGCCTTGTTTACAGTTTCTCCATTCTTCACTTTTCATGAGTGTGTCTAATGATGTTCTTGATATCAGGCTAAGGCCGGCTCCACTGTCCATGAGGGCGTCGAACTCGTGTCCTAATAGTGTGACTTTCATGTAAGGGCATTCCCCTTGTTGTGTGAGCTTTACTCGTTTTGTTTCTTCATTTTCTTTCTTGAATTTTTCCCAACTCACTGTTTTTCCTGAGGTAAAGTGCACTGGTCCATTGTTACTTTCGCTTTTGGCTTTTTCCTGTACTTTCCTAATTCTCCCTGTTCTTTCTATATCCTGTCTATGCATGTGCGGATGCATATCTTGTTCGTTCTCTTGTATTGTATTAGGGCAACTATCATTTGTTCCATTTGTTTTACTGCTTCTACACCTGCATACTATGATTGGGTTCTCTTTTATTTTGGCTATTTTTGTAGCTAACTGTTTTCGTTCTGTTATATCTTCCTCAATTATCTGTTGGGGGTCGAGGTTTTGTTCAGCTAATTCTATATCTATTTCTTCTTGGATTCTATAAAACATGTTTTCATCGCTTTCGTCAATTTCCTCTTTGTCCCTTCTGGGATTCTGGAGAATACTCATAATCTTCTCTGGGTCCTGAGTTATCAGGTCTTCCGATCTGGCTGCTTTGTTGTCTTCTATTTTATACGTATCTATGGCTAAGTTTTCCGTATTGTCCTTTTCTGCTTCCTTTGCGACCTCAACTGGGGTTGTTTTGACCTGTTGAATGTTCTCTGCTGTCTCTATTGGTCTCTCCATGTTCTCTTTTGGTTCTTGTTTCTGTAGTGACTGCCGTTCTTGGGCCTCCATACATTTTCTTATTTTTTGTTGTTCCAGTTCCTGCCATTCCTGGGCTTTCATACAATTTATGATTTGTCGCTCCTGGTTCTCCTCCCAAGTCTTGGTTTCAATGTTTTCAGCTTGGTCTGCCATTAACCTTCTTATCTTTAACCTTGTGTTTGCCTGCCAATCTGATAAATCTTGGTCTCTTGTATCCCTTAAGATTCGTATTGATCTTACTAAGTTCAGTGGGTTTTGTCCTGCCTTGCCTGGCCTTTGTCTGAGGACTTCTTCTGGATCGTAAGGTTTTGCTTCTTCATCTTGTTCTCCTTCCCCTTCTTTTTCTTCTTTTCCTTCTGGTTTTTCTTTTACTTTTTCCTGTTCCTTTTCTTTTTCTTTCTCTTTCTCTTTCTCTTTGTCTTTGTACCATTTCCCATCTGGGGTAATTGTTGGGCCATCTGCTTCTGGAATTACCTCTTCATGCTTCCACCTAACTTCTTTATCTTGCATGCATTCCATGCCCTTTTCACATGGATCTATTTCCTTACTCTGTTCTTCCTGTAATTTAACTATGTGCTCTCCATATGTTAGGTGTTTGTAGTCTTTTAGTGGCCCTGGTGTTATGGACCTGTTTTGTATGAATACTTTTGACTCCTCTTCTTTGTTGTGTGGGTTAGTTTTTACAGTTTGTACATTAGGGCCATATGGATGTACAATTGGCTCTGTGGGTTTTATTTCTGTGGAATCTATTTTGTCGGTTGGCTTTCCCGTGTGGTTGTCGGGTGGTTTTTTTCGTTGGGCATCCTCCTGCACTTCTACTTGTCGTACTGGTGCTGGCGTCTGCCCTTCACACCGTCAGTTGTTCCACCATTGGAGGTCGAGGCCGAGGTCGAGGCCTTGTCCCGATTGACTTTCTTTGCCTCCACTTGCCATCTCCGCTTGCCATCTTTCCTGTTCCTCGACTAGTTCTTGGTCTGTCATGGTAAGGTCTATATACCCTACCCCGAGTTGTGATTCAATCTCCGCCATTTGGATTCTGCATAACTTTGAGTGTGTCCCGCCTGTCTTCTGGGGACACTCCTTTCCTGTCATGCACGGTTGGTCCCCTGAGATCCTCGTTAGGTCTTCCTCAGTATAAGCCAATATCTGTTTTACTGTAGACTTGGTTGCATTAGCTGGGATTGATGTTTGTTTGAAAGCCATTAGCTTTTTTACTTTCTCTGTTCTTAGCCTACATGCTTGTGACTTGGTGCACATGAATTCTCCATTGTGGTTTCTACAATGGTGGTCTCCAGTACAGGAGTCTTTCTTGTCTTGTAGTGTTCCTGGTTTATTCTCACACTTGTGGCATGGATGTTTGAATGTTGAGTATGGGATATCTACTCCAACATCTCTGGTTGTCTTGCTTGGTTTCGGTGTTCCTTTGTCCTCTCCTGATTGTCCTCTGAGTTTGAGCGCAAGCATCAGTTTGTGATTCTGTTGCTCTATTTGTGCCATTTTCAGCATTAGTGCTTTTTCTGCCAGGGTGGAGGATTTCTTTGGCCCTGTGCTGTAGACCTTGTTTTCTGCCTCATGGAGCTTTCTTGCCCTTTTTGTCTTCATGAGCAGTGCTAGGTCAGTGATGACATCCCTTACATCCTCCCTCTCTACCTCTGTGCTGGGGTTTCTGTACGAGTAAAGCTCATTTAGATCCGTGTAGAGGTCAGCCGTTTTTACGATGTTTACTAGCAGCCTTTGCTTGTTCCCCTCCATCTTGTCTTTCCTGAGAGCCTCGTTTATGACTCCTTTCCCCTGTTTCTTTGCTCTGATGTACGATGGGTCCACATATGTGAGTTGGAGTGCATCATCCTCAAGGTCTGCTCGTAGCATTGTGGTGGATTCATCCTTTTGCAGTGCTCTGACATGCTTTTCAACCAGTCTGTCTTCCATCTCACCGAAACTCTCCTCAGGTTCTAGCATATCTAGGATGATTTTCTCGATATAGGTTGTGATTGTCCATGCTCCTTGGTTACTGAATGTTTTGGTACTTATTCTCGTATCTATTGCTTCCTTGATGTCGGGGTGGAGGGTTTTTTCTGTGATCATGTACTTTGAGAATGTCTTCCAGTATATGGCTCTTTTTAGACAGTACACTCTGCCTTTCTGCATCCATTTCTTCACATCATTTGGTGACAACTTCTTTGCACTCTGCCTACCCTTGAGTGCCGGCGCTCCGTCCACCAGGTTCTTCAGCTGATGCCATTTAGACTCCAGCAGCTGGTTGTACCCGTTTGAAATCTGTAGGCGAGAGTCATCGTCGAGCCATTCTCCGTCCTTCCTTGCTTCCCGCCAGGCATTGAACCAGGCAATGAATTCCTCATCTGGTGCATTTGGCAGTCCTATGTCCTTCAAGATTTCCTTATACTTTTTCTCAAACCACGGGGCCACTAACAGCGAGTATTGTGGTTTCTTGTTTGTGTTTCCATGTGCTCCATTTACATTTGGTATATCATTTCTTGTGAGAGCCTCTTTTTCTGCGAAGAATTTCATGGCTCTTGATATTTTCTTGCTGTCTGATAGGCATTTTGGTGTTATGTAGTTTGCCTGTTTAAAGTGTAGCTTGACTATGATGCGTTTGCTTTTTTTTCCTTTTGCATCTACTCCCTCCTCATCAACGGCTTCCTCTGTGGTTTCATTTCTGTTGCTACCACCATAATCCTCATCATCACTCTCATCCCTGTTTTCCCCGTCTCCATCTTGGTTGTCATCATCATCATCCTCGTCTGAGTTGTGTGAAGAATCATCGCCGCCTCCCCCATCGTAATCACCAGCATCCTGGCCTCCATAGCCGTAGGCTCCTCCTGAGTTCTTGTAGTACGGGTTCTTTGTTGTACCAGGGATATTGGAGTCTGGGTTTGGTTTTGAATCTTCACTTTTTTCCTTCTTGATCTGTTTGCCCTTTTTGCTCTGCTGGGTTTCCTCCTTCTCCTTGGTATTGTCTCTTATTTCTTTTATGGCCTTTTCCATTGCTGCCATTTGCTTCTGTATCCTCTCCTCTTTTGTTTTTTCCTCCTGTTTGATCTTGTTGGCGTTATGGCTGTCTTCTGCATTCTTCAGAGCCATCTTGATCTTGTGTTGATACATAAGTGCCTGATCTACCAGTTTGTCTTGTTTGCTATGGTTGTTTAAGACATGTTTTGGTATTTTGTCTTCCCTGGAGCTTGTGTATCTGCACTCTCCATCAGGGCAGACATAAGTGTCCTTTGGTTTTTGGCTGTTCTTGATCATCATTTGGATGGTATAGAGCCTTTCCTTTTCCATCTTTCTTTGCTCTTCACGATCTACCCCATAGTGTAACGGGATTTCGTCCTCCGACTCTGTCCTGTTGGCTTCCTCATCTGCTGATGTGTCTGTTGACATACTCTCTTTCTTGGGGAATTCCAGGTCCGCTATTTGGTGGATACGGTCTTGTTGTCTTTTTTTCAGTTTCTTTTCTCTTAGTGTTTGTTTTAGTCTCTGTCTTGCACGGTGCAGCGTTTCACTTGTTGAATTGGTGGGGCTATGTGCTCTGCTGCTGAGTGAGCTCGGGACTTTGGATGCCCTTTTTGACTGCAATCTTGACTCTTGTAGGACATCTGATACGATAACGACTTCTTTATACAGGCCCGAGAGTTCGTCCTTTGTTCTTTCGAGCTCTGCTTTCTGTTCCGCCAGTTGTTTTGTTATGTTTGTCATATCTGCCCATGTCTCTCTTTCTGCTACTTTTTGTCTATGGGTCTCCTTATCTTTTTCCACTCTAATCAAGGACTCCTTATCTCTCTCCAGTTTTTCCTTTCTTCTGATGTCCTCTATTGTGTCATCTTGTTGTTGTTCTTGCTTGATGGTTTCTTTTTCTTCTCTTTCTATGATTGCGTGCAGGAATTCCATGACTCCTCCATCCCATCTCCCGAAGTTGAACTTCATATCCTTCAGGTTGATGGTCTCATTTGCATCACTCATTAGCAAGGTCATTCCAAGTTCACTGCTAAGGTTGTATGTTTTGACTGCTTTGTTCATCCATATGTTCTGATGGTCTTTCATGATGAAAGCAACAGAGGTGGATGGTTTGTTCTCTTTTCTCCTTGCACCCTTGTTATCTTCTTGGTATGCGTACAGGAGGTATCCGAATATGTCTTCTGGCGCGGCGCCCTGTGCATTTTCTTGGCTTCTGTCTGGGAACTTGAGGTTACTCCATCCTAACTTTGTAAGGTGTTCCTTGGCTAGGAATTTTAGTGTCTGTTTGTTCGAGGAGCTGTCCTTCTTGTGGATTATGATCATGTGCTCCATTTTGTCCTGTCCCTGTTGTGCCGGCACTTCTGGATTTATCCACTCTTCTTGGTCTTTGTGTGCTCCAGGTATTTTCTCACCTCCGTCGTAGGGGAGATCTCCTCCTGCTGCTCCCTGTTCCTGTTCTTGTTTCAGGAGATCCTCATATGGAGGTGCACTTGGCACTGGTGGTTTTGCCATGTAGTCTTGGAAGAAACTGTTGTCCGTCTCGGCCGTTTGGCTGAGGTCCTCCAGTTTGAGACTTTCTTTGATGTTGGATAGCGCCTGGCTTGCTGATCTGATTAAGTCTTCAGGCGTGCTTTGGTTTATGGCTGGGTGGGTAATCTGCAGCAAGAAGAGGGTAGAGGACGGCAGAAAGACCGCCCTGGATGAAACCAGGTAGCTTCCCTTTGGTATTATTGGGGTTTTTCCAGGCTCTATCTGCTGGGCCACTGCTGTTCTCTGGCTGTCTATCTCTTCTGGGTTACTGCAATTACATATAATTACCACTTTTTGGTCTCCTTTCTCTCCGTTCTTGTCCAATTTAATCCCCATGAGTTCCTCTTCTCCTCCTTCCTTTGTTTGTGTGGCACATGTCAGGAAGATCGCTGGTACTCGGTTGGCTTCTTCACTGTCCTGGTGGGTGTGGCGGGCTTCCAGGGAGAATGGTGTTGGTATTTGGTGAGGGTCCCTGTTGTCATCTTCTATCCTTTCTTTGGATATTGCTCTTGTTAGCCTGATAATCCCTTTTTCTAGCCACTTTGTCCTTGATTTCCTGTCCTTTTTGCCTAGATTCTTCATTTTGACTAGAGTTCCTAGATCTTGTTAGGTTTTAGTCACATGTTCTGGTGTGTTCTGGTTTGGTTTGCCTGGTGATGCTCCTGTGGAAAGTGTTTTGGTCTCACTTGTCAGGTTTTTAGCTGTAACTATCCTGATACCTGTAACTTCACTCACCTTCTTACCTTTCCCCTTGTAGGTTCTCTTACCCTGGTGTGTTGACCTTACTTACCCTCAATGTTCTCACTTTCTCTCATTTACTCTGATTACCTTCCATATAGGTTGATATTGAATATGATGATTTCCAATGTCCTTGCCTTATCCGTTTTCTCGCATAAAGTTTTTCTCGTAGGGTCATAATTCCTCAATCCTAGAGGGAATTGATGCTCCTTGTATCTGTCCTAATCTCGTAGTTGTTTTGGATTTATCCCTGCATCCTCACTCTCAGGTATTACTGCACACAATCGGATGATCCAACCCATCCTTTCCTCGCAGATATTATCATTCAAACTGCTAGTCCGATATCAAGATCAAACTCTCAGAACGTTGTTTTTAGCTGAAAACAGTTTTGCTAATTCCTAGTCTTACTAGCCTGAGTTGCTAATTAATTTGCCTGCTCGATGGCAGCCCTCCCTCAATTACTGTGCAGGCTACTTTCTCTATGTATGCTGGTATTATGACTTCCAATTAGCATTTTTGGCTGTCACCAACCTTTCCGATTTGGGGTCTTTATCTGGTTGCCCCAGCATAACTACTTAGTACCTGGAGGTTGGTTATTTCCGTTTCTTCCAGACCTCACCTGCAGAATTTTTGGGCAAACGGAATTGATCTCTACGTTTTCCATCCTGTAGCATGAATGTACTCACCCAACCTACCCTCATTTTGTCGTTTATCCAATAAAGGTCTTTAATTTCCATCAACTGATCCTCCATCCGACATTACGAGGTGCAGGAATTTCCCTTTCTGTGTTCCTAGTTGCTAATGTAGAATGTGTGATTCCGGTTTGCCTGTGTATTGGAGAGGTTGTCCCTGCTCAGGGTCATAGATATCTCGCAACCTCTCCTGCACCAGTTTCCCGTCCCAATACACAGTCAGGAACTTCCAGAATCTTCCTTTGTCTGTCTAAATTACGGTTTTTCATTCAGTACTGTACTGTACGTCTATATTTACCCTGTTATGTACGTGTTTTACCTAGGTTTCGTGATTCCGAGGTTTGGTGATTGTTTGTTTATTATTGCTATTGTTGTTTGTTTGTTTTACTCCCGGCACTCGTGTGAAATTAAATCCTTTTCCTGTAGATTACTTTACGAGTATTTTCCTTGTCGTACTTACAATTGATATGACCTTCGTGAAAGTTGGACCATTAACAAGAAGCAGTGGTAATCTAAATTGTTTTCATTTCAGAGAGGTTCAAGGCTTGTGGTCTGGCTGGGCACGTGTGATGGCTCTTTCTCTGCCTACTTCTCCTCTGCCCCCGGCCGTCCCTGGTGATGGAGGCTGGTCTGCCGGCTCTGTGGAGATACCGGCCTGGTCCCAGGCTGGCCGTCCTGATAGGGCTGATCCTGACCTGCTGGCCAAGTATATTCTCTTTCCTTCCTTTTGGTTCTCCTTCTTGATTTTTCCGTGCTGACTTTCCGTGCTCGTGTTTAATTTGCCTACCAGTTTGGTCCACTTTTCTCGTGCTGGTGATATCTTTCTACGTGATCGTCTTGATTTGGATTCCTTGCCTTTTCATCTCGTGTTTTCCTTAGTCTTTGTCTTCTTTCCAGGTTTGAGCTCGAGGATGGTGTGCCTGAGGACTTCTCTAACTTCGTGGAGTCCCTGGTCGGCGACATCATCAGCAAGATCGAGTCCAAGGTCGAGGCCAAGGTCGACGCCACTGAGGACATCATCGAGAAGGTCGAGGGCATCGGCAAGCCCAAGGGTCGCTACCCTAGGATGTCTAGTATTGACAGGGCCGCCAAGGAGCAGAGGGACAAGAACTCCCTGACCAAGATGGCCAAGCACGCTGGCTACTGCTCTTCCAACGTTGGCCGCCAGGTACTTTCCCTTTCCTTCTTCCTTGCTTGATTTTATCGTTCAGAATGATGGTTTTGCCAAACTCCTCGCGGCTGGTTACCAGATGGTGGACCTGGCCAAGTCCGACTCCGACTCCGTGTCCTTCTCTGCCTCCGCTGTACGTATTCTATGACCTTAATCTTTCCTTGTTGTATTCTTCTCCTGTTTAGAGCCGTGTCGACATAGTGAGGTGCCCCGCGAGCCAGGTTTCTCGCGACGCCACCTTCTGGTACCGAGCTGCTTCCCTGGATGATGATGATCCGGTACTCACCCTCCTGCTCCTCTTTCTTGCTTGCTTGACTTCTTTCTCCCAGGCCACCCAGGTTCAGGGTCTCGAGGCCTTCGAGTACATCCGGGAGCTCTTCAACGAGATCTCCCCCGATGACAACCCTGGGCCCGAGGACTCGGAGGAATGGCATGGCTTCTACCTCCGCGACGTGAGTATCCGGCTGGTCTGATGTTACTCTTTTCTCTGATGACGTTTAGATGGAATCTTGGTTTTGATTTTCTCGTCTTTAGGTCAACACTGAGCTGCTGATCGGCATCGGGTTCGCCGTTGCCGGCCTGGTCTTCTTCAAGATCTGGGGGGCTGTGCAGGTTTGTCTCGTATTCTTCTGCCTCGTATTCTTCTGGTCTAATCTAATCTAATTGATATTCTTCTCGATGTTCTACTCGTGTTTTACTAATGCGAACTGGTTCTATTAATACGATCTACTCTGCTCTGGTGTCACTGGCAGTTGTAATTGTACTCTTTTTAGGCTGTTCTGAGGGGTGTCTGCGGTCTCTTCCGGCCCCTGCATGTGGCTGAGCTGCCTGGTGACGGCAACGTCAACCTCGTGGTGCATGGCGGCGAGGGCGGTGGGCCTGGATCTGGTGGTGCCTCCGCACTCTCTGGCCGCGCTCTCCCTACTGGAGGTGTCCCTGCTGGTGTGCGGGATCACCAGGTGGAGCCTCTTGTGGTCTTAATTTTGGCTTCTCCTGACTCTTGGATTCTGACCTATGATGATTTTCTTCTTGGCTCGGTGTGTAATTTCCACCTTTCTGAATGGTTGTTTCAGGGTTCGGGGTCTGGTCTCCCAGAGGTCTCCCAGGGGAATAGGCAGAGGCGCTATGCTCCCCCAATTCCTCTCGACACCCACAACGGCGTCCCACAGGTCTACCCCAAGACTGGTGGTGCTGACCAAGGCGGAGCCAGGCCTAAGACCGCCACCAACCAGACTACCAGGGCTGCCGAGACTGCCTCTATTGCTGTTGTCGAAGGTATCTAGTCTACTCAAATCTTTCCTGATCTAGTCTCGTCGAATTTTCCTCTCCTTAATTCCAACTCTCTGATCTATCTACAAATTTCTGTTTAATCGGCTCATTTTACTCAAATCTTCCTATTCCAGACCTGGCCGACACCACTGTGCCCGACACCACTGTGCCTCCCCCTGGGTACATTCCTAAACTCCCAGAGATTGCCGGCGGCCGCCGGCCTGCCATGATGATGCCTGACTCCTATCACAGGTATTATTAGTCTGCTGGTTCTTTGTGGTTTCCCACTTGTAAAATTGCAATCGGTAGCATGGGGTTAGCTTTGCGGTTGAGGTTGTAGTCAGTGGTTCAATGGTTGATGGTTCTAGGTAGGTGTTTGATTCAGAGGATCGTGAATTTTTGTAAAGTTTTAAGTTTTTCTGCATTCTTGAGTTTTTCTGGTCTATGGCTACTGGTTTAATGGGGAAAATAGTTATTGTAATTTTAGGGGGGTTCTGGTTATTTTGTGGTTTGGTGTAGCTACTCGTTTGTCGCCCATTTGGCCCTCTGGTGTTGTGGGCTAGATTTCCCTTTCTACCTGTCTGTACTGTACGTGTTCTCGTAATCTCGTAATCTCGTGGTATCGTACTGTTCGTGATATCGTAATATCTTAATTTCCCTCAGGGGTGGCGACCGCCGTCCTGCTGCTGAGGGCCGTGCTCTGCACCGCTCTGATATGGGTGCTACCAGCAGTCTGCACAGGACCCAGGCCATGCCCAACCTCAACCAGGTAATTATTCTCTCTCGATTTCTACACGAGTTCTCGTACACTTAGGGGAATTGGCTCCAATGCTGGTAATTTCTAACTGTTCTCTAATTGTGTCTGTTCAGGTTCAGGAAAGGTACCCTGGGGGTCACTCCTCTGCTCCCAACTCTGCTCTCGGAGGGAATCAGCAGGTGATTTTCCTCGACACTATTTTTCTCGAATTAATTTCATTCTGATCGTTCATTTTGATTCTTATCCTTGTTTTTTTCAGGTGGGGCCTGGGGTGGGCTGGGCTGAGCTCAACTTCATGAGCGAGAACGAGAACGCCCCGCCCCTGAACACCGGTCCCGCCGCCGAGGCCAACACTAGCCAGGACAGGAACAGGATCAAGAAGAAGCTGGACAACGGCGTGCAGGCCACCTCGACTCCCATCGTGCCCGTGCCTCCTCCCCTTGCCAGGGTGACACGGTCTTCTTCTGCCAGGTACTTGTCTTCCTGCCTTTACCTGTCTGTTCCTATTTCTCACTCTTATCCTCTCTAATTTAAACTATTCTAATCTTTCTAATCTTTCCGTCGTCGGTTACCCTCTACTGTTATAATTTCTATCTTTTTTCAGGATGCAGCAGTCTACTCTGGCCACTCCTCAGTTCCCTGAGGGGGAAGAGCCCTTCGGGGACGACCTCGACTTCGGTGACCCTGCTGACGAGACCCGTGTCCCTGGTGAGGACCCCGACATGAGTGGCTAGGACGAGGCCCTGCTCTCCCAGTTCTCTGTGGAACTGCTGAATTTTTTGTTGTTTTGGAAGCTGAGCCCGGCCTGTTTCCCGCGCTTATTACTGCTATTATTTGCTTTATATGAATAAAGAATTTATATGTTGTTTGTTGTGTCTATTTATTCTAGATTTGTTGGGTTTAGGAAGTTAGGGTTTTTGTGTAAGGTTTTTTTTTGGTCTTGGTTTTAAGTTAGATGGTTGTTTGGCTGGTTGTAAAGTTTTGGTTTTTATTTATGATCAAATTAAATTGAAATTGGGTTTCTTTTAGGCTTCTGAGTGCAATCTGCTGGGTTAACGGAGGTAGTATAATGGCAGTACATTGCGTTGTAAATGCAATAGACTGGGTTCGATTCCCAGCTTCCGACCCCTAATGATTGTGTTCGTAAGTCTAGTTCTTGGGTGTTCTGGTTAAGGTCTAGGGCTAGGGTATACCCTTTAAACTTCAACATTGAGCAAGTTGTCCAGAATTATGGCATAGAAGGCGCAACAACTGAGTTAAACTGTTGGGTTCTATTAAGGTTATAGCCAAGGTTGTGGTTTGCAATGATATTTTTGTATTTCCTAAGGTTTTTATTTTAATTATCGATTTTCAGTGTAAATTTGGATTTAATGCTGGTTCCCTGAGTTTATGGTGCTG
>ENA-UOYH01000414-UOYH01000414.1-marine-metagenome-genome-assembly--contig:-NODE-414-length-15804-cov-4.111846_pt1 | contig 15804 bp, 17 predicted proteins | sample MGYA00238175_ERZ767261 | MGnify/ENA primary metagenome ERZ767261 (study PRJEB28946, sample SAMN06267185) | marine metagenome | isolation source: Columbia River Estuary | place: USA:Columbia River Estuary...
AATCGTTTGAGCTCAACATCTTCGAAAAGGGTGGAGATGACCCCGGCACAAATGAACTGCTCAAGAAGCTGGTGGAATCGTGTATTGGGACGAAGTTCTCGTCCCGCTGGAATGATCTCATGGTTTCTTTGGCGTTGAAGGCTTGTCGAGGTTTCCGCCTTTGCCCTTCATACCCTCAAGATCTTCATTGTTTTTGATCTGCCGTGATATGGTAGATGATGCAGAGCTACTTACCCGCTTCAGCTTTTCATCCCTCGCCTTTCCTTTTAAATTAGGGAAGGCTCTCATTTGAACAGCTATATGCATTTGCTTGTAAATGAATCTTGCCAAGTCTCCGCCTTCTTTTGTAGAAGGGCAAGCATTCAGCAATCGCCTTGCATGACTGGCAAGGTTTGGCTCTGCATACCCTAAGACTGATTCAGTGCATTGATCAGCTAGGTCTTGCGCTAGGTTGTCGTCATTCCATCTATCAGTTATATAGTGGTTGAAGTCCACGCTTTGATTATAATCAGTGATAGCGATTTGTTCGCCACCATCAATGAATGCTGTTACCTGCTTTGATACTTTAATAGTTTTCATATGTTTTGTTTTGTTTTGTTTATATGGAGAATGAGTTTAACAGCGTGTTAAACCCCCTTCTCTCATTATCTAGGGGGGGATAGCTAGTCGAATACCATCAACATCCTATATGAAACAAGGGATTGCGGGGATATGCGCTCAATCCTCCACCCTGAATCATGCTCCCCCTATTAAAGGGCGATATCCTCCACAACTTCGGACAATATATGTAATACGTCACATTAACTTGTTGATTATGAGGGAGTTATGTCTTATTGATGCTGTATTCTATGAATAGGGGTTGATCGAACAGTGTTCATGGAACAGTGTTCATGTGAACAATCATAGACACCCCACCCCTCCCCTTGCTCTTTTTTCTCCCGCGCGTGTGTATATATATGCACTCATATGAAAAAATTAATGAAAGTATTGATTATACTTGATCTACGGGCATGGACCAGATACAAGATGATAGTCAAGAGAACACATACACCACAAAAATGAGCGATAAACAAAAGCGAGAATGGTCCAGTATAGGAGTCGGTGAAGGCGACTCGAAGCCTTATCTACAGGACGAAGGAGGCTGGAACAAGGGTTACGAACGGAAGCAAGCGCCTATATTTAGTGGAGTGCTTAACTACTTCCCAGATGCGCTGTGGCTGGTAGCTAAGTGTAGTAAGACAGGAAACGACCAACACAACGCAGGTGAACCGCTCCATTGGGCAAGGGAGAAGTCTACCGATGAGTCGGACTGCCTAGTAAGACACCTGATGCAGTATGACCAGCTCGATGATGACGGTATCCTACATGCAGCGAAAGTTGCATGGCGGGCGTTAGCACTATTGCAACGAACACTCGAAGACCGAGGCGAGGCACCAATTAGCCCATACAACAAAAAGTCATGCCCTGACGGAAAATGTGAATGGGTACATGCTAATCAACAAGATAAAACACTAGATGTGTCTGGGGGATTATTAACATCATCTGAAACTGATGTGTGTTCACGGTGTGGGGATACACGCGAGGTATTAAATACAAGAAAAGAACTATGATATTAGAAGATGAAATTACAGAGGACATGCTCATTATGGATGGGTATGACGAGTGCATCGTAGGTATAGTAGAACGATTTGGGCAGCCACCTATCATTTGCTACGACCGTGACAAAGTCATTGCGGCGCATATGAAGGAGGGTATGGACTATGAGGAGGCAGAAGAGTTCTTCGAGTTTAATCAGATAGGTGCATGGCTCGGCGAATCGACACCTTGCTTTATCACGATGACGGATGAAGAAAGAGCTTAAGAAGGGCAGCAAGGTCAAGCGGATCAAGGTTCTGGGTAAATGGATCAAGGTTCGGTATTCAGATATAGAGGAGTGGGGTCTGTGTGACAATGACCAGCTCACCATCTTCCTATCTCTGAAGTGCATAGATGACCCGAAGCAGCACTGGCTCACGCTTATACACGAGGTGTCACATATGATATTCCGAATAACGGGTATTGCATACATGGAGCGTAATGAGGAGGAGGCGTATGTAAGGTGCGTCGAGAACCTAATTATACCGTGGATTTTAGAACACAACTATCTAAGACCTAGATGATGCGGGATGAGATAGACAAGGCTCACGAAACAGGGTGCCTGATGGTTATGGCGGCTCTTGTGTTGCTTTTGGCGACGGCTGTCGTTATTGCCTATTTGCTGCTTAAGTAGGCACAAAGTGAATACATATAGTGCTTAATGCAAGTAGTTTGCGTTTATTTAACGATATATTTTTACTGATTGACAACCCCTCTATTGGCCTGTGGGCCTTATGGAATAAGGGCTAAATAAAAAGAGAGATGACCACAACAACCCCTCTTTTCAGAGAAAGTTTTTTCCTATATTATTCTTCTAAGAGGAACAAAGTCAAAAAAAACTTTCTCTGAAAAGAGAGGTTGTTGTGGTCATCTCTATTAGCCGCTAGGCCATATAGAATATAGGCTACAGCTCGGCCCGTAAAATTAGCCTCCAAAACGGATTGACACCCCCTCACTTTTTAGTAGTATGCCCCTATGAGCGAAACCGCACTACAATTTTACCCCATACCCAACGCGTCTAAGTATGAGATCGCCTCTGACGGTAGGGTATATCGCTTACTAAAGAGTGGCTCGCGCAAGCCTATTAAGACTACGTCATCATCTCGCAAAGGCAGAAACTGGAAAGAGCTGCGTGTCCAGATCACCTTCGACGATGGTAAGAGACGTAGTCGTAACCCACATGCACTTCGCAGGGAGGCTATGATAACAGCGGGCGAAGATCATGACTGGTTACCTAATAGACCTCGAGAGATCGGCTCTCAGTTTATAGAGATACCTGACCTTTGGTGTCTTTACTTGGTGGACCATGGCGGGACTGTGTATCACCAGACCGAGGATGCTCAGGGTATATACTTTCGAGAGATCAAGTATTACTTGGATGAGACAAGCGGTCGTTGCCCCATCGAGCGAGTCAACCTAAGGGATGTATCATTCCGACCACGGACATACAGTCGCAAGCAGATTAAAGAGATGCAGGAAGAACGTATGAAACAACTAACGGAGATGCACGAATGAAACAAGAAACAGATGGCGCGTCAATCCCGACCCTACTTCGGGAGTATATACTTTGTAATTACGGACCTGAGATCATGTATCGCATTGATCGCGCAGGGGACTTTCACGATATACTTACTAATAAGTATCCCAACACCACGACACACAACCGTAGACGATTCATCAAGCAGCTTACACGATACAGGATTCCTAGAGAACTAGTGGTCATTATCCACATTGGACTTTACCTATACGACCACATGCCTACTCGATTAGCTACGTGGGTTAAACAAATACTATTATGAGCAAACAACTAGACCAATACGAAGCAGAGAACTATCGCCTAGCATTCCAGTGGAACAATGGCATAGTAGAAATCATTAAGTCATGGCGAGCCTCAGGCGAGATTCATGTCACCAAGCTAACCAAGTCCGAGACACTCGCTCTCGTTTCTTTTATCGAGGGCAACCTCGAGGAGGGTGGAGGTGTCACAGGTATTGACGACTGGGTAGATCTTGTGTAATGTTAACCGCATGGCTTCCGATCGCGTCAAGGCTACTATCAAAAGACTAGGTCTCGCTGGGGTTAATAAACCTAAGCGCACACCTAAGCACCCTAAGAAGAGTCACGTGGTGATGGCTAGTGAGGGCGGTAAGCATAAACTCATTCGCTTTGGACAACAGGGTGTAACTGGGGACAGGAAACCCACGAAGCGTCAAGCCTCATTCAAAGCAAGGCACGCTAAGAACATTAAGAAGGGCAAGATGTCCGCCGCCTACTGGGCCAACAAGGTCAAGTGGTAATGCACCTTGACCACTTCATTATAAAATAGTAACATCCCCAACATCTTATGGCAGACAAACCTACGAAGCAACCCAAGTCCCTAGACGTTATTGATGGGCTAGGGCTCACGATGGGGGTAAAAGAAGACGGCACCAAGACACGCCGACTCAAGGACGTTAAATCGGCCCTTGCAATATACACCCGTTTAAAGGATGCTGATCGACAGTCAGCTCTACAACGCGCCCGCATCGACGGGATGTTTGATGGAGCGGCTCCCTATGACCAGTCGAAGCTTAACGCTTCAGGTCAGGGTCAAAAAACCAACTTAAATTTTGGAGAAGCTCAGCGTCTACTTGATATTTCTTTGTCAGCTTATGTGGACTTATACTCGTCCCTTGAGAAGTTTGTTAATGTTAAAGGCACAGTCGGTGAAGATGCCCAGCGCCACGAGTGGGAAGACATCGTCAGCTCAGAACTCACGCAGCTACTGAAGGCGTGGCCTGAGTTTCACTCGAACTACTTACGCCTATGCACCACATTCATTAAACATGGTGTCGGTGTCGCATACTTTGACTCGCCAGAAGGTTGGCAGTTTAAGGTGGGCTCATTCGAGGACATCCTAATCCCGAGACAGACACCCTCTTCCGAGGAAGCCATTGACGTATCCGTAATCCGTCGCTCTTACCACATCCATGAACTAGCAAACTTCATCAAGAACCCTGAAGCCGCAGCCAAGGTAGGGTGGAACGTCGATGAGGTGAAGCGAGTCATGGTCAAGAACGTGACTACCAACGGACGCGGATCCTTTTCTACAGGAAACCTGAACTCTGATTACGAATCCCTGCAAGCTGAGATCAAGAACAACGACTTACTAGTCGGTGTAGAGAACCCAACGGTATCTGTGTTGCACTTTTTGGTGCGTGAGACAGACGGAACCCTGAGTCATTACTCCTGTGTCGAGTCAAGCCCATCCAAATTCCTTTACGAGAAACCATCTCGATACAAATCAGCAGAAGAAGCATACGTAATGTTTACGTATGGCGTAGGATCTAACGGAACATACCACTCGATTCGTGGTTTAGGGCAGCGAGTCTTCTCGCACGTCCAGACCAGCAACCGTTTACGTTGCCAGATGATCGACGGAGCCATGATTTCTTCGGCAGTTATGCTTCAGCCAGAGTCTAGCAGAGCCCTTGAGGAGCTAGACATGACCTTTTACGGTTCATATGCGGTGCTTAGCCCCAATGTTAACATCATTGAGAAGGCAATTCCTAACTTATCGAACGCAGTGCAGCCCGCATTGCAGGATATGCAGAACCAATTGGCCATGAATACGGACACACAGTCCCCATATGGCCCGTCTCAGTCCAGCCCATACAGGAATAAGGATCAAGTTATCAGTGATATGGACGTCAGCACCCAGTTAAGTGGTGCCGCATTGAACTTATTCTACGCATCTTGGGGCCGCTTGCTACGAGAAGTAGTAAAACGCGTGATCAAATCACCCAAAGACCAGCGCACCAAGGACTTTTGCGACCGTTGTTATGACCGTGGGGTGCCAAAAGAGTTCCTAGACAACCTAGATTTAGCCAGAACCACAGCTGTTAGGGCTATCGGAGACGGATCAAGGGCTAACAGACTAGCTTCCCTACGTGAATTGAACGCAATTAGTGGTTCATTTGACGAAGTAGGTCGTGCTAACCTGACCCGTGACATCGTAGCTACCCGTGTTGGAGCCGATATCGCTGACAGATACGCACCGCAGATGGATGTTCCACGTGAAACAGTGGACAATAAGATCGCTATCATGGAAACCGCTACCCTGAATCAGGGACAACCGATGCCTGTATTGTCTTCGGAGTTACATGGTACACACTTAGGTATCCATTTAGAGTCATTTGGCCAGTTACTGGAAGCATTAAACACGGGTCAGGCAGACCCAATGCAAGCAATGCCAGTTCTACAGGCGTTCTACCAGCACATCGCCGAGCATACACAGTTCGCCAGCGGCGAGCCAGCACTCGAGGGTCTTGTTGCACAAGCCAAGCAGTCGTTGCAGTATGGTGAAGAGATGATCAACAACACTGCCAAGGCAATGGAGAAGATCCAGCGCGACGAAGCGCAAGCCCAGCAGCAAATGACCGAGGAGGAAGCAGCCATGATGCAGCAGCAAGGTGGAGAGCAGCCGCAGGAAGATCCTAAGATCGCAGCGGCACAAGTCCAAATGCAGATCATGCAACAGAAGGCAGAACTTGAAATGGCAATCAAGCAACAGAAGCACGAGCAGGACCAAGCAATCCGCGACGCTGAGGCAGCAATGAAGTTCCAAGAAGACGCTAGAGGGTAATGAGTGACTTTGCCAAAGCTATCGAACAGGCGCTAAATCGTTTTGACCCTGAAGGAGATGGTTATGATTACGAAAGCGCCCGAGTCGCTGGCATAAAGCCTGATAAGACAGGGCACTGGGCTAGTAGGGACCCAAAGACTGGTATGTTGCTAAAAGGAAAAAAGCACAAGACATGGCCCCTTACAGTTGAGGGTGAGAAAAAAGCTGGCTACAAGATCCAGAAAGCCAAAGACGGTCGATACTACTCTAAAAAGATAAACTGATTTGAACACAGGAGATGTAGCCGAAGCCGCCTTTGTATATCAGGCCACCTTGCACGGCTACGAGGCGTTCCTGCCCACGTCCCATAATACTAAAACGGATGTGATCATCCGCAAGGCTGGGTGCAAGCCCATCATGATTCAGGTCAAGAAAGGTGCCAAGCAAAAGCAGGTCAAGCCAACGCACAAAGAACGCTGGAAAGTTATTATAGGTTCTGGCAAGCCGTCGAGCCAGCGCAGGGTAAACAACACAGGCAAGCCACGTTACACTTTATATAAAGAAGGGGACTTCGATTACATGGCTATGTACATCGCTGAACACGAAGCCTTTGCCCTGTATCCTCTAACAGACATCATTGGTCCTTCTTCAATGAGCTGGAATCTAATAGACAGCCCCAGAGATAACTGGGAAATACTTAACGATTTACCTTGAACATTGGGAATCAAGTCCCTAATATTCAACCCATGTTCCGTAAGAAAGAACCACAATCATTCCCACTCGAGCCGATCCCAGTAGACTCAAGTGTCAAGGGATGGTACGCCAGTGGTAACGCAGGATCATTAAAAGAGCTGATGAACAGCGAAGTGTTCCGCAAGGCAGAGGCCGTTCTTAAAGAGAACGCACGACCCACCCGAGGATCCATTAGAAACACCGAGACCAACTCCATGAACCACGCAGTCTTTGCTGGTTACTGTGACGCGTTTGATGATTTACGAAAACTTTGCTCAGCCCCAGCAAACCTAAACCAAACATTCAGCACAACTGAATGGGACCACCTACAATAACAAAACAACATTATAATGTCTGATACTGCACCCGCACCCGAATCCGCCCCAGCTGACCCAGTAGCCGCCATCCCTGAAGTGGATGGCGGTGAATCAGCTGACTTCTCATTTGAAGCAGCCCTCGAGGCAAGCATCAACGCTGTTGATGAGCCAGCCGAAGAAGCACCTGTACAGGAGGAAGCACCAGCAACAGAAGAGCCCACCCCAGAAGCAGAAGCAACTGAGGAGACACCAGAGGCAACCAAGGAGGAGTCCACCGAAGAGACATCCGATCTACTTGATTCACTCGACGCCGACGTCGGTGATGACTGGACACCGAAAGCTAGTTCCGCATTCCAGCGACTCAAGACAGAACTTAAGTCAGAACGTGTTGAGCGTGAGTCACTTACGCAAAGAGCAAAAGAAGCAGAGGCTAAAGTAGCCGAGCTCGAAGGCGTAGTAGGTAGCGAGACCGTAGAAACTTTACAACAGCGTGTCCAAGAGTATGAGAACCAGCAAATGCTGACCAGCTTGGAGCAGACCGATGCATACAATGAGGCAGTCATGCAGCCGTTGGAGCAGATCTTTACTGGCGTAGAAAAGTTAGCTGAAGCACACGGCGTAGATTACGAGTCACTTGTAGACGCGATGACCATCGAGGATGCAGCACAGCAGGAAGAAGTTGTAGCCGAGCTAATGGCCACAGCATCAGATCGCGACAAAGCTGTATTCTACAGACTAGCCGCAGAGATTGACCCTATCCTACAGCGACGTGACAACCTACGATCAAACGCAGACGAGGCGTTACGTGAGGCAAACCTAGTTTCAGAAGAGCGCGAGAAGATTGCACTTGCTGACCGAGCCGCACAGCGTGTTGAGGTAACTAAGAACGTCACACAACGAATCAAGGACAAGGTACCTTTCCTATCTGGCTTCGAGGGACTAGACCTAGAAGGCATCCAGAAAGAAGCAGCTGATGTAGACCCAACAGTCGTGCACTCAGTAGACTTTGCTTACCAAGCAGTAGCCGCCCGCCTTTTACCATCAATGGTCAAAGAGTACGCCTCATCACAGAAGCTCATCGAAGAACTTACTAGCAAGCTTGCATCATACGAAGACGCAGAGCCTAAGCTATCAGGTGGAACTAACTCTGCACCACTAGCTGGCTCCGCTTCAAAGAGTGGCGACTTCGCTTCATCCATCGAGTCTATACTTGGTGGTCAATAATTTCCACTGAGGGGTTGTAGTGTCCCCGTGTTGTGGTCCGTCAAGGTAGGTGGTAGGTTTTTTTCATATGTTTATTCGCCTCCCACTTACCTTGTCACCCCACATTGTCCCTTGACGGTGTGGGACTTTTTTGGTTAAATGAATCCGTAATATATCGGATAGGTTGCTCTAGCCATTAAGTAGTTCTATTAGACTCCGAGAAGTTACACGAGTTTTATCTCATCTACATATCGGATACCATCGGTCGCTCTAGCCATAAGTAGTTCTATTTAAAGGTAACCGTCCCTAAAAAAGACATCGTGTATCGCAATTGATACACAAACCTCGTTGTCTGTCGTATATGACAGGCACATTAAATACAACCAACTAAAAACCAACTAATAAAATGGCAACATTCCAAGGAGGTGTAACCGACACAGGTATCACCGCAATCGACGCAGCCCTCGTTCAGGAAGCTGGACGCATCGGAGCTGACATCCACAAACGAACCCTCCACACATCTGCGTGGATGGATCTTATCAAGCAGTCACCCTTCCCAGAAGGCATGGGCTACACACAACAGACAATGATCTATGATCGTGCTCTACCTACTACTTCCATCGGAGGTAGCCAAGGTGTTAACTGGCATGACATCGCTATCACTGAGACATCATCTACCCTAAACCAGTCTCAACTTGTAGGCGACCAGCCACTCGCTGGTGCAGCTAATCAGTTCGCTGGTAACAACGGTGGTGATACTGCAAGTCCTGCCACAGACCTTGCTCAAGATCAGCGTTCATACATCAACTTCAGCCGTAAGCTGAAGCCATACACCCTACGCCGCGCAACAGTTGAGTCTCCTAAGATTTCTTTGGAGGACCTACGTTACGCTGCTCACCGCCAAGACCAGCTCCGCGCTATCATGGATCTCATGACTGAGGCTACCGCCTACACATGGGAAAACCGTTATCGTGATGAGTACGAGCGTCTTGCTGGTAACCTTGTATGTGCTCAAACTGCTGGTTCTGTAGTTAGCTCAATCGTTGATGGCAACGGTGATGGCACTTCAGCCCAAGCATTTGAAGATGTATCTGTTGCTGGTAGCATGGATCTCACCACTTCTGGTGTAGGAAATACTGACATCTCCCCAGATGCAAACATTTCCAATGCACTACTCGACAAAGTTTACTACCAGAACGTCCGCAAGGGTGCTGGTCGTGATGCTTATGGTCGTGAGAATGGTCGCCCAGTCTTCGCACTTGTCTGTTCTTCTGAGGCATCATACGCCCTACAGACTGAAGCAGGTTTCCGTGATGACGTACGTTACAACGCAGCTAAAGTCAGCGATCTTATCGCTCCACTTGGTATTGAGAAGTCCTTCCGTGGTTACTACCACATGGTTGACGATCTTGCTCCTCGTTACACAATCCTTGCTGGTGTCCTCACACGCGTGATGCCTTACAGCATGGTTGGTGGCATTGTCACTGACAACGCAGAATACGAGGTAGCACCTATCGAAGCAGCATTCGTTCTTCACTCAGAGGTCATGGAGTCCCAGATTCCTAACCCATTCAGTGGATCTAATGGTCTGAGCTTCGAGGCTTGTGATTACAAGGGTAAGTTCAACTGGTTGAACATCCCGCACGAAGACAAGAACCCTGATGGAACCACTGGTTTCTTCCGTGGCATCCTTGCTTCTGCATCCAAGCCAATCAAAACTGAGTTCGGCTATGTAGTCCTATTCAAGCGTGATTCTGCTACACCAGCAGCCTAATCGCTAAAACAAACTAACCGTTGTGGGGGGTATAAAATATATACCCCCCACAACACCTTTTACCTCATGGACAACCAACCTAAAGAAGAGCCTGACAATTTCGCCGCCGCTATAGAAGCAGAACTAGCCCGCGCTAAAGCGGAAGTTCTACAGCTTGAGGCACAACAAATGCAGATCAAAGCGGACCAAGCAGTAGCTGAAGCCGAAGCATTAGTCGAAGGAGGCGAAGAAGCACCTGCTGAAGAAGCACCTGCTGAAGAAGCACCTGCCGACGAAGAGATGGTTGAAGAAATGTCCGAGGAAATGACTGAGGGAGAGCCCCAAGAAGAGGCACCCGAAGACGAAGACGAAGAAGCCGACTTCGCGACCGCAGTAGAACAAGCAATCGCTGAAGACGACGAAGACGAAGAAGACAAAGACAAAGAGGAATACGCTTAAATAATGTCTATCGAAATAGAGATCAAGAGGGGTTCTACATTTTCTCAGACTTGCCTCTGTGTAGATGAGCTAGATCAACCTATTGATCTCTCTTTGTGGTCCTTCGCAAGTGACCTGAAACTTGCCGCCAGTAACGAGACCCTTATCTCGTTCAATATTGATGATACCGCCGCCTCGGCTGGACAGGTACGTGTCTACGCACCTGCATCTGACACTTTAAACCTGCCACCAGAAATGACCTTAGTGTTTGACATTAAGTTTACTGATGGGGGTGGAGACATTCATTACTCGGATGACATTGTCCTAACAACTTCCAAACACATTACCCACTAGTATGTCCAACCCAATCAAAGTTATCAAGCTAACAGGGGTCTCTGGATCTCTAGAAGGAAAAGCAGATGTCAACCACGACCACGTATTGGCAGACATCAACGATGCAGGATCCGCAGCAGCAGCGGATACTGCGGATTTCGCGACAGCAGATCAGGGCACTAAAGCTGATAACGCCATCCAAGCAGGTAGTCTGGCGTCCATCAACGCAGACATTACCGATGCCACACTAATTGACACGACTGACCCAAGGCTGAGTGATGCACGAACCCCTACTTCACACCCTCACACACTCTCCGAGATTACAGATTCTGGAACAGCGGCTGGCCTAGATGTCCCTACTGTAGGTAACGCAGCTGCATCAGAAGTCGTCAAAGGGAATGACTCTCGGTTGTCCGATGACCGTGACCCGACAGCACACATTCACACACTTTCCGACATCTCAGACAGCGGCACAGCAGCCGCAGCAGATACAACCGACTTTGCCACAGCAGCGCAAGGTACTTTAGCAACCACAGCGTTGCAAGATCCAACAGCATTTGCCACAGCCGCACAAGGCGACCTAGCAGACACAGCTCTACAAGACGCTACGGCGTTTGCAGCGGTTTCACACACCCACCCCCTATCTGAAATTACAGATAACAATATTGTCGTTAGGACAACTGATTCAGATGTGAGCAGCACCTCATGGGTTTTAGATGAAGATACATTAGCTAGTAACTCTACAACAAAAGTCCCCACACAGGCCAGCGTCAAGTCATATGTAGATAATGAAATTTTGCAAATTGATATAGCACAGTCTTTCAAAGGTGCTTATAATGCCTCCACTAATACACCTGACTTGACTACCCCCGCCGCAGTAATAATAGCGGCGGGCGACACATATATTGTAGATACCGAAGGTACTTTTTACAGCCAGACACTAAAGGTCGGTTCAACTATTATTGCGGAAGTTGACAGTGCATCGTCGGAAAGTGACTGGACCTTAGTAACAACAAGTAACGACGCAGCCGCTATTAAGCAAGCATACGAGTCCAACGCTGATACCAATGCCTTCACAGATGTTGAAAGCCTGAAGCTTTTAGCTATTGAAGAGGAAGCTACAGCGGACCAGACAGGAGCAGAGATTAAGATCGCTTATGAATTAGAGCCCAACACAAACGCGTTCACAGATGATGACGCATCAGCCGTTGAAGATGTTATTAATGGCGAGTATACGAGAAATGATCAGTCCTCCGTAGTCAGTAACTCGTGGGTTGTTAATGACCCCACAATGTCGTCGGCCAGTAGTCAGTTACCTACATCGTCTTCAATTAAAAGCTACGTAGACTCATCTATTGCTTCAATAGAGTTCCCAGAATACCCCGACTTGGTCGGCTCTATGACCCTCAAAGGAGATTATGACGCTACCCAGAATGTACCTGACTTGGATGGTTCACTTCCCCGTGAACCTATAGCATATGGGGATGCTTATGTAATATCTGTAGGTGGTAGTTTGTGGGGGCAAAGCGTCGAAGTAGGCACCCTGATTATTGCTAAGACTGATAACCCCTCTTCACTTTCTGGGTGGTATGTCATATTAGGTGGTGGGACGGGAGTAGGCGACACGAGTGGTATCCTAGACATCACAAATGAACCTTTAGGAGACCTTAATGATGTAAATTTAGCTAATGTATCTACAGGACAGACCCTCCAATGGGATGGGTCCTCATGGGTCAACGGAAATGGAGTAAGTGTGACAGTAGATGGCCCATCTGCACCAGCCGACCCAGCAGATGGAGACCTGTGGTATGACACTCACACGGGAATATTATATGTGTATTACATAGATGATAACTCTGAACAGTGGGTAGCTACGGCAACTCAGGGTCCACAAGGAGCTACAGGTCCTGTAGGTCCTACAGGACCACCTGATGCCTACACAATACTGAATGGTACAGTTGTACCTACGACCGAAGGACAAGATGGAGACTTTTACATTAAGACAGACACCAGTGATATTTATGGCCCCAAAACAGGGGGCTCGTGGGGTTCACCAGTCTCTTTAATAGGGCCAAGATCATATACAATACTTAATTCTACTTCAATACCTACGACCGAAGGACAAGACGGTGATTTTTATATTAAGACAGACACCTCTCAGATATATGGCCCTAAAACGGCAGGGTCGTGGGGTACGCCGACGTCACTGATTGGGCCACAGGGCCCTACGGGGGAGAGTATTAAGTTCAAGGGAACACTACCTAGTGCAGGAAACTTACCTACAACTGGAGCTACAATAGGTGATACCTACATGACAGATGATGATAAAATAATCCATATTTATGATGGCTCATCTTTTGTTAGTGGGGTTCCACTTGGGGGACCAGAAGGACCAGAAGGACCAGAAGGACCAGAAGGACCAGAAGGACCAGAAGGACCAGAAGGACCACGAGGTGGCGCATCATACACAGTAGTCGGTTCTGTATTAACTATCACAAATGATAACAACGCAGACTTTCAGGTATCAGGTTCAACCTTAATTATTACAACTTCATAACATGGCAACGCAGACTGTAAATTTTGATCTAATTAATTCCATTGTTAAGGACGGTGTTGATATCACCGAGTTTAAATTAGACGGAACTACTCTGTGGACACCCCCAGTTGTCCCCGCATCTTACCTTGATATTGATCGTGCCTATTCCGAGCAGACAATAACAGGGGATAGCCCTGTGTCGTCAGGAACGCAGGATTCTGTTCTTAGTCGCGATGGTCTGGTCATAGCAGCCATAGACGCATCAGGAAACATAAATGTATATAGCAGATCATCAACTACATCCGCGACATGGTCTATTGTTGATACCTTCCTCACGTCGTCTGATACACCTTCTCAATTAAAGGTAAATAGTAATGGGGATGGAATCGCATACACTCAATCTGATAAGGTGACGTTTAAATATAAACACCCAACCACGGGTTATTATTCTATATCAGACACATTACCATCCGCAACCATGGGTGTAGTATTAAGTGATAGTAGTAAAAGAATTTACTATGACCTCAATACAAAGAGCTTAGTACTGTCTACTAACATAGCGACCTTTACTAATCCAGATTGGCGTGTCCTTAGTCGAAGTGATGACTATGGTAGCAATGTTCTAGAAAACCCCAACCTAGTTGGAAGCGACTATAAATTACTTGTAGATGTATCTGATGTGTATAATAATACCGTCTCGGTGGTTGTGTCCGTACCTGAATCTGAGCTTGATCAGACTATAAGAACATATCTTTGGGATGGCATTTACCAACGTTATGACGCCAGCTATCTGATTTCACAGGTAAGCGATATAAAACATTCTTTGATTCTCATTTCGATAGATATTACGGATGGTAGATGGATATTTAAGGGTTCTAGAGCTTCGTTTGGTGACAGATGTAACCAAAATATCCTCATATCACAGGACGGAAAACGCATGGTAACATTAGGGAGTTGGATAACCAGAGGAATGAGACAATACTCTGGCGGCGTTAAAGATGGTCAGGGCGTTCCATCAAGATGGAATAGATCATGTCTCGATTATGACTTAGAAAAATTCACTGAAGAGGAACGCTACATATCGGGTTCCCTCAACGAGGGTCCAACTTCGGGATTTGATAAATCTAATATCCTTAGTTACCCAAGTGTCGGTATAACACCAGATGGGGAGATCTATGCAGTATATTTTGGACAGCTTGATGGTGATCCAGTTGCACCCATAAATGTAGCTCGCAATAACTCTCAGCAGGTCACGTCCATTAGTCCCGTATCCCCCCTCAGATCCTTGAGCCTAGGCCCGTCTGCGGACATATTGGTCAGCAGTAACACAATATACCACACCCCACCAGAATATGTATTGTCTAAGATTACTCCAACAGACTTCATACCCGAAGGTGGGTCTGTAGTATTTGAAATAGACACTAAGAATTTAAGTGATAACTCGTCGGTTGACTACACCATCACGGGAGTTCAGGCGGCAGATATAGTCGAGCCTTTGACTGGTTCCTTTACTGTCTTCAATAACAAAGCATCACTAGTGATTAATGTAGTTGAAGATCTCCTAACAGAAGGTAACCAAAACCTAACACTGACACTGGATGATGACCCCTCTCAGTCCGAGACTATTACTATTCAGGATACCTCAACTACCCCATAACATAAAAATACCATGGCAAAAATAGACTTTCCATCCCCAGCGGCTCAAGATGACACTTATACCCAAGACGGAAAATCGTGGGTGTTTAATGGCGAAGCGTGGGAAACCACAGGAGCTTCTACATCGGGCGCAGACGACACAGCTTATGGTATAAGTTGGGACGGCGACACGACCACAGCCCCCTCCAAGAATGCAGTCTACGATAAGATAGAGACGCTCGGCAGTGGTGTTGGTGGTGGTGGTGGTGGTGGTCTAACATGGGGATTTGGCACATCCACCAGCTCTGGGGCTGCTCAAGGTGAATTTCGTTATGATGCCGCCTTTGACCCAACTGGGGTCAGTAATCTGTACCTGAGCAAGTCTTGTACTGAAAGTGGATTTTATAATGCGGGTGGTTTTATTAATAAAATAAAGTCAGGTGATGTGATGCACGTAGTCGGGTCATCCTCAGGATATCATTCATCGTGGAATGTGACAGGCACTCCAACCGACAACGGTAGTTATCTTACCGTTCCCGTTTCCTCATCTTCAACTGATTACGGATTTGCAAGTGACGGAGAACAGTGTAGTTTGATATACAGTTCCACAGGCGCTTCC
>ENA-UOYH01000424-UOYH01000424.1-marine-metagenome-genome-assembly--contig:-NODE-424-length-15516-cov-2.907637_pt1 | contig 15516 bp, 17 predicted proteins | sample MGYA00238175_ERZ767261 | MGnify/ENA primary metagenome ERZ767261 (study PRJEB28946, sample SAMN06267185) | marine metagenome | isolation source: Columbia River Estuary | place: USA:Columbia River Estuary...
CGTCAGTTAAGTTAACAGCGAGCGATTATAAAACAGCTTCTAGTCAGGGTTTTTCAATGTTAGCAGGCTATATTTTTGGAGGAAACGAGTCGGAAGAAAAAATCGCAATGACCTCACCCGTGTCTATGTCTATAGGAGATTCTGTGACTATCATGTTTATGGTGCCAAAAGAGATGAAAAAAGAAGATCTGCCAAAACCGAATCAACCTAATATTGTTTTTAAAGAAGAGCCAGCAAAGACAATGGCTGCCATTAGTTTTGGCGGTTGGGCAAATGACAGTAAAATTATGTTCTTCAAAGATAAATTAACCATAACCCTCGAAAGGCAAGGCATCACTCATCAAAACCGTTTTTATTTTTTTGGGTATAATGCGCCTTACGAAGTATTTAATCGATTAAATGAGGTTTTAGTAGAGATAGAGACACCGCATGATAATTATTAGACACATTGTTGGGTTGTTGCTTGTATTCGCTAGCCTGAATAGTCTTGATGCACAGGTGTTTTCAGTCACCGAACAATTTTTATTACCCAATGAGTTAAGTGAATCTTCAGGGGCTATTTTTTATAACAATAAGCTTATTACTCATAACGACTCTGGGAACAACAATGTGTTATATGAATTGGATGTAGAAACTGAGTTAGTTACTAGAGTAATTACTATTAGTGGCGCAACTAATGTGGATTGGGAAGACATGGCTCAGGACGATTCTAGTATTTATATTGGTGATTTTGGTAATAATAGTGGTGATCGAACAGATTTGAAAGTTTATAAAATCAGTAAAAGCGATTATCAAAGCTCGAATGTAGTCACTGCTGAAATCATTAGCTTTACTTATGCTAATCAGATTGATTTCACATCCAATCCTCAGAATACCACATGGGATGCCGAAGCTCTTATTTCTTGGGACGCTTCAAGTTTAGTATTGTTAAGCAAGAACTGGGTTTCTGGCACTACAAGTGCTTATGTGCTTCCAAAAACACCGGGAATATATGTTATTTCTCCTTTAGAAACAGAATTAAACGCGAATGGTTTAATTACTGGAGCGACTTATGATGATAATGCAAAACGGTTATTGTTGGTCGGATATTCGAACCCTACTTTGCAGCCTTTTGTTTGGTTTTTTGAGAGTATTGAGGATGTCGATATTTTATCTGGAACTAACACCTTTATATCTCTATCAGAAAGTTTAAGTTTTGAGCAAATTGAGAGTATTGCTTATAAAACTAATACAGTTTATTATATTACTTCAGAGTCTTTTGCCTTTGGAAATTTATCTGATAATGCAAAGGTTATTGAGTTAATCATTGAGGATTCGGTGCTATCACTTCAAGGGAGTTATAATAAGCGTATCAACATGGTACATCCTAATCCGGTGCAACACATATTAGAAATTAAGGATGATTATGTGAACACTGTTGAAATCTTTGATGAAAAAGGAACGTTTTTGTACAGAGGAAAAGGTAGTCGTATTGATATGAGTCCTTATGCACACGGCGTTTATACGGTAAAACTAATGTTAAACAATGGTTCTTTGCTTATAAAAAAAATTATTCATAATTAAGGTTACGTTTCTTTTAAAAGCCATCGACCTCGCTTGTGTGTTTTCCTTAAAAAGATGTAATTTTGCCTAAAAATAAGTCCTTTGGTAAAAATAGACAAGATAGAACTTTCTGACTTCCCACTGCTTTTAGCGCCTATGGAGGATGTAAGTGATCCACCATTTAGAGCTCTTTGTAAAGAGCAAGGAGCTGATGTGGTTTACACAGAGTTTGTCTCTAGCGAAGGTTTAATTCGTAATGCAGCTAAAAGTGTTATGAAACTGGATATTTATGAGATGGAGCGTCCTGTTGGAATTCAAATTTTTGGAGCCAATTTGGATAGCATGCTTCGAACAATTGACATTGTAGAAAAATCAAATCCTGATATTATTGATATCAACTTTGGTTGTCCAGTTAAAAAAGTAGTTAGTAAAGGGGCTGGAGCAGGGATATTAAAGGATATTTGTCTTATGGAAAAACTTACCGCTGAGATGGTGAAGCGGACAAAACTTCCAGTTACTGTAAAAACTCGTTTAGGGTGGGACCATAACTCAATAAAGATTGTTGAAGTTGCAGAAAGATTACAAGATGTTGGATGTAAGGCTATTGCTATACATGGTCGTACACGCGCTCAAATGTATAAAGGCGATGCGAATTGGGACCTTATAGCTGCGGTAAAAAATAATTCAAGAATGCATATACCTATTTTTGGTAATGGCGATGTAGATTCACCTGAAAAAGCCGTATTAATGCGTGATAGATATGGTTTAGACGGCGCAATGATTGGACGAGCCACAATTGGAAATCCGTGGTTTTTTAAACAAGTAAAGCATTATTTTAAAAATGGGACTCACTTACCGCCCGTATCTATGCCTGAGCGTGTTGAGGCAGCCCGAAGACATTTAGAAATGGCGATTGCCTGGAAAGGTGAGATTTTAGGGGTGTTCGAAACCAGGCGACATTATACGAATTATTTTAAAGGGATTCCACACTTTAAGGAATACCGCATGAAAATGGTTACTAGTGACGCTTCCAAAGATGTTTTTGCAGCTTTTGATGAGGTGTTAGAAAAATTTGGGGATCATCAATTCGCGCTATAAGGACTAATGCCTTGTCAGTGATTTGGAAATCCGTATTGAAGCTAATTTTGAGGCGAGCAGACCTAATGTCGCGATAGTGATAAATACAATTATAATATTGAATATTTTCAGCGTAACTGGATAAGACAGTGTACTTGTAATCATTATTAATCCAAAACTTTTTTGTAAACCAACTAGAATTATAGCTAATATAATACCGATTAGGCCACCCAACAAGCTCATTATACTTCCTTGAAAAAAGAAAATTTGACGGATTTTTTTGGCGGTAAGGCCTAGGTTAAAAAGTGTTGTTAAGTCATTTTTTTTATCTAAAATCATCATAATTATAGAGCCTATCACATTAAATAACGCAATAATTAGTACCAATGTAAAAATGAGGTACACAGCAAGGTTTTCGGTATTAAGCATTTTATGAAGTGCCCCATTGAGTTGTTCTTTGGTTTTTATGGTGATGTTGTTTCCAAATATGCCATAAAGCTTGTCACTTACTTCGTCAAGAAAGTCATCAGAGTCTAATATTAGTTCTAGGGAGCTTACAGTGTCTTCCGGATAATTCAATAAGGCGCTCACCATGTCAATATCAGCATAAACCATGTCATGATCTAGGTCTTCATTAATCTCAAAAATACCAATATTAGCTGTTGCAATTTTATTAAAAGCCTCCTTTTCTGAAGTAATCTGACCCTTTCCTGGTTTTGGCGTATACAGCTTTAGTATTTTTCCATAATCCATGACGCCAAAGGAGAGGTTACTTGCGACACCCCAGCCTGCTACAATTTGACGTGAACCAGGAGTCATCCAAGAGCCTAGTGATGTGATACTGTTGATGGTGTTTTGAGGATATAGAGAATCAACACCTTTGAGGGTGATTATTTGCCGTTTGTTATCTGAAACAAGAACAGCACGTTCTTCTACAATCTTAGAGTACGAAACAACACTTTTTATCTCATTAATTTGAGCTAATGCGTTTGATTTTAAACGTATGGTTTTACCGGTTCGAGAAATTATTTTTAAATCGGGATCAACGATAGATGAAAATTGTAAACTAAAGTCCTTTAAGCCAGCAAATCCTGAAAGAACCACAAGGAGGGCAGCAGACCCTACAACGACACCAATTGAGGCAATAATGGTCATGTAATTAATCGCATTGTTTTTGCTTTTAGAAAACAAATAGCGTTTCGCAATGTAGAAGGAAACATTCAACTATTTCTTTTTTCGTTTATCTAATAAGTTTGGATTGTTCATAGGGTTGTCCAATCCTTTTAGGGATTGCTCTATATGATCAATATACTCTAATGAGTCGTCTATGTAAAATTGCAATTCTGGCATGCGTCGTAGTTGATGACGAGTTCGCTGCGCTAATTCATGTTTAATAATACTAGTATTAGATTTGATGCCCTCTATGAGCGTGTCGCGTTTGTCGGTAGGAAATATACTTAAGTATACTTTTGCAATAGAAAGATCGACAGTCACATTGACTTTAGTCACAGAAATAATCACTCCAAGTTGACCACTGCGAGCTGCGCTTTGCAGAACATTCACTAAATCTTCTTGTAAAACGGAAGCTATTTTTTTTTGACGGTTACTTTCCATATTGCAAAAATAAGACATTTTGATTGGTATTCTTTAAAAGGTAATGCAATTAAACTAAATTTGTAACATGATGAATAAAATTGAACATATTGGCATCGCTGTGAAAAACCTTAAGGATTCAAATAAACTCTTTGAGACTTTATTTGGCAAACCACAGTACAAGATTGAATCAGTTGTTAGTGAGGGTGTTAACACTTCTTTTTTTATGATTGGCGATCAAAAAATAGAATTACTTGAAGCAACAGATTCCGATAGTCCGATAGGTAAATTTATAGCCAAGCGCGGTGAAGGCATTCACCATATCGCTTTTGAGGTTCTTGATATTTTTAAGGAAATAGCGCGCCTAAAAAAGGAAGGGTTTCAAGTTTTAAACGATAGCCCTAAGCAGGGAGCAGATAACAAACTTGTGGCTTTTTTACATCCAAAATCATGTAACGGGGTGCTTATTGAGCTATGTCAAGACATTGCTAAATAGGATTAATTTTCTTGCGGAGAACTAAAATAAGTAGTAATATTGCAGCCTAAATTGGTCTCATAGCTCAGTTGGTTAGAGCATCTGACTCATAATCAGAGGGTCCAAGGTTCGAGCCCTTGTGAGACCACCTTAAAACCCTTCTTAATTGAGGGGTTTTTATTTATCTTTACAACATGAAAGATGCTCTCCTAAATAAATGGTTATATAGATGCTGTTTATGGACTGCTTACGGGCTATATTATGATTTAAAAATCAGTTCAAATTATAAGATTAGAATCAGGTTTTGGTAAGAGCTCCGGTAAAGTAAGCTTTCATCATTTTTGAGTTAAGCAAAGCACATTATTAGTCTCATTACGTAATAATATTATGTGATAAATTCTGCTTCTAGAGCTTCCAATGATTTTCCTTTTGTTTCTGGAAGTATTTTTAACATAACAAAGAAGCCAATAAACGCGATTGCTCCAAAAATAAAAAACGTAAGCGCATTTCCGAAGTTTGACAATTCCCATGGGAAAACTAATTGCACTAGGGAGCTGATCAATGAATTAATAAAAGCAATCACACCTATAGCTAGTCCACGATATTTCAATGGGTATAGTTCTGATAGCAACACCCACATTACAGGCCCTAATGAAAACGCAAAACAAGCAATAAAGCCAAGAATTCCAAAGAGAACTAAGTTTGCGTTGATGGTGGTGGCAGCCTCTAGAATAGCGCCATCATTTTTACTGTAAGCTTGATTACCCAAAATAGTTTTAAGTTCATTTTTAAAGGTCACATCGCTCGAATAGATTTTGTTTGAAAGCGGCAGTAATGCATTGGCATTAGAAAATTCAAATTGACTTATTTGATCTTTTGATAGCTGATAAGTTGCTTGATTAAAACCATAGGAGCATATTAGTAAACTTAGGGAAATACCAGCAGTTCCTATTAAAAGTAATGGTCTGCGCCCCATTCTATCAATTAAATAAATAGCTAGAAAAGTGAAAATTACAGAAATAGTACTCAGCAATACTCCTGACGAAAACGCTGCATCGGTTCCAATACCTGTTTGTTTAAATATTGAGGTTGCGTAGAAATAAACAGCGTTAATCCCTGTAATTTGTTGAAGAACTCCAACAACTAGACCCACAAAGAGAATATAGCCCAAAGAGCGTTTGAACAACTGGCGAGGTTTTAACTTTGAACTCTCTTTACTTTTTTGAATGCTAGCCTCAATATTGGCAATTTCCAAAGCTCCTTTCTTGGGTCCGTAAAGAAGTAATATGACCTTTTTAGCATTGTTAAATTGACCTTTCAAATAAAGCCAACGAGGGCTCTTTGGAATAAAAAACAGAGATATAAAATAAAGTGTAGCAGGAATTAATTCTACTCCTAACATCCATTTCCATACATTCGTGTCAGAAAAAAAAGTATTGTCTGGGGTGTTGTATTTGTTAAAGAAATAGTTGCTTAAAAAAGCTACAAAAAATCCAAAAACAATATTTAATTGTTGTAATGACACAAGTTTCCCTCTGTTGTCTGCTGATGAAATTTCAGCAATATACATAGGTGCCAATACTAAGGCGGCACCGAAGGCAAGTCCTCCAATTATTCGAGCGATATAGAGCATTTCGTAGGTTGTCGCTAGCGCTGAAAACAGTGCGGAGATTGCATATAAGAGAGCGACTACAATGAGCACTTTTTTTCGACCAACAAGATCACTTATTCGCCCCGAAAAAAGCATTGCAAACATGGCTGCAAATGACGGAGCACTAACCACCCAACCAGACTGTAATTCGTTTAAGTTAAACTCTGGGCCAGCATAAGCCATCACTCCTGAAATAATACCAGCATCAAAACCAAAAAGGAACCCACCTAAGGAAACAACAGATGCAACAAAAATAAGTTTTTTATTCATAATATTCTGAATTCATGTAACAGCGATTTTATTAGAAATTTAACTCTCTGACATGACATTTTTTTAAAAAACTAAGATAACATAAGTAAACGAATATGTATTTTTGTTCACATGTTTCTTTGAATTATACACTAATTAAAAACATATAAATTCCTGATATACGTATCTGAAAAATATTTTTTAATTACTGACAAAATCTGCATTTTGAATAAGATATTTCTTACAAAAAGCATCTATTTATTGTGGCAAAAGTAACGTAAATAAAAGGTAGCTTAAGTAGTTGTTTTAACGTGTTAGTCTGATAATGTTTAAAAAACAGAGGGAACAGAAGGGTCAGGCACAGAGAATTACGGAAAAACCTTACCGGCCATGGAGTAGCAGGTTTTAAACCTTAACAAAAGGTTTTAATTTTTATGTCTTAATTATCCTATATTTGTAAATGAACACTAAAACATCATCCCTATGTTAGACAACATCAATTTTCGATCGACGTGTCCTGTTTCAAGCGTTATGGACATCATTGGCGATAAGTGGTCTTTAATTATTATTAGAGACCTATTTCTAGATAGAAATACTTACAGCAAATTTTTGAAATCTCCTGAAGGTATTGCTACAAATATTTTAGTAGATCGATTAAAGAAATTAACCTCTTACGGTCTTATTTCTTATTTTAAAAAGCCAAATGATAAGAAAGTAAAAGTATATTATTTGACGGATTTAGGGATTGACTTATACCCGATCATTTGTGAAATGACCATTTGGCACAATAAACATCTTAAATTTCGTGAAATGCATCCGCTAGGAGTAGACCAAATTACTCGAATAGAGAACAAAGGTCTAACTTGTGAAATTTCTGATACTGTGGAAGATTACCAAAAACGAAGGAAAGCTCTTTTAGAGACAGCTACTTTGTAAACGATATTTTCCCATCTTCTCATACGATCCATTTATCTTTTTATAGTTCCCTCTAAGCGAAAGTTCATTATTTATTGCTATATTTATTGTTAATTGCAATTCAAAACAATCTATTTACTAATTAATAATACTTTACTTATGAAACAAACAAATCTATTTTTAATGACATTAGTTATCTCGTCATTTGCTTTTGCACAACACATTAATACACGATTTATATCTGTTGATAAGGGTTCTAACGAAGCCTTTGAAAAAGGGGTTGCAAAAAAAACGAGCAAGTTTAACGCTAAAGAAGGGCAATTGCGATTTTATACGTTTATGGTAAATACAGGAGCCAATATGGGTAATTATGTGCGCGTGAGATATGAAGATGATATGAAGGGTTTTGACAGAAACCCTAGCAATGAGGCCATGAAGCTTTGGAATTCTGAGGTATCTGATCTGGCAACAAGCAAAAATACTCGAATGCTCTCTTTAAACAAAGAAGCGTCTCATGTCACAGTAAGTCCATTTTCAAAACCTTTGAGAACGGTTATGGAATACACCTTTCAAGGAGGTATGTCGGCTGAGTTTTGGAGATTTAGAAATAATGTTGCAAAGGCAGTAAAAGAATCAGGAGCAGCAATTTTTATGGAAGTTTGGGGTTGTGCTTCAGGCTGTGATGGTAATATGGTCATGGTAGTATTTGGTCATGACAATTATGGCGCATCAGCTGTTGATAATTCAATAGAATGGGAAAAAGTTTATAATACCTATAACAAACTTAACGGGGAAGGGAGTTATGACAAAGATATTAGCAATTTTGGAAAATCTTTAGAGATGTATGGAAGACGAACATATACCATGACGTTTATGCCAGAATTGAGCTCTCCTGAAGTGATGTCAATTGACAAATTATACACAAACTAAACATAAAAATTTTAAGTAATCTACAATGAAAAAAAGATATATAGTAATTACACTTCTTTTAGCATTCTTGAATTTACAAGCACAAAAGAAACATGTTAATGGTAAAATATATGATAAACATCCAGCAATCACTGTTGCTGACGAATTTACAGAAGCCTTTGTTTCTGGAGACACGGTTAAGATTAAATCTCTAGTAACCGACAATTTTGGTTGGTGGGCAAAAAATCAAATTAATCCCAGTAAAAAGAAATTAGCAAGTCTTTTAAGAAGGTCACAGTATTTGAGCAATAATGTAATAGGGTTTAATATAGTGAACAATGGGGGTGCATATTCAGATGCCATGGAATTTGGTGAAGATAAATCGGTTCACGTATACGCTTATCAACTGATGAAAGGTTTTGATAAAAACACAGGAATGAATTTGACCATGCCTAGAAACTCCATTTTCTTTATGGATGAAACAGGGACAAAAATTTCTGGTTTAGTGGTTTCGGATAGTCAATTAAAATGGAAAAAAGCCTATGATGCCTGGGACACTCGAGAGAATGGAATTATTTTCAAAGACCATCCAATGATTGCAAAGGCGAGATTATTATATGCGTATTTAGCACAAGCGGATCTTGAAAAAATAAGATTAATGTATGATGACGATGCTGCAATTAGAGATGTAATGAGTTTGACAGATATCAAAAATTACTTTGGCCCAGAAGAAAAGATGACGATGTTAGAAGACTTTTACAGAACTTATGAAATTGTAAATTTAAAAGAAATAGGATATCCAGATCTTTTAAGATACGATGGAAGCAATGATACAACCATTATTTCTTGGTGGGAAATCAGCATTAAAAACAAAGCCTCAGGTAACGTAACTACGGGCTATCATCACAATCAAATTACTGTTAATAATGATGGTAAAATAATCAAAGAAGATTATTATTGGAATCCATCATTATTACCAGAATAATCGTTAGAATAGAATTTTTGTAAATCAGACGCGTCTGACAGGAGGCCTTCTTTGGGAAGGCCTTCTTCGTTTCATAGAAGTTTCTAACAGCCATTAATTAAAGAAAAATAGAACATAATTTACCGTACTTTAGTTCTCAAAATAAGGTGATGTAGTAAGCGCAGGGACATACGTTTAACGTATACACCGAGAGTTTCAAACTGACCTATATATACCTCAAACTTTTCTTTTTTGATGGCCTTAATCATTCTTGTAGTAAACACAGTAACATCAAGACCTTTTTCAGTCATACTGTCTTGGTAGCCTTGCTTACTTCCATCTCCTGTCAGTGCATTACGAGCAACGTTTGTATTTACAAATCCAGGGCAAACCATCGTGACTTTTACGTGATCATTTACATGTTCAAGACGAAGGGCATCAAAAAACCCGTGCAGTGCGTGTTTTGCGCCACAATAAGCAGATCTTAAAGGAGAACTGAATTTTCCCATAAGACTAGAAACGACCACAAAGTGACCTTTGTTTTGGGTAACAAAATGTGGTAATAATGCTTTAGTTAAGGCGATTGTTCCAAGATAAACGATCTCTATTATTTTCCTGTCAACAGAAATATCTGTATCAATAATAGCAGACCGCTGGCTGATTCCGCCATTGTTTATAAGCATATCAACACGGCCAAAGGCGTCAATAGCCCGTATTGTTACAGCCTGCATTGATGTAATGTTTTCTAAGTCTAAGGGCAATACAACAACATTTTCTGGCTCTTGGCATTGTGATTTAACCACTTCAAGAAGAGCTGTTCGTCTAGCAGAAAGGATAAGTTTACAATTATACTTTGATAAATTGATAGCGAGACTTTTTCCAATACCACTAGATGCTCCGGTAATCCAAATTATTTTGTTGTGTAACTTCATAAGTTATTTTCAGTCTAATATTTTATTACTACTGCCTAAAAATAATAAAATAACAAGTTTACGGCTGCATTACTTGATTATTAGATGGAGATGTTGTTGTTTTTAAGATGAAAGAATCAGAAATAGCATTTTGAGAGTTTAGATTTGGTAATATTCGAAATATTGAAATTTTTTAACGACCATACTATAATTTTTATTTTAGCAGTATTATTACAATCTTTTTTCGTTATTTGCATTAATGGTTAATGAGGAGAACTGCGCTTCTGAATTTCAAGAAAAGAACATTACAACAAAATGTTGTTATGTCTTATCCTCTGTTGCGTTATGCTAAAACTCTTCGTTTGCTTTATGTGTTTGTAATGAAAGATCAATTTAAAACTATATTAATTTCTATTGTTTTTTTGCTATCCAATATTGTTTGTTTTGCGCAGGATGTTGACCCACCACCACCACCAGTACCACCAAACCCACCGGGGACTCCAATAGATCAAAATATTCTGTTGCTATTAATGGTTGGACTAATCTACGGCGCTTACAGTATTTATTTTTCGAGTAAAAAAAATAATTAGTTTACTGCAGGCATGAGCTCTTTGACGTACTTGCCAATTACATCAAATTCTAGATTAACATTATCATTTACTTTCATGTGTTGAAAAGTTGTGTGTTTATAGGTAAAAGGAATGATGGCTACACTGAAAGAATCATCTTTTGAATTTAGCACTGTTAAACTAACACCATTAACAGTTATCGACCCTTTTTCAATTGTGACATTACCAAGGCTTGAGTCGTAGTTAAAAGTATATATCCAGCTACCCTCAGTTGTCTCAACACTAACACAAGTTCCAATCTGATCAACATGGCCTTGAACAATATGTCCATCTAGGCGCTCCCCAAGGATCATTCCTCTTTCAAGGTTTATATAGTCGTTGACAGTAAGCTGATTGAGACAGGTTTTTTTTAAAGTTTCGTCAATGGCTGTTACAGTGTATTCAGTGTTGTTTAAACCCACAACAGTGAGACATACACCGTTATGAGCCACACTTTGATCAACCTTTAATTTGTCAGTGAAATTACAATGTACTGATAGGTGTAAGTTGCCATTTTCTTTTTCAAGTTTTGTTATTCTACCTAAATTTTCGATAATTCCTGTGAACATAATTTTGTGGGTTTATTTAACTAAATTTGTCACAGTAAAATTACAAACTAATATCTTTATTTATTAATGAGAAAAGAAGAAAAAATTAAAGTGGGCATTTCTGTAGGAGACTTAAATGGGATTGGTGGTGAAATTGTGTTAAAAACTCTAGAGGACTCTCGAATTCTTGAATTATGTACTCCTATTATATTTGCATCATCAAAGACTTTATCATTTCTCAAAGATCATTTTAAGATCGAACTCAATTTCAATACTATTCAAGAAGCAGAACAGGCGATTCATGGAAAAATAAACGTTGTGAATTTATGGAAAGAAGCTGTTGACATAAATTTTGGAATAGAAGATTTTAACATTGGCAATTACGCGATCAAATCATTTACAGAGGCTACTCAAGAGTTAATTAAAGGGCGTATCGATTTACTGGTAACGGCACCAATAAACAAGCATTCTATTCAATCAGACACTTTTAAATTTCCTGGCCACACCGATTATTTAAACAGTGAATTAGATGGGAATAGTTTAATGTTTATGGTAACCGAATCATTAAAAGTAGGGTTGCTTACAGATCATGTGCCTGTGAAAGATATTACCTCTAAAATTACTCAAGAACTAATCGTGTCAAAAATTAATACGATTCATGAAACACTTAAAATTGATTTCGCAATTAGAAGGCCTAAAATTGCTGTTTTAGGAATCAATCCACATACAGGGGATAATGGTGTTATTGGTACTGAAGACGATACGGTGCTAAGGCCAACCTTAAGTATGTTGAGAGATTCAGGAAAGCTTGTTTATGGGCCTTACGCTGCAGACAGTTTTTTTGGATCCAAAAATTACAAAAGTTTTGATGCCGTCGTAGCAACGTATCACGACCAAGGCTTAATTCCTTTTAAAACACTCTCCTTTGGAGAGGGCGTAAACTTTACTGCCGGGCTAAGCAGGGTAAGAACATCTCCTGATCACGGTACGGCATATGAAATTGCTGGTCAAGGGGTAGCCGATCATAGTTCATTTGCAGAGGCTTTATTCACGGGCATTTCCATTGTAAACAATAGAGCAAGTTATGAGAAGCTATCCGCTAATCCTTTGAAAAAGCAGACTATCAAAAGATCCACAAAAAAAAGTTATTAACAGCTGTAAGCTTAAGAAAATTTTATATATTTGCACGCTCGAAATAAATGTGATAATGAAGGCGCTGAAAGACTTTACGATTCAATTTATTGGATTAAAAATAGGAAAACATTATTTCGAGTACGAAATTAATAACACGTTCTTTGAGAATTTTGAGTTTGATGAATTTAATGATGCTTCGTTAAATGTAAGCGTTGGTTTAAATAAAAAGGCCACATTACTAGAATTAGATTTTGCAGTATCAGGTTTTGTTAATCTTCATTGTGACACCACAAATGAGCGTTACAACCAACAGGTTGAAAACAGCTTTGATTTAGTTGTAAAATTTGGAGATACCTTTAATGATGACAATGATCAAATACTAATAGTACCCCACGGGGAGTATGAAATTAATATTGCTCAATATATTTATGAGCTGATAGTACTTTCGATACCGACCAAGAGAATACATCCCGGAATTGAGGACGGTACTTTAGATTCAGAGATACTTAAAAGACTCGATGAATTAAGCCCAAAAGGCTTAGGAGAAAAAACAAATGACGAGGACATCGATCCTCGATGGAATACTTTAAAAAAACTATTAACAGACAAATAATTTAGACAATGGCACATCCTAAAAGAAAAATCTCAAAAACAAGAAGAGATAAGAGACGTACGCATTACAAGGCATCTGTCCCTCAAATCGCAACGTGCCCCACTACAGGTGAAGCACATTTATATCATAGAGCTCATTGGCATGAAGGTAAACTTTACTATAGAGGTCAAGTTTTAATTGATAATTCTCAGGAAGAAGAAAACTTGGCATAATCTATTTTGTGCAACAAAAAATGAACGCTCACTTGTGAGCGTTTTTTTTATGATATATTTTTCTAAAACGCAAAAACAACTTATTTTGCGCAATATTTGATCAAAAAATAGTATTTTCATCATGTTTTTAGTCAATTTTTGATCATTTTGGTTCAAACGAATATAACATTATGAGTAAAATCAATGCAGCAATTACAGCTGTTGGTGCGTATGTACCGGATTACGTGTTAACAAATCAAATTTTGGAAACAATGGTTGACACAAACGATGAATGGATTACCTCTCGAACAGGGATTAAAGAGAGACGTATTCTCAAAGAAAAAGGTCAAGGAACTTCCTTCCTAGCCATTAAAGCAGCTAATGACTTAATAAAGAAGCGAGGAATAAATCCTGAGGAGATTGAGTTGGTTATAGTTGCTACAGCAACACCAGATATGAAGGCAGCATCCACAGCAGCTTTTACTGCAACTCAAATAGGCGCAATAAATGCCTTTTCTTTTGATTTAGAAGCAGCTTGTTCAAGTTTTTTATTTGGAATGTCAACAGCCGCAAAATATATTGAATCTGGCAGATACAAAAATGTATTGTTAATAGGAGCAGATAAAAATTCTTCTTTTATAAATTATGAAGACCGTGCAACATGTATCATATTTGGAGATGGTGCTGGAGCAGTATTGTTTGAACCAAATGAGGAAGGTCAAGGACTACAAGATGAATATTTAAGAAGTGATGGCTCAGGAAGAGAATTTTTACAAGCGACTTATGGTGGCTCATCATATCCAATTACTCAAGAGGCATTAGAAGACAAGAAACATTTTGTTTTTCAAGACGGGAAAACGGTATTCAAAAATGCGGTTTTTAACATGGCTGACGTTGCTGATAAGATATTAGAAAGAAATAATTTAACGAATCAAGATATCTCTTGGTTGGTAGCGCATCAAGCGAATAAACGCATTATTGATGCAACAGCAAATAGAATAGAACTTGATAAAAGTAAGGTTATGATGAATATTGAGAGATTTGGTAATACTACCTCTGCGACACTTCCTTTGCTTTTAAATGATTATGAAACACAATTAAAAAAAGGAGATAATTTAATTTTCGCCGCATTTGGTGGTGGATTTACGTGGGGCTCAATTTATTTGAAATGGGCTTATAATTCTAAAACTAACTAATAAACAACGAAATTATGGATTTAAAAGAAATTCAAAACTTAATCAAATTTGTAGCCAAGTCTGGGGCAAGTGAGGTTAAACTTGAAATGGAAGATGTAAAAATCACGATTAAAACCGGATCTGATACTGAGACCACAATTGTTCAGCAAATGCCTGTTTCACAACCCATACCTCATCAAGCGCTCCCTGTTGCGCCACAAGCTCCAGCGGCAATACCTGTTGAAACATCACTAAAATCTTCGGTAGACGACTCTAAATATATTACTGTAAAATCGCCAATTATTGGGACTTTTTATAGAAAACCAGCTCCGGACAAACCTTTGTTTGTTGAGGTGGGACAAATAATATCTGAAGGAGATGTATTATGTGTTATCGAAGCGATGAAATTATTCAATGAAATTGAATCTGAAATTTCTGGAACTATTATAAAAGTACTTATTGACGACTCTTCTCCTGTTGAGTTTGATCAACCTTTATTTTTGGTTGATCCATCATAAAGAATGAATTCTGAAACTTCAGAATGGAAATTTTAAAACTAAAATGATGTTTAAAAAAATATTAGTTGCAAATCGAGGCGAGATAGCGCTGCGTGTTATTAGAACATGTAAGGAAATGGGGGTTAAAACGGTTGCAGTGTATTCTACCGCTGATGCCGAAAGCTTGCATGTTAAATTTGCTGACGAAGCTGTCTGTATTGGGCCTGCGGCAAGTAATGAATCATATTTAAAAATATCAAATATCATTGCTGCTGCTGAAATCACTAATGCTGATGCGATTCATCCTGGATATGGATTTTTGTCAGAGAATGCTAGGTTTTCAAAAATTTGTTCAGAACACGATATTAAGTTTATTGGTGCCTCTCCAGAGATGATTGATAGGATGGGAGATAAAGCAAATGCAAAGGCTACAATGAAATCGGCAGGTGTACATTGTGTTCCGG
>ENA-UOYH01000426-UOYH01000426.1-marine-metagenome-genome-assembly--contig:-NODE-426-length-15428-cov-3.413849_pt1 | contig 15428 bp, 17 predicted proteins | sample MGYA00238175_ERZ767261 | MGnify/ENA primary metagenome ERZ767261 (study PRJEB28946, sample SAMN06267185) | marine metagenome | isolation source: Columbia River Estuary | place: USA:Columbia River Estuary...
TCCATTTGAATGGCGTGCCTTGCTCAAGCCCGCTGGCGATGATTTTCAGAACGTCTTCCTTGTTCCACTCGAACGTGACCTTCTTGCGGTTCGGGCCGTCCTTCATTTTCATCAAAGCGTCCTTGCCGATGAAATCATCCTTTTTCCAGCCAATGTAGAAGCCATAGCCAAGTTCAAATGGGTTGACGTAGTAGTCGGAAATGTCATCCGAAACATAGGACCCACCGATGGACCCCGCAGCCTCGTAGCTGTCGGCCCCAAGCCAGTCGCGGTAGTCCTGCATCATGCCGGTGCCGGTATAGATGCCGGGGAGCGGCGAGGGGATCCAGCCGCTTTCCAGCGTGTTGGTGGAATAGGCGCGGCTGCCGACCTGCACAAGGTTCACGCCGATGTCGCGCGCAGCCTGTAGAATGGTGGACTGGATGTAATGCTTGTCCGCATACGGCCCCCAGATTTCCAGACCAGGTGCGCCGGCCATTCCGTGACGCAGGGCTTGGACCTTTTTGGACCCGATATTAATTTCATTGACATGGAAGAATTTGATGTCTGGTACGGGCCCGCCGTTGATCCGTTCGAAGATTGCGGGGGCGTCTGGGCCTTGGATTTGGAATCGGTAATGGGTGCGCAGAACACGTTCACCATCTGGGCGGCTGTTGGAACGCGGATCGTGGAACAAACGTACTTTCCATTCGCCACGTGCCGCCTGAAAACGGACCCAATTTGCTGTGGGCGCACGCCCCACAAGAATGAATTTATCCGTGCGTTCGCGGAATATGATCATGTCGCCAATGACATGGCCCGCCGGCGTCACAGGGACAAAGTGTTTGGCGCGGTTGAGATCGAAATTCGCAAATCCGTTGATGCCGACATAAGACAAGAACGCCTCGGCGTCGGGGCCTTCAACGATCAATTCATCCATGTGGTGGGACTGGTCGAACAGCACGGCATGATGGCGCCACGCGCCCTGTTCGTCACGCCAGTTGGTGAATTCGGGGGCCACGACAGGATAGACATACATCCCGATCTTGGAGTTTCGCAGCAGGTCTACCGGATTGGTGTGTTGGGCCATAAGGGCTGAAAGACTGGACACAGGTAAGTTCCTCTCGTGGGGTTATGTCGATGCGACCAACGCCAACCCCGGCACGTCTTTGACGAGGGTGGGCTGAACATCGGTCAGATAATTGAAATTGATAAGCGCCAGGCGGGCGTGTTCACGCACTAAGGCCTCGGCGCGCGCGCCTTCGCGGTTCGTGATGGCTTCCAGGATCGCGCGGTGTTGGCGCTGAGCGTAGCGCAAAGAGTCCTGAAAATCGGGGATCGCGGCCTGTTCGCTGAGGAATGCGGAGGGTGAAGCAAGGGGCAGCATGCTTACCCTTTCAATTTCACGCTGGACAAGCGCGCTGCCCGAAAATTTAGCCAAAAGCGTGTGAAATTCTGCGTTGCGATGCACATAGCATTCAAAATTCAAACCGTCCGAGGCTTTTAAGGCGCGATCAATACCTTCCAATGCATCATTTGCTTGGCCTAACAAATCAGCGCTTACGCCCCGCTCGGCCGCCATGCGCGCTGCTGTGCCTTCAATGACGCCGCGCACTTCGATCGCGTCCGCAATGTCGTCGCGGGTAAAAGTTGCGACACGGCAGCCGCCAGTCTCGATCCGTTCCAACAATCTCTCGGCGACCAGTCGGTCCATAGCCTGACGCAACGGGGTGCGCGACGTCCCAAGCTTTTTTGCAACGGCAACCTCTGGCAAACGCTGCCCGCCCTCAAACTCCCCGTTCATCACAAGGGAACGCAACCCAAAGAGGGCGCGGTCAAGCTGGCTGAGATTTCCATCGGACATAAAGCAATCCTAGCGGTTTGGTTCGGCAAATGCCGAGCGGACTACGATTAGATTGTATACAAAACTTGGATCAGGCAAGTGATTCGGGCCAGATTTGCGGGAATTTCAACAATTTCATAGCGCCCAGTGTATACAATCACTGCAGAATCCGTTGTTCCAAAATAAATTTTCATCACGGGTTTGCCGCTGCAATACGCCCTTCCGTGCCTTCGAATTGATCAAGACATTTGACGTGATCACAGAGCTGAGCTGCCGATAGAATTGTGTAAATTCAAAGAATTGAACCTGATTTTGCGGCATTCATGAGTTGTGCCCACCGGCTTTCGGACCAAGACATGTTAGCGCGAACTAGTCAGGCCATGACCGATCAACCACATACCTTTGGGCAAATGAAATGCTTGTTTCAAAAAAAACTTGTTCCTAAGGTTAACGTGGATCGGGGGAAATGCACCGCTGAGAGTCGCGCCGGGAGGGTGCGCTTCTTCGAAAATAGGGCAGTATCGCAATCCGAAAATAACCGATACATTGCTCCTGCTTGTTGGGGTGATTGATCGTCATTCCTTGGGAGGAACTATGAAAGATACTATCAACCGCAGAAAATTTCTGCGCGGTTCGGCTGTTGCCGGCGCCGCAGCATTGGCCTCACCTGCAATTGCAGAAAGCCACGGCACAACCATCAAGATGCAGGCAGCCTGGGGCGGCGGCATTTTCCTTGAGAACGCACAGTCCTTTGCGGCACGCGTCAACGAAATGTCTGGCGGATCTTTGACAATCGAAGTTCTGTCGGTGGATTCCGTTGTGAAAACATCCCAGATGCAAGACGCGGTTCACCGCGGCGTTCTGGACGCGGCACACTACGTATCCGCATATTGGTACGGCAAATCGAAATCCGCATCCCTGTTCGGCACAGGCCCTTGCTTTGGCTGGTCCTCTCAGGAAATGCTCGGTTGGATCCACGCTGGTGGTGGCCAAGAACTGTTTGACGAATTGATGGAAGATTTGCAGCTGAACGTTGTGTCCTTCTTCAACTCGCCAATGCCAGCCCAGCCTTTGGGTTGGTTCAGCAAGCCGATCACAGATGCCGCACAAATGAACGGCCTCAAGTATCGCACCGTTGGCCTTGCTGCTGACGTTATGCTGGAAATGGGCATGTCCGTTGTGCAGCTTCCAGGTGGTGAAATCCAGCCTGCAATGAAATCCGGCCTGATCGATGCGGCCGAATTCAACAACCCGACATCTGACCGTGATTTTGGTATGCAGGATGTGTCCAAAGACTATATGCTTGCATCCTACCACCAGAGCCAAGAGTGCTTTGAGGTTACGATCAATAAAGACGTCTGGAACGGTTTGTCCGATGAGCACAAAGCAATCATCAAGAACGCATCCATGGCTGAGAACTCCGGCTTCTATTGGGGCAACACCAAGCGTTATTCCGATGACCTGATCAAGCTTCAGGAACAGGACGGCGTGAACGTGCACCGCACACCACAGGCTGTTCTCGAAGCGCAGCTGGCGGCTTGGGACATTGTTGCTGACCGCATCGCAAGCGAAGATCCGTTCTTTGCGCGCGTTATGGAATCCCAAAAGACCTACGCAAAAGAAGTCATGGGTTACCTGAACCTCAACCAGCCTGACTACAAACTGGCATACGATCACTACTTCGCTTAATTGCGAATTGGTTTAACAATGTCCGGGTGCCGCATTGGCGCTCGGGCATTGTGCACGCGAAATGACCGGTGCGGGCCGCAAAGAGATCCCGCTTGATCCGTAAGGGGAGCAGCAGACATATGAAATTCGTCCATGCAATTGAAGGCCTTAGCCTTTGGGTCGGACGCGCCTTTGGCTGGTGCATCCTGATCCTGACCCTGTCAGTGTCGTATGAGGTATTTGTCCGCTACGTGCTAAACGCCCCGACCGTCTGGGCGTTTGACATGATGATCCAGATGTATGGCGCTTTGTTCTTGATGTGCGGGGCTTACGCCTTGGCCCAAGACACTCATGTGCGTGCAGACGTCTTGTACCGTCTGTTTCCAGTAAAAGTTCAGGCGTCATTGGATTTTGTCCTTTATTTCCTTTTCTTCTTCCCCGGTGTGCTCGCGCTTGCATGGTACGGCTGGGAAATTGCATCTGACAGCTGGCGTTATAAAGAGGTGAGCTGGAACAGCCCGGCGCGGATTCAGATTTATTTCTTCAAAACACTCATCCCTCTGGCCGGTGCCTTGCTCTTGGTGCAAGGGGTTGCTGAGCTCATCCGCTGCTGGACGGCCATGAAAACGGGTCAATGGATGGAACGTCTGAGCGATGTGCGCGAGACTGAAGACATGTTGATGGATAGCGACGACCTGACAATCCCATCCCCTTTGAGCGGCGGTGAGCCAAGCTCGCGCGGTTCTCACTAAGCCTTTGGCACTTTTTGAAAGATAAAATGATGACAAACCCTGAAGTCGCCATCCTAATGCTTTGCCTGTTTATCGTGCTGGTATTACTTGGATTTCCAATTGCTTTTACTTTGATCGCCATGGGCGTTGGCTTTGGCTATTACGCCTATTATCAAGGTCCTCCGGAAATGTTCTCGGATATTTTCAATAACAACATCTTCTACTTGCTGAACCAAAACACCTATTCGGTCATGGAGAACGACACGCTGGTCGCCATTCCTTTGTTTTTGTTCATGGGCTATGTGGTGGAACGGGCCAATATTGTGAACAGGCTGTTCTTTTCGCTCTATATGGCTGCGCGTAACTTGCCGGGCTCTTTGGCGATTGCCGCCTTGCTGACCTGTGCGGTGTTTTCCACGGCCTCGGGCATTGTGGGCGCGGTTGTGACATTGATGGGCTTGTTGGCCTATCCGGCCATGGCCAACGCCAATTATAACCGAAGCTTTGCCTCTGGTGTGATCTGTGCTGGCGGTACTTTGGGGATCTTGATCCCACCGTCAATCATGTTGATTGTCTATGCCGCCATCGGCAACCTGTCGCCTCTGCGCCTCTATGCAGCGGCCGTTTTTCCGGGCCTTTTGCTCGCGGGTCTCTACATTGTATATGTGATCGTCCGTGTTTGGATAAACCCAAAACTGGCGCCAAAGCCAAATCTGGATGACGTGCCGCCGCCTTCGAAAATCTACTGGGACCTTTTGGTGTCCTTTGTTCCGCTGACGGTGCTCATTGCTTTGGTTTTGGGCTCTATTCTGGGCGGCCTCGCAACGCCGGCAGAAGCGGCGGCTATGGGGGCATTGGGAGGTATCATCCTAGCGGTGATCTACCGCTCAATGACTTGGGATAAGCTCAAGGAAAGCGTCTTTCTCACCGCAAAAGCGACGGCGATGGTGTGCTGGCTCTTTGTTGGGTCTTGGACATTTGCATCGGTGTTCTCCTACCTCGGGGGGCATGATTTGATCAGCGATTGGGTCATCGGCATGAACTTGACCACGATCCAATTTTTGATCATGGCGCAGTTGATCATCTTCGTTCTAGGCTGGCCTTTGGAGTGGTCAGAAATTCTGATCATCTTCGTTCCGATCTTCTTGCCGCTTCTTGAGCCCTTTGGCGTGAACCCCTACTTTTTCGCGATGCTCGTGGCCTTGAATCTGCAGACATCGTTTTTAACGCCGCCCATGGCCATGTCGGCCTATTACCTTAAGGGTGTGCTGAAAAATCAGATCGAGCTGATTGAGATTTTCAAGGGGATTATGCCATATTTGGGCATTGTGATTTTCACAATGGTCTTGATGTATATTTTCCCTGGGATTGCCCTATGGTTCCCTGACTATCTGTTTGGTGTCTACGTCCCGTGAAGATAGCCCCCTATACATTAACAGCAACTGAGGCGGTGCAAGCCATCGCCTCAGGTCGCCTCTCCTCCGTGGACCTGGTGAAATCCTGCCTTGCGCAGATTGCAGATACGGATGCATCAATCAACGCTTGGGCCTATTTGGACCCGGAGAGCGCCTTGGCGCAGGCGGCAGAATGCGACCGCATTCGCAAAGCAGGGCTGGGCACCGGGCCTTTGCATGGTTTGCCCGTTGGTTTGAAAGATGTCATCGATACCCGCGATATGCCAACCCAGCGCGGGACTGATATTTTCAAAGATCGTCAGCCAGATAAAGATGCGCGCTTGGTCGAGCGTCTGCGTGAATCTGGGGCCGTGATTATGGGCAAAACGGTGACAACCGAATTGGCCTTTGTTCACGCCAATGACACCCGAAATCCGCACAATACAGAGCATAGCCCTGGCGGCTCTTCCAGCGGCTCTGCCGCGGCCGTCGCGGCCTGCCACGTGCCTTTGGCAGTTGGAACGCAAACCAACGGGTCTGTGATCCGGCCAGCATCCTTCTGCGGCACCTTTGGTTTTAAACCCACCCGGGGCGTGATCAGCCGGGCAGGGGTGTTAAAAACCTCCGATAGTCTCGATCAAGTTGGCTGTTTTGGCCGCTCTTTGGAAGATGTGGCATTGCTGACCGATGCCTTGGCAGGCTATGATCAGGCCGACAGCTGCAGCTTTGCCAGACCGCGCCCTCAAATGCGCGCTGGCGCGCAAGCTGAAGCGCCTGTTGCGCCAGATTTGGTCTGGTTCAACCTGCCATTTTATGACCGGCTGTCACCCGACGCTCACGAAGGGATGGAGGCTGTTCTGGATGTGCTCGGTCCGCGGATCACGCGCATGGCGGCGGCCGATACTTTGGCCAACCTTGTAGCGGTACAGGCACGCATTCATGAATATGAAATTTGCCAACATCAAGCCGCAGTCTTTGATGCGAATTTCGAAGATCTGAGCCGCGAACTGCAGCTCATTGTGGCACGGGGTCGGAAAATTAGTGAAGCTGAGTACACAGATGCGCTTGCGGTGAAGGCCTCGGCCCAAACCTTCTTTGATGAGCTGTTTGTCGAATTTGATGCGATCATTGCCCCCTGCGCAACCGGGGAAGCCCCCAAATTTGGGTCAGGCACGGGCGATCCGATATTTTGCACCCTATGGACCCTGGCCGGTCTGCCCTGCGTCAGCCTGCCCCTTTTGGTGGGTGACAATAACCTCCCAATTGGCGTACAGCTCATCGGGCCAATTGAAAAAGATGACCGTCTTTTGCGCACCGCGCGATGGTTGCAACTCCACCTGGCGCAAGCCACCTAACGAAGGACAATCGCATGTCAAGAACTGTCAAACTCATCGGGGGGCTTGTGGGCACGGCTCTTTTCCTCATATTCATCGCGGGCCTGTCACATAGTATTTCGACCGGTTTTGCAGGGTTTTCGGGCGGTCTGCCCTTCATGCTGATTGCGCTGCTGGTCTGCGTGGCGGCGGTGTATAATTTCTGGGAAGAATGTGTTTCCAAAAAATGAGCAAGCCACGAATTTGGGTCACCCGGCGTTTGTCTGACGCGACGCTTGAGCGGGCGGCACGGGACTATGAGGTGGTAATCAACTATGAAGATAGGCCAGGAACCGCCGAGGAAATTATTGCGGCCAGTGCAGTCTTCGATGGCATCATTCCTTGTCATTCTGAGCATTTTTCATCTGAGGTTGTCGCGCAGTTTTCAGATCGGTTGAAAATTGTGGCCAATCATTCAGTCGGCGTGGATCATTGTGATTTGCCGGCACTGAAAAGCCGCGGCATCGTGGTGACAAACACGCCTGATGTCTTGTCCGATGCAACCGCTGAACTTGCCATGCTTTTAATGCTCGGTGCTGCGCGTCATGCGGTGGCGGGAGACCGGATCGTGCGCTCAGGCGCCTGGGACAGCTGGTCACCGGCGTTTATGGTTGGCAAACAGGTCACAGGCGCGCGGCTTGGGATCATTGGCATGGGCCGTGTGGGAAGGGCTTTTGCTGCGAAGGCCCGCGGCTTTGATATGGAGCTGCATTACTTCAACCGCAGCCCGCTTGCCGAAGAGTTCACCCAGGGGGCCGTCTATCATGACACGGTTGAAAGCCTGCTGGGGGTCAGCGATTTTCTGTCGCTTCACTGCCCGGCGACGCCTGAAACCAACGGTTTGATGAGCGCAGAGCGCTTCGCTCTCATGCCGGCCGGTGCGGTGTTTGTGAATACGGCGCGTGGAGCTTTGGTAGATGAGGCCGCCTTGATCGCGGCCTTAGACAGCGGGCAGCTTTCCGCTGCGGGTTTGGATTGTTTTCAAGTCGAGCCGGGTGGAAATCCTGCGTTCAGTCGTTTTGATAATATTTTCATGCTGCCCCATATTGGCAGTGCGACCGGCCAGACGCGGGACGCTATGGGCTTTCGTGCCCTCGACAATTTGGATGCATTTTTCGCGGGTAAGGCGCCCGGCGATCAGCTTTAACTGAGATGGATAAGACAATGACAAAAATTACGTTCTTAGGCTTAGGTGTCATGGGCTACCCTATGGCGGGACATCTGGCGCGTGCGGGCCATGAGGTCACAGTATACAATCGGACTGCTGCAAAAGCCGGCACTTGGGCCTCTGAGCATGGCGGTGCAACTGGCGCAACCCCGGCTGAAGCCTCAAAGGGAGCTGAGATGGTCATGGCCTGCGTCGGCAATGATGACGATCTGCGGTCGGTCTGTTTGGGGCCAGACGGCGCCTTTGCGTCTATGGCCGAGGGCAGCATTTTTGTAGATCACACCACGGTCTCTGCCGCGGTCACGCGTGAGCTGTATGAGGCTGCGCGCATCAAAGGCATCGCTTTTGTGGATGCGCCTGTTTCTGGTGGCCAAGCCGGGGCTGAGAATGGCCAATTGTCGATTATGTGCGGAGGAGATCAGGCCGATTTTGATCGCGCTGAGCCTGCTATGGCGGTCTATTCAAAGCTCTGCCGTCGCATTGGCGAGAGCGGTGCGGGACAAATGACCAAGATGTGCAACCAGATTGCCATTGCCGGTCTGGTGCAAGGCCTTTCAGAGGCGATGCATTTTGCCTCGAAAGCCGGGCTGGATGGTGCCTCTGTGGTTGAGGTCATTAGCCAAGGCGCTGCCGGCAGCTGGCAAATGTCCAATCGCTTCGAGACGATGCTGGACGATCACTTTGAGCATGGCTTCGCTGTGGATTGGATGCGCAAGGATCTTGGAATTTGTTTGGCGACGGCCGATGAGAATGGCGCGAGCCTGCCCGTTACGGCTTTGGTCGATCAATTCTATAAAGACGTGCAGAAGATGGGCGGTGGTCGCTGGGATACTTCGTCATTGTTCAAACGGTTGCAGGCGCTGTAACGATAAGAAGCTCAAGGGCAGATCACCCGCCCTTGAGCGCTCAATCTTCTAATGCGCGCCAATAGCTGCGCTATTTTTTTCTGACAACAACGCCTGCATGGCCCATCCGCTCAGAGCGATTGAGGCCAGCGCAAAGAGTGCGGCGATGCTGAGGCTTGCAATGCCCGCCAGACCTGCACCAACGGTACAGCCACCTGCCAATACCCCGCCCACACCCATGAGCGCCGCGCCCAAGAAATAACGGCCGGTTTGTTTGGGTGTGTCGAAAGATTGCCAGTGAAATTCGCCTTTGCTGAGGGAGGCCGCCGCGGCTCCGAGGACCACGCCGAGGATCAACCCAACTCCGAATCCGGCCGGAATGGCGGAGGAGGCCACTGTCCAAAAGAGTAAATCTGCAGCAGGGGCGGTAAAGGACAGAGATTGCATCACGATGGGGTCAAATTCATCTTGTAAGACAAAGCCTGTGCCAAGCCATCCCGCGGGGACCAAGAGGCCCAGCAGCCCGGCCCAGAGCGCTTTACTCCAAGCGACACCAGAGCGGGCGGCGAGGGCAAAGCAGATCAAAGCCAACAGAACCGCCCAAACGGCAGCGCCGCCGGGAAGTCCCGCAAGCGAGCTGACCTCGCCCATGGGCAGGGTGACAGAGCCAAGCCAGACGCGCAGAGGGGCTAGAATGCCTTTAAGCGTCGCATGGGCAAGAATTGCGAAGACCACAAGCACGGTGAGGGCCCGCAGATTGCCCGAGCCGGTCAGCACAGAGAGGCGCGAGATACACCCACGGGTGAGCACCATGCCAATGCCAAACATGACACCTCCGACAAGGATTGCTGCAACTGGAAGATCGCTTGCCAGAAAACGGTGATCGTCAAACGAGATATATCCCGTTACAGTCAAAAGCTGCGTGCCGAGCAAGGCTGTTCCCAAGGTGATAAACCAGATGCCGCGCGCTGTTTGAGCGCTGTTTCCTGTGCCCACAACAGCGCTTCTGAAGCAAAACTTGAGATGCTGGGCAATCGCGCCGAACAGCAGGCCCAGGATCAATGCTAAGATCAGCGACGCCTGTGTCGGGTTCAGGTTTTCGAAACCGAGTTGTTCAAACATATCAAACACCTTTTATTGTTTGATCCTCACTTGCCCCTTAAAACTACAGGATGCAAATGCGCTTGGGGTGACGAAATTCTACTGTGAGCGGGATAGAAGGAATAGGGTTCTGCAGGGCGTTGAAAGATCAGAACCTTATTGGAGGCGCTGAATTGAGGTGCAGAAATTTGGTCCTAAATGCGGTGGTGGTCAAAAATTTTGCCAGTGCCGCAGGGCTCAATCGATTTGATGAAACCCTTGGATCAATTGGCGTAGCCCGATTGCGGCACCAATCATGATGCAGATGAGCGTTACAGGGGCGCCATAGGCGAGGGTGGAGAAGGCCGATAGTCCCTGTCCAACGCTGCATCCCAGCGCCAAGACGGATCCGACGCCCATAAGCGCCGCCCCAAAAATTTGCCGGCGTAACTCGCGCGCATCGTCACAGGCCTCCCAGCGGAAGTGCCCTTTGAATATGGAGCCGAGAAAAGCACCAATCAAGACGCCTAAGACAGATCCTGTGGCAAAGCTCACAGAATTGCCGCTGGCGCTCATCAGGTAGATGAGGCTTTCACCGATCGGGGCAGAGAAGGTGTGGGTGACAACGGGCAGCTCTTCGAAGCCATGGGTGGCAATCCATTGTGTGCCAATCCAGCCAGATACAATCGCCCCGGCCACCAGCCCGCCCCAAAACATTGTTTTGAGATGTTGCCAAATCGGGCGACGGACAGCGGCGAGGGCAAAGATGCAAAACCCTAGGCCCATACCGACCCAAGTAAGGGAGAGCCCGAGTTGATCTGACAGCGCAAATGCGATGCTTGGCGGGGTAGGGGCTTCACTACCGCCCCCGAAGACCCAAATGCGCATATAGGCCAAGGGGCCTGCAATCGTCATATAGGCGAATATACCCATGACCAGAACAATGATGAAGGCGCGAATATCTCCGCCGCCCAGTCGGGCCAATGCGCCATAGCCGCAATTTCCCGCGAGTGCCATGCCATAGCCAAAGGTGAGGCCGCCTGCGACGCTCGCCCATGGGTTCCAAGCCGCCGAGAGGTAGATTGAGTTAGTCAGATCGATCCAGCCGAGCGCCTGGGCGGCGAAACTGCCGGCAATCGACAAACCAATCGCAATGCCCCACATGCGCACGCGCTCAGAGCTGTCGCCGTAAAAAAGATCTTCCAGAGCGCCAAGCGTACAAAATCGGCCAATGCGGGCCGCGAGCCCAAGAACCACGCCGCCCGCCAAGCCGATCCATGCGACAATTGCGGGTTCTGACAGTGTGTCTAGCATGTGAGCGCCCTAGGTGCCCCGGCAAAAAAGATCATAGACGACCTCCATGATTTGCGTAGAGCGTTTGTCGGTCAAACTGTAATAAATCACCTTGCCTTCGCGGCGTGGGGTGACAAGCCCCTCCATCCGTAGGCGCGACAATTGCTGCGATACAGCCGCTTGGCGGGCCGAGAGCAGCTCTTCAAGATCCGTCACGGATTTCTCACCAGAGGCGAGATAGCACAGAATCATGAGGCGCCCCTCATGGCTGATCGCCTTGAGAAAGTTTGCGGCTCGAACCGCGTTACCTGCCATTTTGTCCATATCTTCGGGACAAATATTTTTGTCAAAAACCGGCAAAGCCATGGTTTTGTTCTGCCTCATGTGCACACTGTCTAGTATATGTGACATATTAGGTCCTCATGGGTCAATAACACGAATTTCATTGGCTCATGGGAACAGCGGCCGCGATCAGCATCTGCCCAAGCAGGCCCCAAAAGAAATCTTCCCCAGGGTAGCCTTCAATTCTGGAGGCCTCAACCCCATCCACCATAAGCACAAAGGTTGGCGTGAAATGCAGGCTGCGGTCGAATTGCAACTCGGCTGGCAGAGGATCATGCACATCCAAACGCTGGAGCGGCGCGGCGCGGCCTTCGGGTGTTTTTGGATAAATCGGGCCAATCTCTTCATTCCAGCGGGCGCACCACATGCAGCCCTCTTCCTCCGCCATAATCAAGCGTGTCTCTGACATGGCTGGAAGGGCGAGCATCGCAAGGGTGAGGCTCAGTGCTTTAGTCCACATTTGGAAATTGACCTTTCGTATTCATAAATTGTAATATGAATTTATCAAATTGCAATATAGGTGACGCCTCATGTTCGACATTTCCATTGTTTCAGCATTTTTGGCGGGGCTGTTATCTTTTGTTTCTCCTTGTATTTTGCCAATTGTGCCGTTTTATCTGAGTTATCTGGCTGGGGTTGGCATGAACCAAATCAGCAGCGACTCAGAGATTGATAGCGCCACGCGCCGCCGTGCAGTGCTTGCGGCCATGTTTTTTGCGGCCGGTGTGATCACTATTTTCATGGGGCTTGGCGCTGCGGCGACCAGCTTTGGACAGGTTGTGCGCGAATATTTCGATATTCTGCGCTGGGTGGCGGCTGCCATTATCATCACCATGGGTTTACATTTCCTAGGGGTGATCAAGATCGCTCTGCTCTATCGGCAGATGAGTTTTGATACCGGGAAAATGTCGAACCTCAGCCTGATCGGCTCCTATGTGGTTGGTCTGGCCTTTGCCTTTGGCTGGACCCCTTGTGTCGGTCCGGTTCTGGCGGCGATTTTGTTTACCGCAGCTGGTGCGGAAACGGCTTGGAATGGGGCCTTGCTGCTCTTGGCCTATGGGCTGGGAATGACATTGCCCTTCATCATTGCGGCTTTCTTCATTGCCCCATTCATGCGCTGGATGGCGCGGTTTCGGCGGCATTTGGGGCTGGTGGAAAAAGCAATGGGTGTGTTTTTGATTGTTTTTGGATTGCTCATCGCGACAAATTCTATGAACTATATCGCGCAATGGATGTTAGAACTTGTGCCCAGTTTTGGGCGTATCGGATAGGAAGGGACTGCAATGACACGTTTATTATTGGCCGCCGCCGTTGTTTTCATGAGTGCAACCATGGGGTTCGCCGAAATGGGTGACGATGGTTTGCACAAGGCGCCGTGGATGCGAGACACGTTCAAAGATCTGTCAGAGGATCTGGCTGACGCAAATGCCGAAGGCAAACGGCTCATGGTGATCATTGAGCAGCGCGGCTGTATCTATTGTAAGAAAATGCATGAAGAAGTTTTTCCTGTGGCCAAGATCGCCGATTATATCGACGAAAACTTCTTCGTTGTGCAGATAAATATGTTTGGAGACGTCGAAGTGACGGACTTTGACGGGACTGTCTTGCCGGAAAAAGAGATGGTTCGCCGTTGGGGCGCGCTGTTTACTCCGTCACTCCTGTTTTTCCCTGAAGAGGTGGCAGACGATGTCACCGCCAGCCAGGCTGCTGTGGCCAATATGCCCGGAGCCTTTGGAAAACACACGACATTCAATATGTTAAACTGGGTTGTTGAACATGGTTATGACGGCGAAGAGAGTTTTCAAAAGTACCATGCCCGCAAGTTTGCCGAGCAAAGTTAGGGCTTTTTAAAGCAAGTCGGGCAATAATAAATTCATTAAAGTGAATTTGTAGTTGATTGTTGCCCCGTTGGTCGACTACGGTATACTCAAACAAAAAAGTGTTTCGGGAGGACGCATGAGAAATATTTTTACAATTGCCGCAGTGTCGGTGCTGAGTGTGACAACTGCTGTCGCGGAGACTGCGCCAAGTGGTGTCGCGTTTGAGGACGGCTCTGTGATGGCCTCTTTGACCGGAACGGCTGGAGATGCCTCCGCGGGTCGCAAGACCTTTATGAATCGCAAATTGGGAAACTGCCTCGCCTGCCATACGAATGATGACATGCCAGAGCAGCAGTTTCACGGGGAAGTCGGCCCGCCACTGACCGGCGTTGCTGATCGCTGGGAAGCGGCTGAATTGCGCGGGATCGTGGTAAACGCCAAGATGATGTTCGATGGTACGATTATGCCAGCTTTCTACATCGATAGCGGATATGAGCGCCCGCTCAAAAAATTCGATGGAAAATCGATTCTGACAGCCCAACAAGTTGAAGATGTGGTGGCATATCTTTTGACCCTTAAAGACTAAAGATCTGAATAAGATCAGGGAGACACAACATGGAATTTACGAGACGAAACATTTTGGCCCTCGGATCCGGCGCTTTTGCAGCCGCGAGTTTTGCGGGTATGCCAGCCTTTGCATCGAAAACAGATGATGCGATTGCGGCCTTTACTGGCGGCGCCAGCGTTGCGGAGGGCGGCATTGAGCTGACAGCCCCTGAAATCGCCGAAAACGGCAACACTGTGCCGGTATCGGTCAGCGCACCTGGCGCGGTGTCCATCATGCTTTTGGCAACGGGCAACCCAACGCCAGCGGTCGCCACATTTAATTTTGGTGCAATGGCGGGCACGCGCTCCGGTGCGACGCGCATTCGTTTGGCAAAGACCCAAGACGTGGTTGCTGTGGCGAAAATGGAAGATGGCTCATTCCGCCAAGCGGGTGCCACTGTAAAAGTAACAATCGGCGGCTGCGGCGGCTAAACTCAGAATTTAAGGAGAAGTACTGATGGCGAAAGGTGTAAAACCGCGCGTTAAGGTTCCAAAATCGGCCGCAGCAGGTGATGTGATCACGATCAAAACTTTGATCAGCCATAAAATGGAATCCGGGGTGCGCAAAGATGGCGACGGAAACATCATCCCGCGCTCAATTATCAATCGGTTTGTAGCCGACTTTAATGGTCAAAATATCATCGATGTGACTTTGGAACCTGCGATTTCAACGAATCCATATTTCCAATTTGATGCCATGGTGCCTGAAGCCGGTGAGTTCAAATTCACTTGGTATGACGACGACGGATCTGTCTACGAAGACAGCAAAACCATCGAAATCGGCTGAGCCGGAACACGAAAAGGGAGGGATAACAATGAAAAGACTGAAGGGAGCCCTGAGTGTGATGGCGGTGGCCGCTTGTGCTGCTTCTGGTGCATGGTCTGACCCGGTTGACGATACGCTGGTACTGAACGGCGAGACTGAAATGGTCACGAGAACTTCGGCACCTGCGCACTTGTCCGATGCGTTTGACGAAATTTACTCTGGTTGGCTTTTCCGCGGCACGGAGACGCGGGCTATGCAGGCAGACGATTTCGATAACCCCGGCATGATCTTTGTGGAGCAGGCCGAGGCCGTCTGGGAGACAGTGGATGGCAGCGAAGGAAAATCCTGTGCCAGTTGCCAGGGTGCCACCGAAGATATGGCTGGCGTGCGTCCGAGCTATCCAAAGTGGAACGAAGCTGCAGGCGAAGTCCGCACCTTGGAAATGCAGATCAACGATTGCAGGAAGACCCGCATGGGCGCGGAGGAGTGGAAGTACACCGGCGGCGACATGGTGAACATG
>ENA-UOYH01000427-UOYH01000427.1-marine-metagenome-genome-assembly--contig:-NODE-427-length-15407-cov-2.763862_pt1 | contig 15407 bp, 12 predicted proteins | sample MGYA00238175_ERZ767261 | MGnify/ENA primary metagenome ERZ767261 (study PRJEB28946, sample SAMN06267185) | marine metagenome | isolation source: Columbia River Estuary | place: USA:Columbia River Estuary...
CGCTTGCGCTCGCTCATTATCGTCGAATCATTGATGTGATTCAGCATCCGTAAAAACCAGCGCTTGGCGCAACAAAAGTGGCCCAGCTTTAGTATCATGGATTGATTCAAAAATAAAATTTAGGAGAGCATCGATGGCGCCAATTCCTCAAGGTGGAACCGTGGCAGTTACAGGCAGCGCAGGCTTTATTGGTGGTTGGGTTGTGCACCAACTATTAGAGGAAGGCTATCGGGTGCGGGCTTGCGTGCGCGACGCGAATGACGACGACAAAGTGGGTTTCTTAAAAGCAATGCCCGGTTATGCCTCGGGTCGTCTGTCTCTGCACTCCGCAAACTTGGATGAGGCGGGCTGTTTTGATGAGATCTTTAAAGGCTGCCAGGGTGTGGCGCACTTATCTCACGTCAGCACCTACGATGACATGGAGTATGTGAAGCGGGTTTGTGATCACGTTATCAATAGCGTCAATCAGTCGGAAACGGTGAATCGAGTGGTGGTGACGTCCAGTATTGCAGCGGTCATGTCCGAGTCCGATATGCAGGAACTTGTGCGCCGACCGGTGCTTTACGAAGACCGCTATCCCGATGAGCAAAACCCGAAACGTCAAGCCAATCGCGGACAAGGTTATTCCATGGGCAAGGTGCTGGCTGAACGAGCCTTTGCCGATGCAGCTGAGGAGAGTGGTCGATGGGACGCGATTACCTGTTGTCCTGGGGATAACGTGGGGCCGATCCTGTCGGCGCATCAAAAGAATTTTGGACCCTGGCAGCATCATATCGAGACCATGCTACTGGGTCAGTATTCACAGAACGTGATCGGTGCGTATCGGGCTTGGTTTACGGTTGACGTGCGAGACGTTGCCGAGGCGCACATTCGAATGCTTGAAAGCGTTAATGTGCAAAATGGCGAGCGATACATTGCTTGGTCGACAGAGACCCGCAATGTCGAAGACGTTTGCGCAAGTATCGATCGGCTGCTGCCAGAGCTGGGTTTTGCCGGTGCTGAACTCATTGACCCATTGCCTGAATCGGTGCAGGCGAAAGAGGCGCAATTTCGAGCCATTTGGGGCGGTTGCGATCTGCGCAATGATCGCATTTGTGACACGCTCGGCATGGCGTTTCGGCCGCTGGACGTTTCTATTCGAGACTGTGTGGAAACGCTCATTTCGGTCGGGGGCGTTGAGCCCGTGCGAAGGCCGGGGTTTTAGCACGGGATCATTGGGTCTGCGAGACGACCCGATAGTTTGGAACAGATACTGAAGTGGGCCCTAATTGCACCCGGAAGTTGGCGCTCAAAAAGCGCCTATAAAATCCGGATGCTTCAAAAAGGGATGTCGTCGTCAAAATCGGGTGGGATTTGGCTGTAGTCACCCGGTGGTGGTTCTTGTCTGCCGTCGCTTCCCGCGCTTAGGGAATCGATCTTCCAAGCTTGTAAGCTGGTAAAGCATTTTTCTGGGCGGTCGTTCCCGGTCCAAAGACGGCCGTTCAGATTGAACTGCGTACTAATCTCATCGCCAATTTGGTATTGGTCCATCAGAGCGCATTTATCTTTGATCAGTTCCAGCGCGATGTAGTTCGGGTAATCACTATTTTCACCCTCGCCCGTGAGCTTTAGAACAAACTCGCGTTTGGTAAAACCGTTTTGACCATACTCGGTGGTCTCGCCAATGGAATGAACAACACCCTGAACTTCAAAACTCTTCGACATCAAATGGCCCTTAAATCCTAATTTGCTAAAGGTTGCAGGACCTCATTTTCAGGTCTCAACCGCGTTGATGCTCGAATTCTACACGCAATATCTGGGAATAAAAGTTTGTTCGGGCTGGTAGTTAGGTTACAGGGCAAATTGGGCACGCAGATTAAAGAAGAGGGCTAGATGACCACATCAAATCGAACGAGAGTGGGATTTGATGTGGCAACTTTTGGATTAAAGGCTGGTTTCAGTTAACCGCCGGGTTTTAGTGCCAGTTGGCGACAAGTGTGGATCAAGCTTGCTGCTAAGCTGCACCAAGATACGGGCGTGTAGCGACGGCAGGCCTTAGGCTACCTTAGTTAGAGTGGGCGAATCCATCGCGGGCGCTATGTTGCCCGAGTCCCCAAAAACCAACACGCCATCTTCAATCGGCGCGCGCCGGATCATTTTCTTATCCAGCTTGTAGTCTTGGGTGTTGCGCCAAGGGCCTTGTCCTTGTTTTGGAAACAGGTGCATCATCCGCCGCATATAACCCGCCGAGAAATCCTGGATCCAGTCTTCCGTTGGCATGTTGGCATCCTCAGGGCGCAGGGTGGGCGTGGCAACTGCTTGCTGGTGCGTGGTCATATGGTTGAGCAATCGGCAGACATATTCTGCTGTCAGGTCGGCGCGCAAAGTCCAGGAGGCATTGATATAGCCAAAGGTATGGGCCATGTTGGGAATGCCCGAGTACATCATGCCTTTATAGGTAAAGGTGTCTGGGAAGTTGATCGCTGTGCCGTCGAGATCAAAGGCAATGCCCGACATCACCGTCAGAGTAATCCCAGTTGCGGTGACGATAATGTCGCCAGTGACTTCGGTGCCGTCTTTCATAACAAGGCCCTGCTCAGTCCAGGTTTCAATGTCGCCGGTGACAACCTGGGCGCTGCCTTCATTAATCGAGTTGTATAGATCGCCATCCGGGATTAGGCACATTCTCTGATCCCAAGGGTTATAGCTTGGGGTGAAATGCGCCTTAACCATCTCTTCGCCGAGATTGGCGGTCGCCATACCGAGCAGTTGCGCTTTGGTTTTGGCGGGCTGGCTGCGGGTCTGGCGGTAGAAGTAACCGCTGAGCGTCGTGTTTTTCAATCGAGTAATCGCATAGGCCCACTTCTCCGGCAGCCACTTGCGCAGGGTGTTGGCAATTTTATCTTCGGCAGGCCGCGACACCACGTAAGTGGGCGAGCGCTGAACCATAGTGACCTGGGCCCCTTTTTGCGTCATCGAGGGAACGATGGTCATGGCGGTTGCGCCACTGCCAATGACGATTACTTTTTTACCCTCGTAATCGAGATCTTCTGGCCAAAACTGAGGGTGTAGAACCTGCCCTTGGTAGCGAGACTCGCCTGGAAACTCTGGTCGATGCGGTTCGTTGTAACTGTAATAGCCGCCGCACATGAACAAAAAGTCGCCAGATATCTTGGTTGTGCTGCCATCGGATAGGGTGCTGGTTAAAACCCAGTGCGATTGGGTTGAATCCCATGACGCGGTCTGAACTTTATGATCGAAGCGAATATGTCGTCGGATATCAAACTCGTCGGCCGTTTCATTCACATAGTCGCGGATCGATGGTCCATCGGCGATGGATTTAGCCTGGGTCCACGGCTTAAAACTGTAGCCCAAGGTATGCATGTCGCTGTCAGAGCGCACTCCTGGATAGCGGAACAAGTCCCACGTGCCGCCGCTCACTGCGCGGGCCTCCAGTATGGCAAGGCTCAGTTCCGGCATGGTGCGACGCAACTGGCAGGCACTGCCGATACCAGCAAGGCCGGCGCCTACCACAAGAACGTCAACGAATTCGACATTTTCAGTCATGGGTGTGTTTTTCGGTCGTGTTTCGAGAGCTGGCAGTATAAGTGTCGCTCAAGGGTCGCGCTATATCATATTCGGACATGGTATTTGAGCGCTCGAGCAAGAGCACAAATGTGCGTGCCAGAATAGGGCAGGTATCCTGAGTCTGTGCCGAGTTTGGAGACTGAAGTTCTCGGCAGATTGTCCGAATATGATATTCGCGGGCTTGGGCGCGTAGATATAATCCAGTTCACCTAAGAAGATTGAACTTCCCAGGTCCTGGCCATCTGGTGAGAGGCAGTGTCATGTTGAAAAAATTTGCTCTGGGGGCGTTTGTTGTCCTTGCCCTGGGCGTTGGCGTCGCTGCCGTTAAATTTCTGATCCCCATGTATACCGTTCTCGATAAGGTTGGGCCCGGCACCGCACCGCGCGACCTTGCTCAGCAGGATGACAGCAAGGTGGTGGCGCCCTATCTCAAAGCCTATGCGGAGCCTGCCCCAGAGCAGCCGACTGCCGATACTATGACTCCCGGTTCTATGGCTACCGGTGAGGCGAACCTCTATTGGGGCGAGTTGCATCTGCATACCACGGAAAGTTTTGATGCCAGTATGATGGGCAATAAACTCAGTATTGAAGATGCCTACCGTTTCGCCAAAGGTGATCCCCTGGTGGGCCCCGGAGGTGAGACTATGCAGTTGAGTCGTCCCCTGGATTTTGTCGCGATTACCGATCACGCAGAAGGTTTCGGTACCCGGACACACTGCTCCGAACCAAACCTGTCGCTGCGCGAACGCGCGACTTGTTGGTTGATGGGCATGGACAACCCTGCCTTATTCTCTATTTTTGTCGATGGGGCTCGTGGTACAGCCGAAGCTGGCGATCCTTCGCAGCCAGCGGGTGTTTATCAAGCCGAGCTCCGTCAGCCTCTCGATATGAGCCAAATGCCTACCTGTAAAGGGGGCAAGGATGCGGCTCAACGGTGTTATGACAATACCTACAGGGATTGGGCACGTTATGTCCGGCTTGCGGATGACTATTACGAACCCGGAGAGTTAACCACACTGATTGCTTACGAGTTTTCTCCAGGATTGCCGGATCAGGGCAAGCACCATCGCAATGTTATTTACCGCTCCAACATTGTACCTGAACGGGCCATTTCCAGCTTTGATGTACCCAATGCCATTGAGTTGTGGAAGGGGCTTGAGGCGACTTGTGATAAAGCCGACGGCTGTGACTTTTTGACCATACCCCATAATCCGAACAAGGCCTGGGGGCTGACCTATTCCCGTTACACCTGGGATGGCCAGCAATACGGCGAGGACGACTGGCGTTTGCGACAAAAACGCGAACCACTGACCGAAATTTTCCAGATCAAAGGTTCTCAGGAGTGTGCGCTGGGCGTCGGCGCAACGGATGAAGAGTGCGCCTTTGCCCAGGTGCTGGACCCATGCCAACCGGGCGAGACGACCGGTTGCGCCTTTCAAACCGGGTTCGTTCGCCAGGGTATGAAGGTGGGTCTGGAGCTTGAGATGGAGTTTGGTTTCAACCCCCTGCAAAATGGTTTTGTAGCGGCAACAGACAGCCATAACTCCAATCCCGGGGATGTTGAGGAGTGGGATTACCGTGGATCGGCAGGCACGGTTCAATCTCCTGCATTGCGCCGCCTTAGGCACACAAACAAGGGCGAGAAAGCGTACAAGTCCTCTCTTAAATTCAACACCTCGGGTGGCCTGGCCGCAGTTTGGGCACCCGAAAATACCCGGGAAGCCATTTTTGACGCGCTTGCACGCCGCGAAACCTATGCCACCTCGGGGCCTCGCATCGCGCTGCGTTTTTATGCCGGTCGGGACATCGATGAGGCGATGATAGACGCCCCCGGCTTGGTGCAACATCTGGAGGCGACGGCAGTTCCCATGGGAGCGGTTTTGACCACCAATCAGCAGCCAGATTCTCCGGCGTTCCTTGTCTGGGCGGTTAGGGACCCGCTGGATGCCCCCCTGCAGCGTATTCAAATGGTCAAGGGCTGGATTGATGATACGGGCCAGACACATGAAAAGGTGGTCGATATTGCTTGTACTGAAGGCCTGCAAGTAGATCCGGCAACAGGTCGCTGTCCAGACAATGGCGCCAGTGTTGATCTGGCAAATTGCCAGTTTAGTACAGGTTCCGGCGCCACAGAGCTAAAAACCCTTTGGCGTGATCCGGATTACGCCCCTGATCAAAGTGCTTTCTACTATGTGCGCGTGTTAATGAATCCCACTTGTCGCTGGTCAAGCTTTGATGCTATTCGCCTTGGCAGAGAACCTGACCCGAGTGTACCGGCAACCATTCAGGAAAGAGCATGGTCCTCGCCGATCTGGTCAGGCGGTTAAATTGAGATGAGGGCTGTAAAGTCGTGAAGAAACTTGGATTGGCCGCGCTGATTATCATGCTCCTGTTGATTGGCGTTGTTGCTGTCGGCAACCACCTTATCCTCGACAAGATAGGGCCGGAATCTGTGCCGCGGGATTTAGCTTTGCAAGACGACAGTAAGGTTGTGGCCCCGGTTGTTCAACCTGCTGCCAATGGTGAGGCGCCCAGCAGCGGTGGGGAATTGAATCTGTATTGGGGCGAGTTGCATCTGCATACCGCCGAAAGTTTTGACTCCTCAATGATGGGAAATAAACTGGGTATTGAAGACGCTTACCGTTTCGCTAAGGGCGAACCCTTGATAGGCGCTGGCGGTGAGACCATGCAGTTGAGTCGCCCTCTGGATTTTGTGGCAATTACCGATCACGCCGAAGGCTTTGGTAGTCGTACGCACTGCGATGATCCAAATTTGTCGCTGTTCGAGCGTGCGGCCTGCTGGGTCATGGCTCAGGATAACCCGATATTTTTATCCCTGATTGTTGAGGGCGCTCGCGGTGAAGATGAACCTGGCGAGCTCTCACTGCCGACCGGTGTCTACCAGCCAAAAGCTCGCAAAGTGCCCGGTGTGGACAGATTTCCTACCTGTAAATGGGGCGATAGCACAGTCGAGCGCTGTTATGACAATGTCAGTACGGATTGGGCACGCTATGTCCAGCTAGCCGATGACTATTACGAACCCGGAGAGCTCACCACGCTGGTAGCCTACGAGTTTTCACCGGGTATGCCGGATCAGGGTAAACACCATCGCAATGTAATTTTCCGTTCTAATAGTGTGCCTGAGCGGGCGATCTCCAGTATTGATGTGCCCAATGCTATTGAACTCTGGAAAGGGCTTGAAGCTACTTGCGATAAAGCAGATGGCTGCGATTTTTTGACCATGCCCCATAACCCCAATAAAGCTTGGGGGCTGACATATTCCCGTTATGCCTATGATGGTAAGCAATACACTGAAGACGATTGGCGCCTGCGTCAGCGACGTGAGCCTTTGACTGAGATTTACCAGAATAAAGGCGCATCAGAATGCGCGTTGGGTGTTGGCGCCACGGATGAAGAGTGCGCCTTTGCACAGGTCCTGGACCCCTGCCAGCCGGGTGAGACCACTGGCTGTGCTTTTGAAACAGGGTTCGTTCGCGACGGCTTGAAGGTGGGTTTAGAGCTTGAGCAAGAGTTGGGTTTCAACCCTCTACAAATTGGCTTTATTGCTGCCACTGACGGTCACAACGCCAACCCTGGGGATGTTGAGGAGTGGGACTTTCGTGGGACGGTAGGCACAATTTCTTCACCAGCGGTGCGCCGCATGAGCGGTACTAACCTGGGTGATAAAGCGTACCGATCCATGCTCAAATTTCATACCCCGGGCGGCTTGGCCGCAGTCTGGGCCCCCGAAAATACCCGCGAAGCCATTTTTGATGCCCTCGCACGTCGGGAAACCTATGCCACCTCGGGGCCACGTATCGGGCTGCGTTTTTATGCCGGTAGGGGTATCGATCAAGCAATGATCGACGCGCCCGACCTGGTGCAACACCTGGAAGCTGAAGCTGTGTCTATGGGGGCGGTGCTTCCGTCCAGCCAGCGGCCAGACCAACAGTCAGAGTCTCCGGCGTTCCTTGTCTGGGCAACTCGGGATCCCCTGGATGCGCCGCTGCAGCGGGTGCAAATGGTGAAAGGCTGGATCGATGATGCAGGCCAGACACATGAAAACGTGGTCGATATTGCCTGCGCCGATGGCCTGCAAGTTGATCCGGCCACCGGCCGCTGCCCTGATAATGGCGCCAGCGTTGATTTGTCCACCTGCCAGTACAGTGCTGGCTCCGGTGCTACTGAATTAAAAACCCTTTGGCGCGACCCGGATTACGATCAGAATCAAAGCGCTTTTTACTATGTGCGCGTGTTAATGAATCCCACTTGTCGCTGGTCAAGCTTTGATGCCATTCGTCTTGGCAGAGAACCAGACCCGAGTGTACCGGCAACCATTCAGGAAAGGGCCTGGTCTTCGCCTATTTGGGCTGGCGGGCAACTCTGAAATCAACCACCAGGCATTAAGGAGTTGGGGCTGATGACCCAGCAAGACTATCAATCAGAGCTTAATGGCTATTACCAGAACTCGACTTGCGCTACAGAATATGGCGGTGTCAGGCGCCAGAAACATGCGAGAAGCCCCGGCCTGAATATTCAGCCCGGTGAAACTCTGAAGGTCACCTCGCGCCGGTTTGCCAAAGGCAAGTGGGTGGTCGGTACCGTCAATGCCGATAACCGCCTATTTATTTTTGGCTGCTCTGTGCCTTCCCAACCTGATGTGTCCATTGGTTGGGTAGAAGAGGTTGACCCGATTACCCTTGAAACGATTAGCCAGTCCCCTGAATTAACCACCGGCGGACATAACTGGTGTGGTGGCGCTGCGGTGCTGGCGGACGGCACCATTATTACCGGCTTTGGTAATCGCATACATAAACTGACCCTCGACCTTGAGCTGATTGCGGAACTGGAACTGCCGGTGGATCATGCCCATAACGGCATCAGTTTGCTATCCGATGGCATGATGATTACCCGTAACCTCGAACACGATCACGGCAAAAAATCAGTCTTCACGGTGTTTGATACAAACACCTTGCAGGTGGTCAAAAGAGTTGAATTTGTTGGCGCCTCTATTGGTCGCTTCTGCGTTGATCCGACACCGGACGGCGACTATGTCTACGCCACCACGCCGACCCATATTCATCGCCTGATCTATAAAAATCAAAATCTGGTGCTGGATCAAAACTGGAACGCCTCCTACGATCTACCCGATGAAAACCAGAGCTTTGCCTGGTGTAACACCGTTGGCGATGACAGTGTCTGGTTCATGGATATGGGTGACACTCCACCACTAGAAACGATCATGCGTGCCTATCCTGTTGGAACCCAACCAATGGCCTTTTCCAAATCCTGTAGTGCTCCGGTGCGTGTACACCGAGTATCCACTACGGATAGTAATTCAACCGATGTGTTAACGCCGTTTGAATTACCCTATGGCGGGCACAACTCATCCCCGCTCTACGTGCAAGATAAAAAAATCCTGTTGACCTTTGATACAAATAATAGAAAAACCGGCGCCTGGCGATTTAATGGGCCGGGGGACTTTGAGGAATTGTGGGTTCACGATATCGCCAATTCCAATCAGGTGTTGTATTACCCCGACACGGGTGAAGTCGTGCTTGATGATGTGCTGGATGATAAAACCGTTGATGCTGTTGTTATTGATATAGAAACGGGTGAAGAAAAAGGACGTACAGCTACCGGCACTCGTTACCCGGCAGCCATGGCCTTTTACCCTGGTTTGAATCGTGATTGCTACTCGACCAGTGGTGCAGAGGGTGTGTTGTACCGAGTTTTCGTCTCTTAGAGGCAAAGAAATTAATAAAAAGTAAGTGGTGAAGGAATGAAATCAAAACCGATAAAAATTTGTGCTGCTCTGGTGGTGATGTTAGCCGTTGCCGGTGGCAGTTACTGGCAGGTCAATTTCAATAAAGACTGGCGCCAGCAGTACGCCTACAGCAAAGGTGTGGACGCACTGATTTACGCGTTTCCCTATTATTTGAACACAGTGCTTCGCTATAAGTGGGGTCAGCCTGACGCGCCAGAGGGTCAGCAAGTACCGGTGGACGCGATAAACAAGTTCTGGCACGCGACGTTTGTCGATCCTAAAAACTATCGCGACGGTGGCGCGCCGAATGCCGATACGCTCTACTCACCTGCCTGGGTATACGCCAAAGAGCAGCCGATCATTATTACGGTACCGGAGATTCCGGGTGACCGATATTTTGCAATTGAACTGGCGGGTTTTGATTCAGACAACTTTGCCTATATCAGCAAGCGCCTCCACGGCAATGGTGGCGGTAACTATGCCATCGTGCCGCCGAATTGGCAGGGAGACTTGCCCGACGATGTGGAGTTTGTAGCCCATAATCCAACCCCCTGGTTTTATGCCATGGCCAGAATTTATGCTGACTTCAATGGCCCCAGTGATCAGGCAGCGGTTGCAGCCATACAGTCACAAATGCAGATTGTGGGCTTGAGTGACTGGGGTAAGGAAAATCCCCCCCGACCTGCGCACCCGCCTGTTCCCGATGTCGGTGATCTGAGTGATGTTCTGCTTGAATCCGATGTGGTGAGTTACATTAAAAAAATGGTGATCTCAGACCCGATGTCTTTCTGGCGCACCGTCAATCACGCGATGACCGTCAATGGTGTGCCTGAGCGTGATCAGCGCTATTTGAAAGATTGGGCCGAGCTACATATTGGACCGGACCAGGATGTATCCCAGGCTGAGGAAAATGAGCAGGCAGGTCTGGCCAAGGCAGTGCTTGATGGCATCATGATCATGCGCGCCTACAGGAGCAGTGAAGATAGAAAGGTCAACGGTTGGGGTGTGCCACCAGTGGGCTTCGGGCGCTCCGGCGTTCACGGAAATTTTTATATGCGCGGAGCCATTCAGTCGATGCGGGGCATTGTCGCCAATGATGCAGAGGAAGCCATGTATATGGCCAGGGATAAAGATCAGAACGGCGACAGCATTACCAGCGAGCATACTTACGAACTCCACTTTCCGTCGGGACAAACTCCGCCAGCCAGGTATTTCTGGTCACTCACAGTTTACGACCAGGACGCCAACCTGATGCTCAACGACTATGACCGCTATGCCATCAGCGGTAACTCAGAGGACTTGATCTACGAAGACGATGGCAGCCTGCGGATTCTGATCGGTGGCAAGCCTCCTGAGGGAATGGTTGGCAACTGGTTACCGGCGGGTGAGTCTTTCACTCGAGTTACATTGAGAGTGTACGGCCCCGAGAAAGCCATGTTGGAGCGAAGCTGGAAGCCGCCCCAGTTGAAGCGACTTTAATGAAGCCGCGCAATATAAATGGTCTCGAGGATGACAATTAGAGTTCCGAATTATGCTTGAACCAGAGAACAATCCCACCGCCTCTTACTTCGTTGACCCGCCGCGCCTGCTACGCTTTTTCGTGTCAAAGAGACTTAGCCGATTTGCAAACGCCCAATGGAAAGCGAAGAAACGAGCAGCCGCCGAGAAGAGTCGCAATGCCGAGGGGCGAGCTCACGTTGTGGAGTATTTCCACCAGGTGGACGATCCCTACTCGCACCTGATGGCGCAGGTAGTCGCGCAGTTTGCCGAGAGTTATGACATTGAAGTTGTGCCGCATCTTATCCGCGCAACTGGCGGCCGCAGCCAGCCTGAGGAAGAAAAGCTGGCAGTTTGGGCACGCCGTGACTGTGGATTGATAGCGCCGCATTATGGCTTGAGCTTTCCCGATAATGCTGGGGTGGTGCCTGAGCCTGAATTGCAGCAGGCGGCTAATCGAGCGCTTACAAAGCTTGGCGCAAAAGATTTTCTAAATCAGGTTGAAGGTATTAGCACCAGCTTATGGTCAGATGGCTCTATCGATGCTGGTCAGGTGACTGTGGAGGAAGCTGAAGCGGCTCTCAAGGCAGGGTCTGCGCACCTGGCAGAATTGGATCATTATTCAGGCGCGATGCTCTACTATGCTGGCGAGTGGTACTGGGGCGTTGACCGACTGTTTCACCTGGAGGAGCGCCTGCGTGAATTGGGTGTGTGTAAAGAGCCGGGTCAGCCCTATATTGCACCCCGGCCTGAACTGGACGTTAGGGGGGTTGATGCCAGCGGATTGCAATTGCATTTCTTCCCCTCTCTGAACAGCCCCTATACCGCAATCATTTATGACAACACCATTGAGCTCAGTCGGGCCTGCAAGATAAACCTTCACCACAAACCTGTTCTGCCGATGGTAATGCGGGGCGTCCCTGCCACCCCGGCCAAGGCTGCCTATATTTTCTTTGATGTAAAGCGCGAGAGTGAATTTCTGGGTGTGCCTTTTGGAAACACGGTAATAACGATTGGCGAGCCTACCCGACAGTCCTACTCACTAATGCCCTGGGCCAAGTCGCTTGGGAAAGATATAGAGCTCCTCAGTACTCTATTGCGCTATGCCTTTGCAGAAGGCATAGGGTTACACAAAAAGAAGAATATAAAACGAGCGGTAGAAGAAGTGGGGCTGGAGTGGAAGGAGGCTCTTAAGCACTTTGGCGGTGAAGACTGGAAGCCGTTCATAGAAAAGCATCAGGATGAAATGGTGGAGGGCATGGGTCTATGGGGTGTGCCTTCCTACCGGCTTTGTGGTCCCGACGGTGAGCCTGATCTGGAAGTGTGGGGCCAGGATCGTCTGTGGTTAGTAGCAGCAGAAATTCGACGTCGCGCCTCGCTTTAGTGTTTCTCCAACCTGATTCCTTATATTAGTGTTTTTCCAACCACTGGATTTATGATGACTGATTTGAGACTTGTAGGCAGCTCGGTATCGCCCTATACACGTAAAGTGCGCGCGCTTTTACGTTATCGGCGCATTCCTTTTCAATTCGTTAGGAAAGGGGGGCGAGAGTCAGAAGATCTTCCACCTACACCGCTGCCACTGATTCCCTATGTCATATTTCCAGATCAAAGCGGTGAATTGACAGACGCTGTGGGCGACACAACGCCTATTATCAATCGCCTCGAGGATGACTATACGGCGCGCGCTGTGCGGCCAAAGGATCCGGCACTGGCCGTGATCGATGCATTGCTGGAAGAGTTCGGTGATGAGTGGTTGTCTAAATGTATGTTCCATTTTCGTTGGTCAAAACCAGCGGACACACAGACCTCGTCGTCCTATCTGGCCTATGCCATGAATATGACGGCGACACCCGAGCAGGGAGAGGCGTTTGCCAGGATGTTTGCCGAGCGGCAGATTTCCCGGATTGGTGTGGTCGGGTCGAATGAAACAACCGGCCCTCTTATCGAAGAAAGCTGGGAACGCTATCTGGAAGTGTTTGATAGCCACCTCCAAAACCAGCCGTTTCTTTTGGGCAATCGTCCCGGTGCAGGCGATTACGGCTGCTTTGGCCAGATGACCATGCTCGTATTGACAGATCCTACGCCTCAAGCGGTTTCTCGTCGTATCTCACCCCGTGCTTTTGCATGGACAGAAGCCATGGAAGACCATTCTGGATTGGAGGTCGATGACGCTGATTGGATTGACCTGGATGCGCCACCAGAGACACTCAACGACTTGCTGTGTGAAGTTGGTCGATTGTTTGTGCCTTTCATGCTGGAAAACGCGAAGGCAGTGGCAAGCGGCGATAAAATGCTCGAATGTGAGTTGGATGGACGTCCCTGGGTGCAAGAGACCTTCGTCTATCAGGCCAAATGCTTAAAGTGGTTGAAACAGCGCTACGATAATCTTGGTGAAAACGACAAAGAGCGTCTCGATAATGTTTTGTCTGGAACGGGGTGTGAAGCGTTGTTTGCAGAATAATAAGCAGGTTAACGGGTTTTCGAAACCGAACTCCGAGTTGGGGCCGAACCCTCTTGGTCAGGTCACAAAGCGTGACCAGGTATCCTCTGGATAATCAATAAGCCTGAAAGTAAGAAAGTATGTCCATGTCTTTATGGGGGATACCAATGATGTCTATACTATTCTGACTGCGCAAATAAAATACAATGTGCTGGCCCTCAGGAAAACTATAGTACCCCTCAGTAATATCAGTTCGATGCCTTCCATGAGTGGGATTCTCGGCGAGCCAGATAAAACGATTCTCCAGGTTTTTCAGGTACGCATTTCGCTGGGCCCTGCCCCAATGTTGCTGAGTGTAACGGCCGATGGATTTCAGGTCTTCCTCTGCCCGTGGTGTAACTCTGTATTTTGCCACTAGGCTTCATTGTCCAAGTCACTTATAACAGCGTCCATTGAGAAATCATCGACAAAGTCGCCGGCTTTAGCTTGCTGCGCGCCCTGAGCCAAATGAGCCCTCAAGGCTTCCAGTTTACTTTTTCGTTCTTCCAAGGTGCGAAGTGCATCACGAACAACTTCGCTGGCTGAGCCGTAACGACCACTGGAGATTTCGTTTTTGATAAATACTTCCCAATGCTCACCTAGACTTAAACTTGTGGTAGCCATATGTGCTCCTCGTATTCATAAATAACAAATATGAATATATTTCAGGCAGAGGAACAGTGCAAGGTGTAGTATCTACGGATGCAGGTAAAAGCATCTAACCTATTGATAATGTGAAAGAAATTACTATTCGCCAGGGGCAGGGTGGCAGGCAATGTCGATTGTCCTAATATGATACTCGTAAAAACGAGATCCCGAATACACTAACTGCCATAAAGTTAATAGAGAAGTATCGGAGAACTCGTCATGAAACCAGGTAGGCACTACAACCATAGATACACCTCCCTCGCATCAGCTGTCGCTATAGCGCTACTTGGCAGTAGTACAGTGGCTCAAGCTCAAGACGCAATGCTGGAAGAGATTATTGTTACCGCCCAGAAACGTTCCGAATCAATCCAGGATATCCCATCAACGGTCAACGTGATCGATGGCGATGCGCTCAAGGACTTCAACGTATTCTCGTTTACCGACCTGGATGCATTGACTGCGGGCCTTAACATCACCAGTTTCAACGGGCGCAGCGGCCGCATTGACCTGCGCGGCATAGATTACAACCCTAACTCTGCGGCGGAAGCTACCGTTACCACCTATTGGAACCAGGCAGTCGTGGATTCGAACGCGGTGTTTCAGCAGATGTTCGATATTCAGCGCGTGGAGGTGCTGCGTGGCCCCCAGGGCAGCCTGGCTGGCCGTACCTCACCTGCTGGAGCCATTAACATCCACACGGCGCGACCGAACCTGGAGGAAATGGAAGGTGAGATCCGGGCCACGGTTGCTGACAATGATGGCGTGAATACGCAGATAGCAGTCAGTTTTCCGGTGATACCCGGTGAATTGGCCGTGCGAATTGCCGGCGTATACGACGAGAGTGACCTCGATGAGATCGAGAACGATGTAACCGGGGAGACCACCCATGACGAATCCAAAGCCGGTCGTCTCAGTCTTAGCTGGTTACCGACGGACAGCTTAAGCGTTGACCTGGCGGTCCAGTACCTGGAGCGTGATAACGATGACATTTGGGTGCTGGAGGGCGCCCCGGCGGGTGACCCGGATCTGCAGGACCCAGATGGTGTACTGCGGGAGTTGGATGCGTTCGACCGGCGGGGTGCGCTGGTTGGCCTTGATAACGGTATAGAAAACAATACCGACGCTGACTACTGGAACTCTTCACTGGTTCTGGAGTGGGACCTAGATTCCCATACCATCACCTCGGTGACGGGCTACCATGATACGGATTCAACTTTTGAGTACGACCAGGCAGTAGGGAATGCCAACCCGGAAAACGTTGCGCGTCGCATAGCGTTAGATGATCGTACCGATTGGTCGCAGGAGTTACGCATTGCCAGTAACGATGGCGAAACCTGGGATTACATGCTGGGTGCCTACTACGAAAACTCGGATATCGATTTCAGCCAGGAGAATTATCTCATCCCCGCGGCAGCCAACGTTCCCCCGTTCGGCGCGAGCGGTAGC
>ENA-UOYH01000429-UOYH01000429.1-marine-metagenome-genome-assembly--contig:-NODE-429-length-15404-cov-2.881712_pt1 | contig 15404 bp, 14 predicted proteins | sample MGYA00238175_ERZ767261 | MGnify/ENA primary metagenome ERZ767261 (study PRJEB28946, sample SAMN06267185) | marine metagenome | isolation source: Columbia River Estuary | place: USA:Columbia River Estuary...
GTTGTTCGACGGTGTGGCCGATGCACAAGGGCGAGTCACTTTGGGGCCACTTGAATTTCAATCGCGGCAGCGTGTGAGGGAGGGCGCCATTACAGCGGCCATTCGACCTGAAGCTTGGACAGTCATATCCCCTGAAGGTGCGCACTTAACCGGCATATTGCGCAAAAAAGCTTACCTTGGCAGCACCCTTGAGTTGACATTTGAAACCGAGTTGGGTTCACTTTTTGTTGTTACAACTGATCACCTACAAAATTGGGACCTAGGCGTGTCTGTGGGCTTGTCTCTCTCGGGTCAAGGTGTTTCCGTGGTCGCGCGCAATTAATTTGAAAGTTTTTTCAAGAGACCACATTTCTTCCGTCTCTTACTTCATTTGCTATTGCTTGGCCCCTAAGGCGATGGCCAATTCTCGACCGTTGGCAAGTTCAGCTGCGCTGGCTTGTACAGCCTGGGTGGAAGTAGGCCAGCCTTGCATGTGTTGTTCACTGCGCAGGCTGTCAAAGCCGTCGCGGATGGCTTGCGGCGTCATGGATTGCAACCACAGTCGCTGCGAGGGTTTGCCAAGTGGCTTCTTGTCGCTGGCGAATTGCTCGATCAAACGGAAAATCAACTCGCCTTCGCGCCCCGCATCACAGGCGTTGATGAGGCGATCAACGTCCTTGCGTTTCGCCAAGCGAACCACTGCATTCAAGCGTGATTTGGTTTTTTCGATCGGACGCAAGTCAAAATGCGGTGGCAGCACTGGCAAATTGGCAAAGCTCCACTTGCCGCGTTTCACGTCAAACTTCTCCGGGGCCTGGATTTCCACCAAATGGCCTACCGCGCTGGTGACCACATAGGTTTCACTCTCAAAGTGGTCCTCGTGTTTCTCAAATTTACCTGCGATCGGCGTTAAAGCGCGAACGATATCTTGAGCCACTGAAGGCTTCTCTGCAATTACCAATGTTTTCATCTCATACAATCCGGTCTCGCGTGCGCGCATGCGCACGTGTACACACACGGGCACGCGCACACGCGCGCCCACATGTTTTCACAATAACAAATTTTTCACGCCGTGGTCAAAAAAACTCATCTGTCGACAAAATCAAATTTAAAGCCCGCTGCCAAGGTCAAGTCATTGACCTCTTCTGCGGCAGGCCGTCGGGTGCAGGTGCGTCGCTCTGGTGTGCACGGCAAAGGTGTATTTGCACTCATCGACATTGCAGAAGGCGAGACCTTGTATGAGTATGTGGGTGAGATCATCAGCTGGGATGAAGCGCAAGACCGCCACCCTCACGACCCCGCAGACCCCAACCACACCTTCTATTTCCATGTGAACGAAGACAGGGTCATTGACGCTTTGCACGGCGGCAACTCTTCGAGGTGGATCAATCACAGCTGCAACCCTAACTGCGAAGCCGATGAAGAAAATGACCGCATCTACATCAAGGCCCTGCGCAACATCAAGGCCGGTGAAGAGCTCAATTACGACTACGGCTTGATCATTGACGAGCCCTACACGCCCAAATTGAAGGCGGAATACCCTTGCTGGTGTGGCAGCCCCAATTGCCGCAAAACATTGTTGGCGCCCAAGCGCAGGCCCGCAACGCCCAAAATTCCAAGCCAAATCAAAAAGATTGAGAAGAAAATCAAGAAGCTCAAAAAAGAGCTGAAGATTGTGAAGAAAAAAGCGGCCTGATCGGTACTGAACTGAATTGAGGTGACCTTGAACTCTGGGGCTCCCCATCAACGCTGGCCCGCGGAAGCCATCTGGCAGACCGTGGTGCCGCAATGGCCAGGATTCAGCATCGAGATCCTGCCCGAGATTGACTCTACCAACAGCGAGTTGATGCGGCGCGCCCGACAAGGCAGCCAGGATCCTATTTTGTTGCTTGCAGAGCGCCAATCGGCAGGGCGCGGACGTCAAGGGCGCGCTTGGGTTGGCGAGCCTGGGCATGCACTCACTTTTTCCATCGGCTTGCCCTACCACCCCAGCAATTGGTCCGGTCTTTCGCTGGCTGTCGGGCTCAGCTTGGCTGAGTCGCTTGGTGAGGACATCCAACTCAAATGGCCCAATGACTTGTGGTGCCATCAAAGAAAGCTCGGCGGCATCTTGATTGAGGCCGCCAGCCAAGGCGACCAAAGCTATGCCGTGGTCGGCATCGGCTTGAACATCCAACTGCCCGCCAACAAAGACCTCCGAACGCCTCCTGCGGCTCTCTCTGAGTTTTGGCAAGGCGTCAGCGCGCCCTTGGCTTTAGAACGCGTTGTGAAGCCCTTGCTAGACGCTTTGAGAAGCTTTGAAGCAAACGGCTTCAGTCCCTTACAAGAACGCTTCAATGCGCGCGACGCACTTTGCGGTTTGGAAGTCACAACCAGCGATGGGCTGTTCGGTTTGTGTGCTGGCGTGGACGATCAAGGCGCCATGCAAATTGACACGCCAGAAGGTCGAGTGAAAGTCAGTAGCGCAGAAGTGAGTGTTCGGCCAAAATGAAACACTTGAAGCTGCGCTGGTTGATTCTGGCCTTGATGCTTTCAAATGCGCTGTTGTATGGTTGGCGCGAAGGCCTCTTTGAAGCTTGGGGTTTTGCGCCTGAAAGTGCGCGTGAACCCTCGCGCACTTTGCAACAGATCCAGCCCGACAACGTGATCATCACAAGGAAAATCTCATGAGCTTGAAACTTTATTTTGCGCCAGGCGCTTGTTCATTTGTGCCCCATTGCATGTTGCAACGGGCAGGCGCCGAATACGAGCCCATCATGGTCAAGTTGCACAAAGGTGAGCAACACGAAGCCGACTATCAGGCCATCAATCCTCGCGGTCAGGTTCCGGTGCTGGTTGACGATGGGCAGGTGGTCACACAGATTTTGGCCATCGTTTTGCACCTCGATCAAAAGTTTCCAGACGCGCAGTTTTTGCCGACATCGCCCTTGGCTCGGGCCAAGGCCATTGAAACTTTGGCCTGGATGAACAACACCGTTCATCCCACTTTCACACACATCTTCAACAACCGGTAGGTTTCCGCGCTGGGCATAGGAATTATAGCCGTCTATATCGCCGCCAAAGACCAATCCGCCCTTATCCGATTGGCTGCAATAAAAATGTCCCGCCCCAAAGGTGATAACTCCGGGTAGCACGGGTTTCAGCCCCTCGGAGACGAAGGCTTGCAGCACATGGCTTTCGATGGGCAGGCGCATACCGGCCTTTGACATCAAGCGGCCCGAGGATCCGGCGACACAGGCGGCAATTTTGCCGCCCACGATATAGCCGCGGCTGGTGTCCACGCCAAGGCAGGCACCGCCTTCAATGCGAAAGCCGGTGACTTCGCAGTTTTGGATGATATCTACCCCCAGTTGATCGGCCGCGCGGGCATAGCCCCAGGCCACTGCATCATGGCGCACTGTGCCTCCGCGATGCTGGGCCAGACCGCCTTTGATGGGGAAGCGGGCGTTGTCCACATTGAGGAAAGGGTAGCGTTTTTGGATGGTTTTTGTGGAGAGTAAATCCGCATCTGCCCCGTTGAGAATCATCGCATTGCCGCGCCGCGTGAAGGCGTCGCGCTGTGCGTCAGAGTGGATGAGATTGAGAATGCCGCGCTGGCTGACCATCGCGTTGTAGTTCAGATCCTGCTCCAGCCCCTCCCAGAGCTTGAGCGAATGCTCGTAAAATGGCTCATTGCCGTCCAGGAGATAGTTGGAACGGATGATCGTGGTGTTGCGCCCGACATTGCCGCCGCCAATCCAGCCTTTTTCCAAGACGGCCACCTTCTTGGCCCCATGGTTGCGCGCGAGGTAATATGCGGTCGCCAACCCATGCCCACCACCACCGATGACGATGTAATCATAATGCGCTTGCGGCGCCACGTCCCGCCAAGCGGGCGTCCAGCCTTTGTGGCCAGTGAGAGCTTCTTTAATCACTCGTAGGGCTGAATAGCGCATAGATCGGACTCCTTGCTGCAACTGTGGCCAATCCACCGCGTGAATTCAGGTTGAAATCGGACAAACTACAGGTGTTTTCCGACCAAGAGTGTCTTTGTAATTTCTGGACCTGTGTTTGAAGCTGAGCGCGTTATAGAAGGGCTTTTTCTTTGCGCGGTTTCGCGCTAGGAATTGATCTGTCTTGAAAGGATATCCCATGGGCGACGCGCAAAAATATTATTTCCCGACTGGCGGCCTGCCGGGCCAGAAGGAGGTTATGACTCAACGCGCGGTCTTTACCGAGGCCTATGCGGTCATCCCCAAGGGCACGATGCGCGATATCGTCACCAGCTTTCTGCCCCATTGGGACAAAACACGCGCCTGGGTTCTCGCACGGCCCTTGAGCGGTTTTGCTGAGACGTTTTCGCAATATATCATGGAAGTCTCGCCCGGTGGTGGCAGCCGTCAGCCCGATGCAGGCGCCCGGGCGCAATCGGTGCTTTTTGTCACCCAAGGTGCAGGCGTGCTGCATCTGGACGGGCAGGCGCATGCTTTGCGGGCGGGCAGCTACGCCTATATTCCCAGCGGATTGCAATGGCGGCTGGAGGCACCGGAGGAGTGCCTGCGGTTTCATTGGATCCGTAAACTCTATGTGCCGGTTGAGGGGATCGCGAGACCTGAGGCCTTTGTCACCCATGAGGCCGATCATGAGCTGCATTTGATGCCAGATACCGATGGGGCATGGGGCACCACGCGCTTTGTGGAACCCGACGATCTGCGCCATGACATGCATGTCAATATCGTGACCTTCCAACCGGGCGGTGTGATCCCCTTTGAAGAGACCCATGTTATGGAGCATGGGCTTTATGTGCTCGAGGGCAAGGCTGTTTATAAGCTCAACCAAGATTGGGTCGAAGTGGAGGCGGGCGATTTCATGTGGCTACGCGCCTTTTGCCCGCAAGCCTGCTATGCGGGCGGTCCGGGACCGTTTCGCTATTTGCTTTATAAAGACGTGAACCGGCATATGCCGCTGGGCCTGTAGCCCTCTGACCTGCGCAAGGCAGGTCAAAATTTGAAAGACCTCTGAATAAAGCCATTTCAGCCCGGTGTTGCCACCGGGCAAACTGCTTTTGACTTGGCGGCTGGGTTATGGCCGGGCTCTTCCTGAGGCTTCAACGCGGCAGGAGATCGCGAAGGCGGAATTCTGCTATGCGTTCCACTTGGCGGCAGGCTTCGGCAAATTCGGTCTCACGATCATGGGTGATGCGTCTTTCAAAGGCGGCAAGGATGCTGGCTTTGCTGTGATCTCGTACTGCTATGATAAAGGGAAATCCGTATTTTTGGACATAGGCGTCGTTGAGCGCTGTGAAGCGCGTGCGTTCGTCGTCGGTCAGCGCGTCAAGCCCGGCGCTGGCCTGCTCTGCGGTGCTTTCCGCCGTTAGGCGCTTTGCGGCCGCCAGTTTTCCAGCCAAATCTGGATGCGCGGTGAGCACGCCCAAGCGCAGCTCTGGGCTGGCCGAGCGGAAGGCACGGCATAGGGCGTTGTGTAATCCGGTCGCAGTGTCGTGCATGGGGCCAAGTTCCAGCCGGTGCGCGCGCTCTGCGACCCAGGCGGAATGCTCAAATATTCCGCCATAGGCGCCTGTGAACGCCTCTCTGGACAGGCCACTGGGGCGGTTCTGGCGCTGATGCGGGTGGGTTTGGGTCCAATGATCAGCGATTGCCTCGCGGGTGGCGAACCAGACGCCCTCATGGCCCTGTGCATATTCAATGAAACGCTGCAGCGCGGCTGCGCGGCCTGGCCGGCCGATAAGGCGGCAGTGCAGGCCGATGGACATCATGCGCCCGCCTTCTGCGTAGAGCGTGTCGAAACTATCCTTGAGGTAGCCGAAAAATTGATCGCCCGCGTTAAAGCCCTGCGGGGTTGCAAAGCGCATGTCATTGGCGTCGAGCGTATAGGGCACAATCAACTGATCGCGCGCCTCAAATTCCATCCAATAGGGCAGATCATCAGCATAGCTGTCGGCGACATAGGCAAATTGCCCGGTTTCTGCGGCCAAGCGGACGGTGTTTTCCGAGCAGCGCCCCGTGTACCAGCCGCGCGGCGGTGTGCCCACGACCTCTGTGTGCAGACGGATGGCCTCCGCCATATCTGCGGCCTCATCTTCGGGGCTTGCATCTTTATATTCGATCCATTTGAGCCCATGGCTGGCAATCTCCCATCCGGCAGATTTCATCGCAGCCAGTTGCTCTGGCGCGCGGGCCAAGGCGGTGGCCACGCCATAAACGGTGATGGGCAGGTCTTTGAGCATGCGATGCAGCCGCCAAAATCCTGCGCGCGCGCCGTATTCATAGATGCTTTCCATGTTCCAATGGCGCTGGCCGGGCCAGGCGGCGGCGCCGACGATCTCGGACAGAAAGGCTTCAGAGGCGGCATCCCCATGCAATATGTTGTTTTCGCCGCCTTCTTCATAGTTCAGCACCAGTTGAACCGCAATTTTGGCGCCTCCGGGCCACTGCGCTGCGGGAGGGGTTGGGCCATATCCGGACATATCGCGTGGGTAACGTTTCATAATTTTCTCCATCTTGGGCTTTCCCTTTGCTTATTTTTTGCGCAGAGATTAGGGAAGCAAAAAAGGAATAGATCATGAATGGGTTTTTGACCACACATGTTTTAGACACGGCCAAAGGTTGCCCGGCTGCTGGGATCCACATTGAGCTGTTTCGCTACGACAACGGCCAGGCGATCAAACTGGGTGAAGCTGTGACCAATGCCGACGGGCGCACCGACAGCCCAATCCTGTCGAAAGAGGATTTTGCCCTCGGGCAGTATGAGCTGGTGTTTCACGCGGGCGACTATCTGCGCAGCACAGGACAGGCGGCACAGGCGCCATTGTTCTTAGATGTGGTGCCCATTCGGTTTGGCATGTCGCAAGATGATCATTACCATGTGCCCTTGCTGTTGTCGGCCCATGGGTTTGCCACCTACAGAGGTAGCTAAGGGGTCAGATCATGTATGATGCTGCAATATTTTGGGACTGGATCAGCTTTGCCGTGCGTTGGCTCCATGTCATCACCGCCATGGCTTGGATTGGCTCATCGTTTTATTTCATCGCGCTGGATTTGGGGTTGAACCGCAACATTGACGGGCCCGCCGATGGTGAGGAGTGGCAGGTGCATGGGGGGGGATTTTATCACATCCAGAAATACCTCATTGCTCCGGAGGCCATGCCAGAGCATCTGACCTGGTTCAAATGGGAGAGCTACACCACCTGGCTGTCCGGTGTTGCCATGTTGATGGTGGTCTATTGGGCCGGCTCGGAGCTCTATTTGATTGATCCGGCGAAGATGGATCTTACCACATGGCAAGCGATTGCCATTTCAGCGGGATCTCTGGCGATTGGCTGGGTGATCTATGACGTGCTGTGCAAATCGCCTTTGGGAGAGCGCCCAACGCTCCTGATGCTCTTGCTCTTTGCGGTCTTGGTGGCGATGTCTTGGGGCTATAATCAAATTTTCACCGGCCGCGCGGCGCTTTTGCATCTGGGAGCTTTTACGGCCACGATCATGACGGCCAATGTGGCGATGATCATCATGCCCAATCAGAGAATCGTGGTGGCGGATTTGAAAGCGGGGCGGGAGCCGGCGGCCAAATATGGCAAAATTGCCAAATTGCGCTCGACCCATAATAATTATCTCACCTTGCCCGTGATCTTTTTGATGCTGTCGAACCATTATCCTTTGTCCTTTGGCACGCCCAATGCTTGGATCATAGCCTGTTTGGTTTTTCTGATCGGCGTGACGATTCGTCATTACTTCAATTCCATGAATGCGCGTAAGGGCCGGCCGAATTGGACGTGGGCGGTCACTGTGATCTTGTTTATTGCCATTGCTTGGCTGTCTTCGGCACCCGGTTTTGACGGAGATGTGGAGCAGGCCGAAGCCGTGCCTTTGACCCGTTACGAGATGCGGTTTGCGGAGGCAGAGGGTTTTGAGCGGTCGCATGAAATTGTGCAGGGCCGCTGCGCCATGTGCCATGCGCGCGCGCCGGCTTGGGATGGGCTGCGCTGGGCACCGAAAGGTGTCTTGCTCGAAACCCGCGCGGATGTGGCGCGCAATGCCCGCGCGATCTATTTGCAAGCGGGGGTGAGCCACGCCATGCCGCCGGCCAATATAACCGACATTCCGCAAGAGGATCGTGCGCTTTTGACCGCTTGGTATCGCGCAGGGCAATAGGGGCGACTTCCACTCTTGCAACCGGTTGCAAAAATAGTATCCTAACCCCCGAACGGCTTGCCAAGATGGGGCAAGGTCTTTGCATTTAAATCGGAGTATTTTCTGTGGACACAGCAGATAAAACCATTCGCCTGACCACCGCACAGGCCATCATTCGCTATTTGGCGGCGCAGTATATTGACATTGACGGAGAGAAAACCCGCGTATGTGGCGGGGGTTTTGGCATTTTTGGCCATGGCAATGTGCCTTGTTTGGGCGAGGCCCTATACGACCACCGCGATGTGCTGCCGCTGTATCGCGGACAAAATGAGCAGGGTATGGGGTTCGCGGCGGCGGCCTACGCCAAATATCACCTGCGGCAAAAATTCATGTTTTGTACGGCCTCAGCAGGGCCCGGCACGGCCAATCTATTGACCGCAGCGGCCTTGTGCCATGCCAACCGCCTGCCGATGCTGATGCTTTGCGGAGATACGTTTTTGACCCGACTGCCCGATCCAGTGCTGCAACAGCTGGAGCATTTTGGCAATCCGGCGCTTGGGCTCAATGATAGTTTTCAAGCGGTTTGTCGCTATTGGGACCGGATCACCCATCCGGCGCAGGTGATCCAAACCCTGCCGGCGGCTTTGGCGACTTTGCTTGATCCGGCCGATTGCGGCCCGGCGTTTATCGCTCTGCCACAGGATGTGCAGGGTTGGACCTATGATTACCCTCTGTCTTTCTTTGAACCCAAAGTGCACCGCATTCGTCAGCAAATGCCGGATGCGCGCGAGCTTGAGGATGCGATAGCTGCCTTGAAAGCTGCCAAACGCCCGGCGATCATCGCCGGTGGTGGGGTGCAATATGCCAAGGCCGTGGCCGAGCTGACCCAATTTGCAGAAGCTTGCGGCATTCCTGTGATTGAGACCATTGCGGGCCGCGCCAATCTCTTGGCCGATCATCCCCTGAACATTGGGCCGGTTGGGGTGACGGGATCTGATAGCGGCAATTGGCTGGCAGAACGGGCGGATGTCATCCTATCGGTCGGCAGTCGCTTGCAAGACTTCACCACAGGATCATGGACGGCCTTTGCGCAAGATGCGCAATTTATCTCGCTCAACACCGCGCGCCATGATGCGGGCAAGCATCGCGCCCTGCCGCTGGTGGGTGACGCCAAGCTGGGACTTCGGGCGCTCACCGAGCAAATGGGGGGCTATCGCGCCCCTGCCTCTTGGTTGGACGAAGCGCAAGCCGAGCGCCGCAAATGGGACGCCTATGTGGCGCAGAATGTGAAGCCGGGCAATCGGCCCAATTCCTACGCCCAGGCGATTGGTGTGGTCAACGCGCTCTGCGATCCGCGTGACCGGGTTGTTGCCGCGGCAGGCGGTTTGCCCGCGGAGGTAACGGCGAACTGGCGGACCTTGGATATTGGCACTGTGGATGTGGAATTTGGCTTCAGCTGTATGGGCTATGAAATCGCAGGTGGCTGGGGGGCACGCATCGCGCAAAGTGAGCTTGAACCTGCGCAAGACACCATCGTCTTTACCGGTGATGGCAGCTATATGTTGATGAATTCAGACATTTACTCATCCGTGCTGACGGGCAAGAAATTGATTATTTTGGTGCTCGACAATGGCGGGTTTGCGGTGATCAACAAGCTGCAAAATAACACCGGAAATGAGAGCTTTAACAATCTCATCGCCGATTGCCCAACGATCGACGCCCCCTTTGCCGTTGATTTCACCGCCCATGCGGCGGCCATGGGCGCGCTTGCGGAGCGGGTGGCCAACCCTGCTGAATTGGCAGAGGCGTTTAAGCGGGCCAAGGCGGCAGATAAAACCAGCGTGATCGTCATGGATGTGGATGCCTATGAAGGCTGGACGACCGAAGGGCACAGCTGGTGGGAAGTCGGCACGCCCCAGGTCAGCGCCCATTCTTCCGTCCGCGACGCCCATGAAGATTGGGAAAGCGGCCGCAAGAAACAGCGGCGCGGGGTGTAGCTATGCAAAACCTCTTGGCGGGTATCGCTCAGAATAATTTTGTTGTCATTGGTCGCGCGGGGATGGATTTCTTTCCAGATCCGCCCGGAACGAAGACGGAGGAGGCGGAGGTCTTCACCGCCGGTTTGGGAGGGTCCTCGGCCAATATTGCGGCGGGGCTTGTAAAACTTGGCGGCAAGTCGGCTTTGGTGACCTCTGTCAGCGATGACAGCGTTGGGCGCTACTGTGTCAATCAGCTAAAAAATTATGGCGTGGATTGCAGCCATGTCAAAGCGGTTGGCGGTGAATTTCGCAACTCCCTGGCCGTCTATGAAACGCGCGTCAAAGAGCATCAAAGCGTGATCTATCGCAATGGCGCGGCTGATTTTCAGTTTACTGCAGCCGACGCCGAGGCTGTCAATTATGGTGATTTCGGCGCTCTTGTGACAGCGGGAACGGTGTTTGCGGCCGAGCCAAGCCGTTCTGCGGCCTTCCACGCCTTCGATCTGGCCCGCGCGGCCGGGCTGCCGATCATCTTTGATGTGGATTATCGCCCCTACAGCTGGCCATCGCCGCAGGTGGCCGAAGAGGTCTTGTCTCGCGCCGGTGCGCTGTCGGATGTGATTGTGGGCAATGACGAAGAATTTGGCTTCATGGCCGGTGGACTTGACAAAGGTCTGGCCAAGGCGCGCGCTCTGGCGCAGAGCACTGCGAAGATTGTGATCTACAAAATGGGTGAGAAAGGCGCGATTACCTTTGCGGGGGATCAAGAATTGCGCACGGGTATTTACCCGGTCACTGCGTTGAAACCCACAGGGGCAGGGGATAGTTTTATGGCGGGTTTTCTGGCCTCTCTGGCGCAGGGCTTGCCGCTTAAAGATGCGGTTCTGCGCGGCTCTGCCTGTGCGGCTATCGTTGTGGGCAAGCCTGGCTGCGCGCCGGCCATGCCCTTTCCGGCCGATTTAGAAACATTTTTGGCCGCGCACGCCGGTCCCACAGAGGTGAAAGATTAAACCATGCATATAGCCCCTTATGACAATAAAAATTCCCCCATTGTGGATGTGGATGATACCACGGTTCCGCTGAATTATTTCAACATCGTGAAACTGACCAAGGGTCAGGCCTTTGCCTATCAGGTGCCGGGCTATGAGACCTGCATTGTTCCAGCCGCGGGCACCATTGATGTCGATGTCGAAGGGTTCAAAACCGCCGGCTTGGGCGGGCGTGTTGAAGATGTGTGGGGCGGCGAGCCTGAGGGTGTTTATGTGCCGTCAGGGGCAAAAGTGGAGATGGTGTGTCAGTCGGAGACCGCAGAGGTGTTCATTGCTGGCGCGAAATATGATGAGGTCTTGGATCCTTTTGCGGTGCGCGCCGATGAGATTGACCTGGTGCAATACGGCTCGGATGACACAAAAACCCATCGCAAAATCAAACATATACTTGGCCAAAAGCAGCATGGAAAAGTGGGTCGCCTGCTGGTCAGTGAGCTGTTCACGGTCGGCGCTGGCGGATGGTCGGGCTTTCCAAGCCATAAGCATGACACGGACCGTCTGCCCACAGAGACACGTCATGATGAAACCTATAATTTCCGCTTCAAACCCAATTGGGGCTCGGGCGTGCAGATGCTACAGCGCGAGGACAATAAGCCGGGGGATGCCTATCATATCGTGGATGGCTCAACCATCTGTCTCGACAATGGCTATCACCCCTGCTGCGTTCTGCCGGGGTATGAGATGTATTATTTCACCATCCTCGGCGGGTTGAGCCAGCGTTCGCTCGTGCAATATTTTCAGCCAACCCATGCCTATCAAATCGAAACTATTCCGGGCATCAAAGACATGATCGCGAAATTCAAATGACCCTCGCAACGCTTGCTGAGGTGCTGCAACCGGCCCTAAAGCAGGGCTATGCGGTGGGGGGATTGGTGACCCTAGGTTGGGAAGATATGCGCGCCTATGTGGCGGCGGCTGAGGCGGAAAACTGCCCGGTTATCCTGCAGGCCGGGCCATCGTGCCGGGCGCATACGCCGCTGCCGGTTCTGGGCAAAATGTTTCGGCATTTGGCGGAGGCGGCGTCGGTGCCTGTGGTGGCCCATCTGGATCATGGCTATACCTTTGAAGACTGCAAACTTGCCTTAGACAGCGGTTTTACATCGGTGATGTTCGATGGCTCGCGCAAACCTTTGCAGCAAAATATTGATGAAACCGCCGCAATTGCCGAGATGGCCCATGCGGCAGGCATCTCTTGTGAAGGCGAAATTGGGTTTGTTGGATATTCTGGCGGGGAAAGCTCTAATGGAACCGATCCTGAAGAGGCCGCAAAATTTGCCCGCGAGAGCGGGGCCGATGCCATTGCGATCAGCGTTGGCAATGTGCATTTACAACAAGATAAGGAAGGCGGTCTGGATTTGGAGCGCATTGCTCAGATTGAGGCGCTAACGTCGGTGCCTTTGGTCATTCATGGCGGCTCGGGTGTTCCGGTAGAGCAGCGCCGACATCTGGCGGCAAAGACGTCGATTTGCAAATTCAATATCGGAACCGAATTGCGGATGGCCTTTGGCTCGGCCCTACGCGCCGCGGTTGAGGCTGATCCGGCGCGGTTTGATCGGGTGCAAATCCTATCGGATACGCTTGACCCGGTCCAACGTGCCGCGCAGGAGGTTCTGCGCGCCTTTGGGGCACCGCCGCAGCGTTAAAGCCAGGCGTTAATCCTTTTTTGCGGGCGCTTTTTTAGCCGCAGCGGATTTTTTGGTGGTCGGCTTTTTGGCGGTGGTTTTTTTGGTGGCGGGTTTTTTCTTGGCCGCCGCTTTCTTCTTTTTGGCAGGCGCTTTTTGCGCAATCAGATCCACTGCGAGTTCCATGGTGACCTGGGCCGGCTCAATCTCTTTTGGGATGGTGGCATTCACTTTGCCCCATTTCACATAAGGACCATAGCGCCCATCCATGACATTGACCGGGCCGCCCTCGCTGGGGTGTTCGCCCAACTCATGCAGCGGCTTGGCGGCCGCGCCCCGTCCACTCCGCGCAGCCTTTTTGGCCAATTCTTCCACAGCCCGGTTCATGCCGATGCTCCACACTTCGTCGATATCGCCGATATTGGCGTAGAGCGTGCCGTGTTTCACATAGGGGCCGAAGCGCCCGATTGAAGATTCGATCATCACCCCATCTTCAGGATGCGGGCCAATTTCGCGGGGTAGGGATAAAAGCTGCACGGCCTTCTCAAAGGTCAACTCATCCAAGGACCAGCTTTTCGGAATGGACATCCGCGGTGGCTTGGGGTTTTCCTCCGTAACGGTGCCGCGCTGCACATAGGGGCCGTAGCGCCCATCGCGTAGGCTGATGGGATCCGCGCCATCATGCCCGAGCAGCTGGCCATCGGGACCGATGGCGCTGCTTTCGGTGCCGGGCGGTCCGAATGGGCGGGTAAAGCGGCATTCTGGGTAGTTGGAACAGCCGATAAATGCGCCACCAGATCGGGCTGTGCGCATGGACAAACGCCCATTGCCACAGCTTTTGCAGACGCGTGGATCAACCCCGGGCTCTTCCATGGGAAAGAGATGCGGCTCAAGGACATCGTTAATCTTTTCAAGAACTTCAGTGATGGATTGATCCATCGCCTCGTCAATCGCGACCTTGAAGTCCTTCCAGAAACGGCTCAAAACCGTGCGGTATTCGCGATCACCGGCCGAAACGTCATCCAATTCATTTTCCAAATTAGCCGTGAACTCATAGCCGACGTATTGGCGGAAGAAACTGCTCAGGAAAACAGTCACCAAACGCCCCTTATCCTCAGGAATCAGACGGTTCTTCTCTTTGCGCACATAGTCGCGATCTTGGATTGTGGTGACGACCGAGGCATAGGTGGAGGGGCGACCAATGCCCAGCTCTTCCATACGCTTGACCAAGCTGGCCTCGGTGTAGCGCGGTGGTGGCTGGGTATGATGCTGTTCAGGGGTGACAGATTTTTTGGCCAGGGGATCGGCGGCGCTGATTTGTGGCAAACGCTTGTCATCTTCGTCAACAACCGTGTCGTCACGCCCTTCCTCATAGACCCGCATGAAGCCATCAAAGAGCATCACTTGCCCGGTGGCGCGCAGACCGACCTGCCCATCGCTTGATTCAATTTCAACCGTGGTGCGCTCCAAACGGGCTGCTGCCATTTGGCTTGCGACCGTACGTTTCCAGATCAGATCATAGAGTTTCTTTTGGTCAGCGTCGGAAATCGATAGGCTGTCAGGGGCTTGGCCCATTTCGGTGGGGCGAATACATTCATGCGCCTCTTGGGCGTTTTTTGCCTTATTTTTATACAGACGCGGTTGCTCCGGCACATATTGCACCCCATAGCGTTCACCGATCACGGCGCGGGCGGCTTGCACCGCTTCTGGCGCCATATCGATCCCATCGGTCCGCATGTAGGTGATCAAGCCAGCCTCATAAAGGCGCTGTGCGGCCGACATGGTTTGCCGGGCGCCCATGCCGAATTTGCGGCTTGCCTCTTGCTGCAGGGTTGAGGTCATGAAGGGGGCCGAGGGGTTGCGATTTGCGGGTTTGGCTTCCACCGACGTGGCGGTCATATCCCGGCTGCGCACCGCCTGAACCGCCAATTCCGCCTCGGTTTCATTCGCCAGATCAAACTTATCGAGGCGCTTGCCGCCCAGACTGGTCAGCCGCGCGTCAAATTGCTGGCCGCGCGGGGTGCTCAGACTGGCACCGACGGTCCAATATTCACGCGGATTGAATGCCTCAATTTCCATTTCACGGTCAACGATCAGCCGCAGGCAGACCGATTGCACCCGCCCAGCCGATTTCGCCCCCGGCAAGCGACGCCAGAGCACGGGGGAGAGCTTGAAGCCCACAAGGTAATCCAGGGCGCGGCGGGCCAAATAGGCCTCAACCAATTCCATATCCACTTGACGCGGATTCTTCATGGCTTCGGTGACGGCGGTCTTGGTGATGGCGTTGAAGACCACACGGGATACCGGCGTGTCTTTTTTGATCGCGCGGCGCTTGGTGAGCGTCTCTTGCAAATGCCAGCTGATCGCTTCGCCCTCGCGGTCAGGGTCGGTCGCGAGGATCAGCTCATTGTCGTCTTTGAGGGCATCGGCAATGGCCTTGACGTGTTTTTTGCTGGCCGCGCCAACCTCCCAAAGCATCTCAAATTCATTCTCGGGATCCACCGAGCCATCTTTGGGCGGCAAATCACGCACGTGACCGTAAGAGGCAAGAACAGTGAAGCCTGGTCCAAGATATTTGTTTATTGTCTTTGCCTTAGCAGGAGATTCTACAACAACAACAGCCATGGGTGTACCCTGCGAGTTAAG
>ENA-UOYH01000439-UOYH01000439.1-marine-metagenome-genome-assembly--contig:-NODE-439-length-15219-cov-2.813697_pt1 | contig 15219 bp, 10 predicted proteins | sample MGYA00238175_ERZ767261 | MGnify/ENA primary metagenome ERZ767261 (study PRJEB28946, sample SAMN06267185) | marine metagenome | isolation source: Columbia River Estuary | place: USA:Columbia River Estuary...
GGGTGCTTACTAATAAAATCAAAACCTAATGAGTATCTAATATTTAAATCATTATTTGAATCCAACTTAAAATTAATAAGATCTCCAAGTCTAGTGCCAAATAAATTCTTGGAAAATTTACCACTTAAATCATGATTAAAAATTGATTTTTTTAATGATACGGATATTGAATTTTCATTTTCTTTAAAACCCTGGGAATTTGTACTTAAGGAATTTGTTTTATAATTGTAATTATAGTTTAAATAAGAAACCTTGATGTTTCCAAAAAAATTAGATTTTAAACTAGTATAAAAAGTATTAGAAATAGTCTTAAGCTCTGTTTTATCACTTATTGGACCTGTAGCAGATCCGTAATATTCAGTTGACTCAGTTTGCTCAAATGAGTTATACATCGTTTCATATTGAAAAACATGACCCAAAGAAAATGTATTTAAATTTTTAAATTTTATTAATAATATATCTTGATCAAAAAAATACCGTTTATTTAAAAAATTACTAGTTGCATTTTCAAATTTTACTGATAGTTTAGATCGTTCAGAAAATAAATTATCTTCAGATTCGAAATTAAGGATAGAAGCATTTGTTAGCCCACCATTTTCTCTATTTTCTAAGTTTTGACTAACGTAATGAGTTCTAATTCTGTATTTATCATTTTTTGATTTATAATTTGTAGTAAATACAAATTGTTTAATACCTGATAATATATTTTGGTAGTTACCAAGCGATCTCATTCCTTTAAAACCAAGTGAAAAATTAAATTTTTCAGATGTATTTGTAGAAAATAAAACATCAGTGAATTGACCTTGTTTCATAACCGATTTAAATAAAAGCTCAGTTAAAGGAGTAGGAACATAATAATAATTAACATCACTTGATTTAAGATATATATCTTGCTTTGAAGTAAAGGGAAAAACTGGTAAAGAAGAATTATTAAAATTATAAGAAAGTGAATTATAAGTTTGTCCAAGATTAGAAAACTTTAATTTTTCGAGATTATCATTTCTTAAAAAATTAAATTTATAAAACTTTTTAATTGTCAGCGATGTGTCTACATATGTTGTATCACTATGATTTTTAAAAATTAAATATTTTTTAACAGAAGCTAAATTATTACTTAAAATAGAATCTTTTTCAAGGCCAATGGTATTTTTAAAAGAATCCATTACACTTGAATCCTGGCAAAACGAAGAGTTTACTGAAAATATGAAAATTAAAAAAAAGTAATAAAACTTCATTCTTTGTATTTAAATCAAAGTTATTCATTTCATTTCATTTATTATTTTAATTATTTCTTAAATTTAATTAAAGTCAGTCATGCTTATTAATTCATATACAAAATTTATCGAATGCGGAACAGATGAAGCCGGAAGAGGATGTATAGCTGGTCCAGTTACGGCTGCAGCAGTAATATTACCAAAAGACTTTAATAACAAAGAACTAAATGATTCAAAAAAACTTTCAGAATCGAAAAGAAAAAAATTAAAAAAAATTATTATAGAAAAAGCTGTAGACTATTCAATAGTCCATATTTCAGTAAAAATTATTGAAAAAATAAATATTTTAAACGCGTCTATTTTAGCAATGAATAAAGCTATTGAAAATTTAAGAACTGTTCCAGAATTTATAATAGTTGATGGAAATAGATTTAATTCTAAAAACAAAATACCATTTAAATGTATTGTAAAAGGGGATACAAAATATATGAATATAGCAGCTGCATCAATACTAGCTAAAACTTCAAGAGATGAATTAATGCTCTCTTTGTCGAAAAAACAAACTTTATATCATTGGGAGAAAAACAAAGGATATCCAACAAAGCAACACAGAATGGCTATTTCAAAATATGGAATAACTAAACATCACAGAAAAAGTTTTAAGTTGCTGTAAATTAAATAAATTGTTCATTACTTTTGCATGGCAATTGTTTATGAAAAAAGAAATAATCTTAATACTGATATTAATATTTTTTGGATGTCAAAATGAAAAAAAAGATAATAGTTTAATCGATTTTATTCCAACTAATCCTTTAATACTTTTAAAATACGAATCGAGCAATAATGCTGAAAAATTTAACCAAAATTTTAATAATCTAATTAATATAGAAATTGATTCAATTTTAAAAAATTACGGCAAAAATGAAGTTCTAATTAGTTATCACAGGATTGGCAAAAAAAATATTACTCCAATTTTCTTTACAAGTTTAGATAATAAAATCTCAGACTCTGAAAAAGTAATTGATTCAGTCTTGTATGATGGGTCAATTATTAAAAGAATAGGAAATGAAAAAACATATAAATTCGTAACTCAAAAAAACAATATTCATATAGAATCAGAAAGCAAATTGTTAGTTGAAAATTCTATAAGAAAATCTAATCTTATTTTTAAAACAAAGGCTAGTGATTTAAGCAAACTTTATAATATTTCTAATTCAGAAATTGGATTATTTATTTCTCAAGATTTTGAAAATTACTTAGATAATCATAAACTTTTCAATTTTTTCAAAATCAGTAAATTATCTAATTGGATTCAATATGATGTTGAATTAAATCAAAATGAATTAACACTTAATGGATTAGCATTTCAAAATGATACAATTCCCAGAAACATTTCTTATTTAAACGGGATAAAACCAAGTGAAAGTAATTTTACAAACATAATTCCTAGTAACTTTTCAAATTTTCACAGATATAGTTTTAACTATTTTAAGTATTTAGAAAATTTTGAAAAAAATGGATCAATAAAAAAAATTAACGAAATTAAAAACGACTCAATATTAATTGAAATCAATGAATTTGGACTTTTAAAAAACAAACTTGATTCAGTAATAATGGTAAATTTTGAAGATAAATTATTTTTAAATAAAGAAATAATAAAAAAGAGTAAAAATAATTATGAGTACAGAAATTTCAAAATTCATGAATTAAAAAATTCAATTATAAATTATAAATATTTAAAATTTACAAATTTTTCGTTAAAACAAAAATATGCTATCATAACAGAAAATAAGCTATTAGTTAGCAATTCGAAAAAAAGTTTAGAAAAAATAATTGTAAATATTTCTAATTCATCTACAATTAATAACGATAATAACTTTAATCAATCTTTTAAAGATATTCCTAAAAAAAGTAATTATTTAAAAGTTTACAATACAAGAAATTCCAAAAGAAAAACATTAGAATCAATAAATGTTTCAAAAGAAAAATTTCCATTCTTAATTAACCATATTAGATTAGATGAAAATATAATTTACAATACATTTAGCATTGTAAAATCAATTGAAAAAAATAAAAAGAATGGAATAAACTTAGAATATAGCTTTAAAACAAAGAACGCAGTAAGCTTGTCTCCAAAATTTGTTACAAACTATGTAACTAAGAAAAGAGAAATAATAACACAGGATATAAATAATGAATTATACCTTATTTCTCTAAACGGAAAATTAATTTGGAATATAAATACAGGTTCTCCAATTATTGGAGATATTCATCAAATTGATCTTTACAAAAATGGTAGATTACAATATGCTTTTAATACAGAAAATGATTTTCAAATTATTGATAAAAACGGAAAACTAGTTAAAAAAATTAAAAATAAAAATAATTTAGGCTTAACTGTTTTTGATTACGATAAAGTAAAAAATTATAGATTTTTACTATTTGATTCAGAAATTAGAATATTAGATTCTAAAATGAAAAACGTTAAAGGATTTAACAAAAAAAACATAAAAAGCTCTCAAACATACAATCCTAAACATTTTAGAATTGGCAATAAAGATTATTTGTTTTTCAGTTCTGATAACAAATTAAAAATCACAGATAGAAGAGGTAACATTAGGATTAAAAATAATCTCGCAAATGTTACTAATGAAATATTTATAAATCAAAATTCATTTACTACAATTGATTCAGAAAATAATATTTTAAGAATTAATACTAAAGGGGAAATAACAAAAAAACCTTTACCATATGGTGGGAAATATAAGTTTAGTGCTGATAAAAATAATTTCGTTCATATTACTGAAAATATTTTAACGATTAATGGAAAAGTAAGTGAATTAAATTTCGCTAATTACACTAAGCCCGAAATATTTAAAAACAAATTAAAAGACAATATTTCTTTAACAGATTTGGATCAGAAAAAGATATATCTTTTTGATTCGAGTTCAAATTTAGTTCCAAATTTTCCAGTTTTCGGATCAAGTAAAATTGATTTATTTGAAGACAAGAGTTCGAGAAAATATATAACGTGTATTGGTGAAAATGATGAAATACTAGTTTACTCTCTTTTTTAGTTTAGCAGAAAATATTTCAATAAAATGTTTAATTATTATTTCTTTCACATCATTTAAACTAATATTTTTTCCGATTTCCTTACTTATTGAGGTAACTGATTTATTGGTTATTCCACACGGTATGATATTTTCAAAAAAACTTAGATCATTATTTACATTTAGAGCTAAACCATGCATAGTTACCCAACGACTAGCTTTTACTCCCATGGCACAAATTTTTCTAGAAAAAACTAAATCTGAATCTATCCAAACACCAGTTTCGTTTTGACTTCTTTCAGAAACTATTCCAATATCTTTTAAAGATCTTATCACGGTTTCTTCTAAGAATCTTAAATATTTATGAATATCTGTAAAGAAATTATCTAAATCTAATATTGGATAACAAACAATTTGACCTGGTCCATGACAAGTAATATCACCTCCTCTGTTTGTATTAAAAAACTGGATTTTCTTGTCAATTAACTCTTTTTTGTTCAATAATAAATTATTAATATCCCCGCTTTTACCCAAAGTGTAGACATTAGGATGTTCAACAAAAATTAAGTGGTTTTCAGTTTCTATTTGAGTGTTGTTTCTTCTATTTTTAAGTTTTATATCTATTATTTGATTAAACAATTTTGATTGATAATCTAATGCAATCTGATAATCTACCAAACCCAAATCATGAACGGTAATATGTTTGTTCATATCAATTAATTTTTAGGATTATTTAATATCACTAAAGCTGCTATTACACCTGGAACCCAACCGCATAATGTTAAAATAAAAACTATGACAATGGAACCACATCCTTTATCTAAAACTGAAAAGGGTGGAAATAAAACCGATAAAATAACTCTCCAAATGCTCAAAAAATTAATTTTAAAATAACAATGTAAATATATTAATTAAATGAAGAATGAAATACAAACCTAGCTTTGAAATTGATTGATTATATTTGAAAAAAATATAATTATGCTATCTGAGCAAGAGCAAATAAGAAGAGAAAAATTGAATAAGTTAAAGGAGTTGGGCATTGATCCTTTTCCTGCGGCATTATTTCCTGTAAACACTAATTCTTTTGAAATTAATTCAAACTATGAGCAGGATAAAAAAGTTTCAATTGCTGGAAGGTTAATGTCCAGAAGAATACAAGGCAAGGCAAGTTTTGCAGAAATACAAGACAATAAAGGCAAAATTCAAGTTTATTTTAACAGAGACGAAATATGCCCGGGAGAAGATAAAACTATGTACAACGAAGTTTATAAAAAACTTCTTGACTTTGGAGATATAATTGGAATCGAAGGTGAATTATTTACTACACAAGTTGGACAAAAAACAATTCTTGTTAAGAATTTTAAATTGTTAGCAAAATCCATTAAACCAATTCCATTACCCAAAACAGATTCTGATGGAAAAACTTATGATGAATTTTCAGATCCAGAATTAAGATATAGACAACGTTATGTAGATTTAATTGTTAACCCTGAGGTTAAAGAAACATTTATAAAAAGAACAAGAATAATAAATGTAATACGTTCTTTTTTTAATAGTAATGATTATTTGGAGGTAGAGACTCCTATCCTTCAACCAATTCCCGGTGGTGCATCGGCAAGACCTTTTGTTACACATCACAATGCTTTAAACATACCATTATATCTTAGAATTGCAAACGAACTTTATCTAAAGAGGCTAATTGTTGGAGGTTTTGATGGTGTATATGAATTTGCAAAAGCTTTTAGGAACGAAGGCATGGATAGAACTCATAATCCAGAATTTACAATGGTCGAATTATATGTTGCATATAAAGATTATTACTGGATGATGGAAATGACTGAATTATTATTAGAAAAAGTAGCGATTGAAGTAAATGGTTCAACAGTCGTAAATTTAAATGAAAAAGAAATAAATTTCAAAGCTCCTTTTAAACGAATTAGTATTCTTGATTCTATAAAAGAATATACTGGAATAGATATTTCAAAAATGAATGAAAGTCAACTTTTTGAAACAGCTAAAACACTAGGTATTGAAGTAGATAATACAATGGGAAAAGGAAAGCTAATTGATGAAATTTTTGGTGAAAAATGTGAACACAATTATATCCAACCTACTTTTATCACTGATTATCCAAAAGAAATGAGTCCATTAACTAAAGAACACAGAGATAATCCAGAATTAACAGAAAGATTTGAACTGTTTGTAAATGGGAAAGAACTTGCCAACGCCTATTCTGAATTAAATGATCCAATTGATCAATTAGAAAGATTTGAAGATCAGTTAAAACTTTCAGAAAAAGGAGATGATGAAGCTATGTTTATAGATAATGATTTCATTAGAGCGCTTGAGTATGGGATGCCTCCAACGTCAGGAATTGGTATAGGAATAGATAGATTAGTTATGCTATTTACAAATAACATGTCTATTCAAGAAGTATTGTTTTTTCCACAAATGAAGCCTGAGAAAAAAAATATTGTTTTAAATGAGGAAGAAAAGAATGTTTTAAAAATTATTAAAAATCATAATTCTGATGAACTTATTCAAATAAAATCTGAATCCGGATTATCAAATAAAAAATGGGACAAAACGATCAAAGGTCTAACTAAAAATAAGTTAGTTTTTGTTAAAAAGCGAGGTGATAAATTAATTATTGAATTGATTGATTCTTAAAAAAACATTCTTAAAGGGATTTTTTATTGCGATATTCTTAAAAAACTTTTAAAATTTAAAGTATTTCTTATTAAGAATAATATTTATTTAATATATTCATAATTATAAAATTCATAACATGAACAAGTACAATATTTTCACCTATATATTTTGTTTTTTAATTTCATTAAATCTTTCTGCACAAAAACCAAGTGCAAAAGATGAGTCCAAAAAACCTAAAAAAGAAAAAACATATAAAGATATAATTACAAAAGATGCAATAACAGATAAAGGATTATTTGATATTCATAAAGTAAAAGAAAAATACTTTTACGAAATAAATGATTCACTTTTAGGCAGAGAAATGCTAATGGTGACCAGAATTGCTAAAACAGCATCTGGTCTAGGATTTGGAGGAGGAAAACAAAATACACAAGTTTTAAGGTGGCAAATAAAAGATAATAAAATATTATTAAGAGTAGTTTCTCATAATGTGGTAGCATCTGATTCTCTCCCTGTAAACGAAGCTGTTTTAAATTCAAATTTTGAACCAATTTTATATAGTTTTAAGATAGAAAGTAAAGGAATAGATTCAACCTCAACCTTAATAGAAGTCACAAAACTATTTAATGAAGATGTAAAACCATTAGGTTTTCCTCAAAGTAGAAGAAAAGGTTATAAAATATCCAGTTTAAATTCAAAAAAATCTTTTATTGAGTCTATAAAAAGTTATCCTGAAAATATTGAATCAAGACATGTAAAGACATACAATTCTTCATCACCACCTTCAAACTCAAGCACAGGAACTATATCCCTTGAAATTAATAATTCAATGATATTATTGCCTAAAACACCAATGAAAAGAAGATATTTTGATCAAAGAGTCGGTTGGTTTGCTAGAAGTCAAGTTGATTATGGACTGGATGTACAAGAGAGTAAATCTTTAAAATATTTGGATAGATGGAGATTAGAAGTAAAAGATGAAGATTTAGAAAAATTTAAAAATGGGGAGTTAGTTACTCCAAAAAAACAAATTGTATACTACATTGATAGGGCAACGCCATTAAAATGGAGAAAATATTTGAAAGAAGGAATAGAAGATTGGCAAGTAGCATTTGAGCAAGCTGGTTTTAAAGACGCAATAATTGCAAAAGATCCTCCAACAAAAGAAGAAGATCCAGAATGGAGTCCAGAGGATGTAAGGTACTCTGTAGTAAGATATTTAGCTTCTCCGATACCAAATGCTAACGGGCCTCATGTTAGTGACCCAAGATCAGGGGAGATTTTAGAATCAGACATAAATTGGTATCACAATGTAATGACGTTATTAAGAAATTGGTTTTTCGTTCAAACTGCAGCTATAAATGAAGATGCAAGAGGAGTTTCCTTTGATGACGAAGTGATGGGAAGATTAATTAGATTCGTTTCAGCACACGAAGTTGGACATACTATTGGTTTACCACATAATATGGGTAGCAGTAGCGCTTATCCTGTAGATTCACTTAGATCTGCAACTTTTACTAAAAAATATGGTACAGCTCCATCAATTATGGATTATGCTAGATTTAATTATATAGCTCAACCTGAAGACAAAGGAGTTGCTCTAATGCCTGATATTGGAGTTTATGATAAACATGCGGTTAGATGGGGTTATAGACCAATTCCTGATGCAAAAACAGCAAAAGAGGAAAAGAAAACATTAGACAAATGGATAAGAGATAATGAAAATAGCTTAATGCACAGATTTGGAAGTGCTGGTATTGATCCAAGCTCACAAACTGAAGATTTGGGAGACGATGCCGTTAAGGCAAGTGAATATGGAATATTAAATTTAAAAAGAATTGTTCCAAACCTTACTAAATGGACATCTGAAGATGGTAAAGACTATTCTGATCTTCAAACAATGTATGGGCAAGTCCTTACGCAGTTCAATCGCTATATGGGTCATGTAAGTTCAAATATTGGGGGAGTGTATCAATATTACAAAACTTATGATCAAGAAGGTCCAGTTTATACGCACGTTAAAAAATCTCATCAAAAAAAATGTATGAATTTTTTAAATGACCAACTTTTTGATACACCAACATGGATGATTGACAATAATATTCTGAATAAAATTGAATTTGCCGGAATAACTAATAGAATTAGAAGCACTCAGTCAAGAACTTTAAATAGTATTTTAGATTTTGGTAAAATGGCAAGACTTATTGAAAATGAAGCAATAAACGGAAAAACCGCATATACTTTAATTGATATGATGTCAGACTTGAAAAAAGGAATTTGGAAAGAACTATATTCAAATAAAACAATAGATGTTTACAGAAGAAATTTGCAATTGGCTTACTTAGACAGAATTAGTTATATAATGAACGAAGAACAGGGTTCTATACCATCGTGGGCAAGAGGAAGAGTAACTTCTGTAAAAGTCAGTCAGTCAGATATTAGAACTATTGCTGTTGGACAATTATTAGAACTAAGAAAAGATATTAAAAAGCATAAAAACAGATCTGATCAAATGACTAAAATGCATTTAGATATGGCCATGGCAAAAATCAATAAAATACTTGCTGGAAAGCCTATTTAAAGAGTTTTTGAAACTTTTATTAATGCATCAAGCGTATGGTCTATATCAGAATATGTAAGTGCATCGTTTAAAAAATAACTTTCAAATGCACTTGGAGGAAGGTAAATCCCTTCATTTAACATACCGTGAAAATACTTTTTAAATTTTTCATTGTTACCTTTTTGAGATGATTTAAAGTCTATAACTTCATCAGAACAAAAATGTAATGATATCATGGATCCCAATCGGTTTATTTTAAAATCTAATGATGTTTTACCAAGAACTTCATACATACCTTTTTCTAAATAAGATGATTTTTCATCTAAACTCTTATAAATATTATCATTAATTTTTAATTCAGATAAAGTAGCTAATCCAGCTGACATTGCAAGAGGGTTTCCACTAAGAGTACCAGCTTGGTAAACTGAACCTTCAGGTGAGAGATTATTCATTATTTCATCTCTTGAGGAAAAAGCTCCTACAGGTAATCCTCCACCAATTACTTTTCCATAAGTAACTATATCTGCATTTACACCTAAAACTTCTTGAGCACCTCCCTTAGCAAGCCTAAAGCCAGTCATAACTTCATCAAAAATCAAAAGACAATTGTTCTGATCACATAATTTTCTTAAACCCTCAATAAACCCATTTTGTGGAATAACACAGCCCATATTGCCAGCTACAGGTTCTATTATAATAGCTGCAACTTCATCTTTATTCTTTTGAAAAAGTTCTTTCACATAATTTAAATTATTATATGGAGCAATTAAGGTGTCTTGAGCTGTTCCTTTAGTTACGCCAGGACTATTGGGAGTTCCAAAAGTTACTACTCCACTACCCGCTTCAATTAAAAAGGAATCAGAGTGTCCATGATAGCATCCAGAAAACTTTATTATTTTTTCTTTATTTGTGAACCCTCGAGCTAATCTAATTGCACTCATACAAGCCTCTGTTCCAGAATTAACAAATCTAATTTTCTCCATTTCTGGAACCATGGACAAAGATAATTTAGCTAGATCTGTTTCTAAAGTTGTTGGCATTCCAAAAGAGGTTCCATTTTTAGCTGTTTCAGATATAGCTTTAATCACCTTAGGATGTGCATGACCCAGTATCATTGGTCCCCATGAGGAGATGTAATCAATATATTTATTTCCATCTTCATCATAGACGTAAGCGCCTAAAGCTTTGGATGCAAAAATAGGTGAACCACCAACTGATTTAAAGGCTCTCACAGGTGAATTAACACCTCCAGGAATATATTTTTTCGCTTCACTAAAAAGCATACTACTTCTCTTATACAACATTATTTATTAATTATTTTTAAAGATTGACCTACACTTAAATTGTTGTTTTTAATATTATTCAACCTAATAAGTTCAGAAACACTAATATTTTGTTTTTTTGAAATTGAATATAAGGTATCACCTTTTTTTACAATGTATAATGATTTAGAATCAACCTTTATTTCAATTTGTTTTTTGGATAATTTTTTTTCTCTGGATTTATTTAGTGGTTTTTTTGAACCATCCAGTTTCCAAAGCTCATACCTTTCGATAATTGAAATTAATTTATCTGCATACTTTGGATCAGTTGCATATCCAGCTTTCCTAAGACCTTTTGCCCATTTAACATAATTTCTCTTATTTAATTTAAATAAAAAATTATATCGATCTCTAGATTCTAAAAAAATAGAATGATCTCTATAAGATTTATCTGGATTCTTATACTTTCTAAAACATTCTCCTTTTGCATCGTCATCGTGATAAACTTTCTTCCCCCTCCAACCCTTGTGACATTTAATTCCAAAATGATTATTTGATTTTAAAGCAAGACTACCCTTACCTGAATTAGACTCTAATATACCTTGAGCCATTGTAATACTAGCTGGAATTCCGAATTTTTTCATTTCATCAATTGAAATTTTAGAATACGTATTAACATACCAATGAGTTCTTTGTTCATTGGTCATTGTCTTAAAAAAACGATTAACCGATTTTACCGATTTGTTTTTAATTTTTTTAGGATTATTGTCACGATAAGATACTTTTTTGACTCCACATGAGTTAAAAAAAATAATAAAAGCAATTATTAATAATTTATGGTTCCGCATCCTTTCTTTTTAAGTAATTTATTAATTCCTTCGACTGATTGAGTTCCACCTGTATTTATAACTAAAATATTCTTTCCAAAATCCCAATTGTTATTATTTATTAAATCCAATATCCTGAAGATCATTTTAGCATTATAAACGGAATCTAACTTAATATTATGTTTTTTATAGAAGTTATTAATAAAATTTATTAATTCATTATTAAATTTTGCATAACCACCAAAAAAACTTTCATCAAACAATTTCCAATTATCTTTCTTTACAAATTTATTAATTACTTCACTTATATTACTATTATTTAATGCAGAAAATCCTAATATTTTTTGTTTTTCTAAACTAGAATTAATCAAACCAGAAAAAGTTCCTCCTGAGCCAACAGGCACACAAACTACATCAAAAAATTCTTTGTCATATTTAGATAAAATTTCCTCACATCCTTTAACTCCAAGTATATTTGTACCACCCTCAGGAACTATATATGCATTCTTAAATTTATTTTGTAGCTCACAATTGTATTTATTAGTATTTCGTTCTCTGTATTTTTCTCTTGAAACAAATTCGAATTCCATTCCAAAATCGGAACATTTTTGTAAAGTTGTGTTTAATTTGAAATCTCTTAGTTCTTCTCCCCTAACTATTGCTAAAGTTTTAATTCCTTCAATTTTCCCCAAGTAAGCAACTGCCAATAAATGATTTGAAAAAGCACCTCCGAAACTAATTAATAGTGAATTTTTATTTTTTTTTAATTCCTTAAGGTTATATTTCAATTTTCGAAATTTATTACCTGAAAAAATTGGATGAATCAAATCCTCTCTTTTCATGTAAATTTTAAAACCTTGATTTAAGTTCAAGACGTCCAAATAAATATTTTCAGTTTTAATATTTTGAAAAAAAGACATTTTAAATAAAAAAGTTATGATCTAAATCTAAAAAAAATTAAATTTAAAATAATTAAGGCATTATTTTTGAAATATATAAACAAATTAAAATTATGAAAAATTTAAAATTTCTTTCAATTGTACTTTTAACATCAATAATATTAGTTAGCTGTGGCACAGTAAGAGTAGCTTCAGATTATGATTCAGAAGCTGATTTTTCAAAATATAAAACTTTTGCCTTTTACAAATCTGGAATTGATAAAGTTGAAATATCAGATATTGATAAAAAAAGAATACTTAAATCCATACAAATTTCATTATTAAACAAAGGATTAACTATTGATGAGAATCCTGATGTTTTGATTAATATAGCTACAAAATCTTCAGAAAATATTTATATAGATAATACTTATTATAGTCCATATTATACAGGTTGGTACCCTAACTACGGTAGAGGTCATAGACAAGTAGCGTATTCAACATCTCAAGGTGCATTATATATAGATTTAATTGATACTAAAACTAAACAATTAATATGGCAAGGTAAAGGGACTGGTTTTTTATCAAGTAGTAAAAGAACAAATAGAGATGATTTAGTGAGTTCTTATGTGACTAAAATCTTAGATGTTTACCCACCAGAAATTGAAATTAAATAATTAAAATAACTTTTTTGCTGCTTCCCATAATTTTGGGATTCCATCTAATTTAGTTCCACTAGCATTAGCGAAAAAAGGCTGTCCTCCTCCTGAACCATCAATGTATTGACTTAACGTCTTAACTACATCATTTGCATTCAAGTTCATAGATTTAACAATATTTTTGGAAATATAGCATGTTAAATATGCTTTACCTTCATTTACACAAACTAATATTAAAAATAAATTTTCAATTTGTTTTCCAGAGTTAAAAGCTAAATTTTTTAACAATTCTGGTAAGCATGAAAGTTGATGATAACAAAAGTTAACAGAATTCTTTTGTTCAGTATGATTTACAATTTCGTTCAAATAAAACTTAGATAATTCGCTACTATAATTATCGAGTTTTTTAGTTAGTTGTATATTTTGATTTTTAAGTTTATTAATCGCACCTAAAATATCCTTTTCGTTATTTAATAAAGAATTGGCTTTATTTAAAGTGCTTATTTTTTCATTTAAAAAATCTTTTGCAGCTACTCCACTTATTGCCTCTATTCGTCTTACACCCGTTGAAATTGCTGACTCAGATTTTATAATGAAATTTTTAATTAAGCTGGTGTTTTTAACGTGTGTTCCTCCACAGAGTTCGATTGAACTTCCAAACTTTACTGATCTAACTTTATCGCCATACTTTTCTCCAAATAAAGCTATAACTCCATTATTTAAGCATTCATTATAATCTGCAGATCTGTTTTCTTCAAGATTTAAATGATCATCAATTTTTTTATTTACAAAGTTTTGAACATCATTTATTTGAGTTTCATTTAATTTTTCAAAATGTGAAAAATCAAATCTTAAATATTTGTCAGAAACCATTGAACCTTTCTGTTGAACATGAGTTCCTAAAACATGTCTTAACGCCTGATGAAGTAAATGCGTTGAAGTATGATTACAAGAACTATCAAAACGTGCCTTCTTATCAACATAAACAGAAATAAGTGATTTTAATTCTTTTGGAAGTTGATTAGTCACATGAATTATAGTATCATTTTCTTTAACAGTATTTAAGATTTTTATAGTAGAATCTTCAATTGTTTCAATAAAACCAGTATCTCCTATCTGACCACCGCCTTGAGCATAAAAAGGAGTTGATTCAAAAACTAAATGAAAAATAGAGTCTCCCTTTTTAGTAATCGACTCCCTGTACATTGATATCTTCGTTTCAGCATTTAGCTGATCATAACCCAAAAATTCTGTTTGTTGAAAATTATCAGATAAAGATATCCACTCTTGATTTTGATTATTAACAGCAGCTTTTGATCTGTTTTTTTGATCTAGCATTAAACTATCAAATTCATTTAAATCATAATTCATTTTCTTTTCTCTTAAAATAAGAGCTGTTAAATCTATAGGAAATCCAAATGTATCATACAACTCAAAAGCATTTGACCCTGAAATTATGTTCGATTTATTTTTTGAAATTATTTCATCTAGCTTAATAATTCCTTTGTCTAAAGTTCGTAGAAAAGATTCTTCTTCTTTTTTGATTACATTTTCAATAATATCAATTTGAAAGTTTAATTCTGGAAAAACTGAAGAATACTGATTTGAAAGAGTCTTAACAAGTTTAAAGATAAATGGACTTTTTAGATTTAAAAATGTATAACCATACCTAACCCCTCGTCTTAGAATTCTTCTTATGACATAACCTGCTCCATTATTTGAGGGTAATTGACCATCTGCAATAGAAAAAACAACTGCCCTTAAATGATCAACAATAACTCTAAATGCAATATCAGATTTCTTAGAATCACCATATTTTACATCACAAATATTCTCTAATTCATTTATTAAGGGAGTAAATACATCAGTGTCATAATTTGATTTAACTCCCTGTAAAACCATACAAAGTCTTTCAAATCCCATTCCAGTATCGATATGCTTTGAAGGAAGATTTTCTAAACTGCCATTATTTTTCCTATTAAATTGAATAAAAACTAAATTCCATATTTCAATTACTTCGGGATGGTCTTTATTAACTAAATCTTTACCAGGAATAATTAATTTATCTTTATCTGTTCTCATATCAACATGAATTTAAGAACATGGTCCACACG
>ENA-UOYH01000441-UOYH01000441.1-marine-metagenome-genome-assembly--contig:-NODE-441-length-15166-cov-3.677315_pt1 | contig 15166 bp, 14 predicted proteins | sample MGYA00238175_ERZ767261 | MGnify/ENA primary metagenome ERZ767261 (study PRJEB28946, sample SAMN06267185) | marine metagenome | isolation source: Columbia River Estuary | place: USA:Columbia River Estuary...
TGTCTTGATCATCTGATTGTACCAATCTCAAATTAACAGCTTCAGCCTTTACCTTTTGCTTTAGGATAGAAGACTTCTTTACAATATCTGCAACTGTTTCAATTTCTAAATTATTAACCCGTGCATACTCTACAAGAGCATCAATATATGTTGCGCCTTTAGCTAACATACTTGCGATCTCGTGATGTACTTTTTCGGGAGTTCTTGGTGCCAGGATTTGGGCCGGTGAGTTTAATTCAATCATCAGCCGTTTAACACCTTGATGCCAGCAATCCAATTAGTTGCTGCATCTTCTACGTAAAAAATACTTTTACCATGAAATGTTTCCATTTTTTGCAAGTTATTATTTACATAATATTGAATAGTATGTTCAGTACCTTCTGTGTGAATTTCTGCCTTTAAAGTCTGGCCAGATTTTTCACCGAGAAATTCGTTTACTTTTGGCATTAGGATGCTCCTTAATGTGAGATGTTGCTTTAATACTACCGCATGTAGAGCAGTAGGTAATTGAGACAACAAATTTATGATTATCAAATGTAACAGTTGTTTTCTTACTTGTTATAATAATTATATCACAACAACCGTTAACTGTCAACTGTTTTTTCATTATATTGCAAAACTTTCTCCACAACCACAAGTTCTGTTGGCATTAGGGTTGTTAAATATAAACCCTTTTCCGTTTAAGCCTCCTGAAAACTCTAAAGTTGTTCCTACCAAATACAAGAAACTTTTTTTATTGACAACAATTTTAACATCATTATTCTCAAAAACTTTATCATTTTCTTGCTGCTTATTGTCAAAGTCTAAATCATAGGATAGGCCAGAACACCCTCCACTTTTCACACCAACTCTGACGAAGTCTGTTTTGGCGTTAAAGCCGTCATCAGTCATTAACTGAATCACTTTATCTCTGGCAGTGTCTGAAACTTTTATCATAACTTTAAATAGATTAACTCTAAATTGTGCATGCAAAGATACGACATAAGTCTAAAAAGACTAGTGTTGTCTATATTATATTGATTTATATAAAAATCAATTAATTTTATCAATCACGAAAATCTGGGTTGTTAATAAATTCAAAATCTGTCAATGTCAGTAAAAAAGCTTTTAAAGATATTTTTTCTTCAACAGAGAGTTGAACCCCTCCTTGACTTACTTTTTTCATTAAAGGGTCTATAGTGGGAGAAAATTGTAATCCTTCACTGTAGTGGTTTATAACTTCTTCTAAAGTAGTAAAACGACCGTCGTGCATATAAGGAGCAGTAAAAGTTAGATTTCTTAGGGTAGGTGATCTAAACTTCCCATTGTCATTAGGGTCTCCCGTAACAGTACCTAACCCCAAATCATTAAAACTGGCATCCAAACCATTGTTGTGGAACTTATTATCTGTCCATAACGGGTTGTTGTCACTTCCATGGCAATGGAAACAGTCTCCTTTTTCTTCATCCATAAAAACAGCAAACCCATTCAGTTCTTGCAAACTTAATGTAGCGTTACCAAGAAGGTATTGATCAAATTTTGAGTTTCCAGAGATCAAAATTCTTTCAAACTGAGCAATTGCTTTTGCAACCAGAATAGAATCAATTAATGTAGTGCCAAAAGCCCTAGAAAAAAGGATGGGATATTCGGGGTCTTGCTCAAGCTTAGTGACTACATTACTCCAATTACTATGCATTTCTATGGGGTTTGTAACAGGTTCTAAAGCTTGTCTTTCTAAACCCAGCTCTTTTCCATCCCAAGCAAACTTATCACTAAAATTCCAAGCTAAATTTATGAGCGGCATTGAATTTCTAACACCAAAAACACCCTCTATTCCGTCGCTAAAACGGGTGTCATCTGTAAACGAATTTTGTGGCTTATGACATGTTGCACAAGCTTGTGTATTGTTTCCAGAAAGTTTTTTGTCAAAAAATAATTTTTTACCTAAGGCAACCCCTTCCTCAGTTAAAGGATTATTATTTGGAATTAATGGATCTATTAATTTTTGTTGAAAAAGTTCGGGAACTTTGAGTGAGAAAGGTACTGGGATATATTCTTCTTCTATATCTGTTTCTTGGTTTGAACATGACATAAAAATCAAGATTAAAAAAAATAAAAGAAGATACTTTACATTCATTTTATTGAGTAATGGATACTAAATCAAATACAGATGAACCATTTTGATTCATTAAAAGCTGCACATCATAATTCCCCATTAAATTTACATCATATTCATTCAAATCCCAAGTATTTGGGTTTTTAAACCATTCTGAAACATCCATTTGTATATTAATATTTGTATTGCTGCCAATAGTTACTGATCCAATATTAAGAGTATAAGAGGTGTCTACAGCATCATTTACATTTGTTGGGTCTATGGCGCTAATGACATGATAATTGAAAGGGGCTTCCAAAGAGGTTGTGTTTGTATACTTTCCATCAAATTGCATAAAATGATAGCCCCCACCTAAAGGAGCAGGCACATTAAAGTTTGCTGTATTTAAATCTGGGTAAGCTCCATCTGTATTATCTGCTCTTTTAAAACCAAACCTAAAAGTAACTGCACTATATTCTCCAGGTAAAACACCTTCAGAGGTTCTAAAGGACATACCTTCATTATTTGTAAGATCCACTAAATTATAATCATTAAGAACAGTCTCTTCTCCACTTTCATGTGTTAATGAGACTTCAGAAATTAGATACCTTAGTCTTTCTATACTGAGAACTTGGCCATTTTCATTAGTGAATTTTAACTGATTAAAGTCATCATTTGTAATTTCTGTTCCATTCCAAGAATGACTAAAGTTAAGAGTAATAGCAACAGGGTTTAGAATAATGTCTTTATCCTCACTACAACTAGTTATTATAATAGTTAAACAAATAATTGCTAATATTTTCTTCATTAATTTATTTTTATAATTAAAAGGTCTGTAAACCCCTTGTTAACCAAAATGTCTCCATTAAAACTATTTGTTTCGCCGACAGCAATAATAGTTCCACTTGTTAATTGAACTGCGTCATAGGCAAAATCGATTTCTGCACCTCCAACAGTTTTCTCCCAAAGGAGTTCACCGGAGGTATTTATTTTGACCACCCAAGCATCATTTTGACCCTTATTTTCACTTACATTTCCATCAGAACTTCTGGAACTTCCTGCAATTATAAATCCACCATCAAAAGTTGAGTTTATAGCTCTTGCAACGTCAAAATTAGATCCGCCCAATGATTTTTCCCATAGGATGTCTCCATTGTCAGAAACTTTTAAAACCCAAAGGTCAGCCGCTCCGTTATTTTCAGACACATCTTGTTCTTCACTTCTAGTATCTCCAACAATAATATGATTTCCATTATCAGTAGAGATCACATCTCTTGCTTCATCAATTTCTGAGCCACCATATGATTTCTCCCATAAAATATTTCCATTAGAACTAGATTTTACCACCCAAAAATCATAAGTTCCTTTATTATTTGAAATATCAACATCGTTACTGTCAGACCCCCCCACAGTTATTAAATCACCATTTATATTTTCAATAACTCCAGTAGGCGCATCGGTAAAAGATCCTCCATAAAAACGAGACCATACCGTACCTCCGGAAGCATTAATTTTTATAGACCAATAATCTCCTCCTGCATGTCTTGGCGAATACCTTCCAGTATTTCCATCTCCTCCTGAGGCCGTAACATCTAAAACTCCAGAAAGTATAAAATGATTATCTGACGTTTCTAGTATCGATACACCTTCATCAACTCCGCTATAACCAAAAGATTTTTCCCAAGTGATAGCGCCTGTAGCATTAATTTTAATCACCCAGAAATCTCTATTACCATAATTAATTGTAACATCTCCATCTGAACTATCTGAATATCCTATTAGTGCATACCCCCCGTCTGAGGTTTCAATGATACTCCTTCCTCTATCATCTCCAGAGCCTCCATAAGTTTTATTCCACTCTAATTGTGCTTCTGAATTAAATTTTAGAACCCAAAAATCATAATTTTCATTATTCTTTCCGGTAACATCTCCATCCATACTTTGGGTGTAGCCTAAAACAGCAAAACCTCCATCTGATGTTGCAATTACAGATTTTGCAACATCATTTTTTGATCCTCCAAAAGTTTGTACCAACTCTAGAGAACCGTTGGAAATGGGAATGATTGAACTAATATCTTTATCTGTATTGGAACAACTGATATTAATTAGAATAATAAAAAAAAGCAAAACTTTTCTCATTGGCTTAATTACTTTTTCTAACAATATAAAATCCAGTATTAATATCACTTATAATAATGTTTCCACTAGAGAAATAAGGGTATACATTCCACACCCCATTAAAAGAAGCATTATTATTTGATGGATAGGTATCAAAAAATCCAGTTTCTGTCATGGTTCCATTGTTAATATTAGTAAGATCTACTACTCGAATTCCAGCAGAATAATTAGCAAGGTAGTAATCTGTACCTTTAACATATCCATTGTGATCTATTGCTGGTGTAGGACTAAAATAATTCATGTGAATTACGGGAGCATCTAAATCGGTAAAATCAAATACAATATTCTTTGTGTTTCCGCCAAAATTAAGCTCATCCAATTCATCACCTAAGATAAAGTAGGTTAAATCTTGTGTAAACCATCCTTGGTGGGTGTACCCAATATTAGGATAATTTATGGCTGAAATTTGTGTTGGATTCGCTTTATCTGTTACATCAACTATTACCACTTCGTTTTGATTACTGCCTATTAAAATTTCCCTCCCTGTATAATCATTGTCAGGACCATTGTAGGTGACAACCTGTGCATCATGAGAATAAGCGTCTTCTCCATACCCACCAGCAGCTACTGGGTTTAAGGGATTAGATATGTCTACAAAATGCGGCCCACCATTATAGGTGTTTGTGCCAACAGCATAGGCATATCCTTGACTGTCATTGATAACGATGTTATGTGCATCCCCAAAACCAGCATAATGTGCATCCTCTGTGAAATTTACCGGTGATGTGCCAACAGCAATTTCTCCTAATTTAGTAAGATCAAAAACTTGCATTCCATGACCAGAAGCTTCACTAACTATAAATGCATAATTTCCATAGGTTTTGATATCTCTCCAAGAACTATTGGTTGTATGTGTTGGGAGGAATCCAACAATTCTCGGAAACTCTAAGTCTGATATATCAATAAAAGAAGTTCCCGTATTCAGACCCATTAGAGCATATTCTTTTCCACTAGAAGGATCTGTCCATCCCCAACAATCATTTCCAGAATTCCCGCCAAGAGTGGTTAAATCGATATGACCAACTAAATCATAGTTGTTGCATGGGTAAATTCCTGCAAATCCATTTTCACAAAATCTAAGGACATACGGAAGGCTTTCATCTACATCAATAACTGAAAATGTAACGGTCTTAATTTCGCTGATATTCCCGATGGCATCGTTTGCAGTTACTTCAAAACTATAACTAGATTTTGTCTCAAAATCAGGGTTAGTATCTAGGCTTACAACACCATTGTTTAGAGACAACAAGTCTGCGTCTTGACCCCCTAAAGAATACCCAGTTATCTCAATATTATCAGTAGCTATAATTATATAAACTGTTTGTCCTGCTCCGGTATTTTCAATTAAGTCTATTCCAGTATCCCCAGATATTATTTGAGGAAGTGTTATTTCCAGAAGTACAGACCTATCGCAAGAGTAGGCTATTATTCCTAAAAATAATAAAAGCATAACATATTTTTTCATAGTGGTAAAGATGTTAAAATAAAATTATTTTTTTGTAAATGATATTGTTTACTTTAACAATATACATCCCTTTTAAGTTTTTTTCTATAGTGAGAACGAATTCTTTATCATTAATATTTTGTTTAAAGAAAATTCTTTTTCCAAGAACATTAAAAACAGATACAGATTGAATTTGCTGATTTTGTGTAGCTTTAATAACTGGGTTTGTATTTGTAGGGTTAGGGGATATAGAAAAACTATTTTTAAGAATTTCAATATTACCCAAAGTTTCAGACTTTCTCACAACAAAAAGCCCTCTTTCTATGTCATTTATAATAATATTTCCACTGGCAAAATAAGGATATACACTCCAAGCACCGTTAAAGCCAGTTCCATTATTAGCTGGATAGGTATCAAAGTATCCTATTTCTGTTAATTGATTGTTTGTTTCTCCAATACTTGAGATGTCCAAAACGCGCATACCCGCTCTATAACTAGCCATAAAAAAATCAGTTCCTTTTACATACCCGTTATGATCTATTGCACTTGAGGGACCTAAATATGTATTTGTTTGTACTGGGTTATCTAAATCTTGAAAGTCAAAAACAAGAGTTCTTGTATTGATGCCAAAATTTAGTTCATCCTCTTCATCTCCAAGTAAAAAATATCGTTGATCCTCTGTAAACCAACCTTGGTGCGTATAGCCTATCTGTGAGTAGTCAAATTCAGAAACTTTTAGAACATTACTCTTGTCGGTAACATCTAGAATTACAACTTTATTTTCATTGCTTCCAACTAAAATTTCTTTTCCTATATAATCTGTATCTGGTCCGCTATATGTGACTACTTGAGCATCGTGTGTATAACCATCTGCAGCATAACCTCCTAGATTTACAGGGTTTACAGGGTCAGAAATATCAACAAAATTTGGACCTCCATTAAAGGTATTACACCCCAAAAGGTAAGCTATTGCACTAGTTTCGTTAATAATAATATTATGACAACTAGCTACATCATCATAAATAAGATCTGGTTCTACAGGGAGCTCAGGGACTTCAGTTTCATTAATGTCTCTTAACCTCGTTAAATCAAAAACTTGCATCCCATGATTACCAACATTATCTGCCACAATAAAGGCGTAATTGCCATAAATTTTTACATCTCTCCAATAATTATTTCCTGCATTAGAATTTAAACGTCCCAAAAAAATTGGGTTAATTGGATCTGTAATATCTACAAAAGCCGTACTATTTGTCATAGCCGCTATTGCATACTCTTTTCCAGTGTCTGGATCAGTCCAACCCCAAACATCACTTCCTTCTGGATTTCCTAAAGAGTTTGCCAAAGTACTTACTGGAACATGAGAAAGTAAATCATAATTATCGCACGGATATTCTCCGGCAAAACCGTTTGTACAAGGGGTTTGTCCGAAGCTGTAAAACACGGTAAGTTGAAAAACAATAAAAAATAGTCTATACTTCATTATCCATAAATTTTTTTACTCAAAGGTAAAAGAATAAAGTTTTAAAAACATCATCGTAAAAATAAAGGAGGTTTATTTTCTAGATGTATATATCTTTGCGAAATGTTAGAAGATAAAAATCAATCAAGAACGTCGTTGGCTGAACTAGGAGAGTTTGGTTTAATTAATCATATTACAAAACATTTTAAGATTTCTCATAAAACAACTGTAAAAGGAGTTGGCGATGATGCTGCGGTACTAGAGCGCTCAGAAAAACAAACACTAATTACCACAGATTTGTTAATTGAGGGTGTACATTTTGATTTAAGCTATATGCCACTTAAACATTTAGGATATAAGGCTGTGGTAGTTAATCTTTCTGATGTTTTTGCAATGAATGGGGTAGCAGAGCAAATTACGGTATCTATCGCGGTATCAAATCGTTTTCCTTTAGAGGCAATTGAAGAACTTTATGCTGGAATTCAGCTAGCTTGTGAAACCTATACTATTGATTTAATTGGCGGTGATACCACATCATCTACAAAAGGGATATTAATATCTGTAACAGCTGTTGGTAAAGCATCAAAAGAAGAGATTGTTTATAGAAATGGCGCCAAAGAAACCGATTTAATTGTGGTTTCTGGAGATTTAGGGGCTGCATACCTTGGGTTGCAGGTATTGGAAAGGGAAAAACAGGTGTTTAAGGTAAATCCAAAAAATCAGCCAGATTTAGATAATTATACGTATTTAATCGAACGTCAATTAAAACCTGAGGCAAGAAAAGATATTCCTGTACTTTTAAAAGAAATGGATGTTCACCCTACAGCAATGATTGATATTTCCGACGGATTATCCTCTGAAATTATGCATATATGTTCACAAAGTGAGGTTGGGTGTAAAATTTACGAAGATAAAATTCCTTTAGACCCTCAAGTAATTTCTGCTTGCGAAGAGTTCGATATAGATAGTACTATGGTGGCTTTAAGTGGAGGCGAAGATTATGAATTGCTGTTTACAGTCCCAATCGCAGATTTTGAGAAGGTAAAAGGGAATCCAAATCTTTCTATTATAGGTCATATTACGGATAAATCAGCTGGGCTAAACTTAATCACAAGAGCAGGTCAAGAATTAGAATTGAAAGCACAAGGATGGAATGCACTTACAAAAAGCAAATAAGTATTGAGCTTTTATTTTAGCATAGCTTAATAAACGCTCTTATGGCAGCCTTTAAGTTGTTTGTATTTTCAATATGACTCATGTGCCCACCCAATAAAACAACAGTTTCAGATTGAGTTTCTTGAGCTTCCTCTATTCCTTTTTTTAAAGATAAAACAGGATCTTTTTTTCCAAGAATAAACATTTTTTTAAAGCTACTATTTTTTAAAACAGTCATTCTGTTTGGTCGTATTCTCATTCCCTCCTGACAAGCAATGTAACCTTGTAAAGGTGTTTTTAAAGCATCGTTCAATGCATTTTGTATCTCAGCCTTATAGTCACATTTACTTTTCTCACTAAATAAATTAATAAATGACATTCTTACGACATTAGATAAATTTAATTGTGCCATTTTATTAGCTCTTAGCCGCAATTTTTTCCTTGAAGTATTGTCTGAGTTAGCAGTTGAGTTTAACAAACATAAGCCCTTAATCATCTCGGGTTTTTTTTCTGCTAATGCTAACGAAACATATCCCCCCATAGAATGGCCAATGAGTGTGATTTTTCTAATTCGCAAAGACTTTAAAACTGCAAAAACTGCTTCAGCCATTATTTCCATAGTATGAATATAACCAAGACTCCCCGACTGACCATGTCCTAATAAATCTATTGCTAATACTCTTTTATTTTTAGAAACCATAGGAATAATTTCGTTCCACATATGTTTGTTTTCTAAAAAACCATGTAAGAACAACACTGTGGCCCCTTTTCCCGAGTCTGTATATGAAATTTTAGTATTTTTAAATAACAGCCATTTTTCCATAGTACAAAAATATGTATCTTTCCTACTTATCTAGAATTTATTTCATGTTTTCATCACCTTTTACAACTCTCAGTAAAAATCAAGAACTAAGATTAACGCTAGGTCTTTTATTTGTAATTGTCTTGTTTATTATGGGGCTACAATATTTAGATCAATTTTCAATAAACGATACATGTACTGGTGCAATTAATTCTTTCTATTTTACAACAATTAAGTTTTGTGTCATTTTGGTCGTTTTCTTGGGTGTTTTGGCCAATTTTACCTTCTTTTTGATGAAAAAACCCTTAAAATGACAAAAAACAAAGAAATTTTTATTGTTGGTTTTGCAGTCTTTTCGCTTTTTTTTGGTGCTGGAAATCTAATTCTTCCTCCTTTTCTGGGAGCCAATGCAGGTGAGCAATGGTGGTTAGTTTTCTTAGGGTTTATTATAACAGCAGTTTTTATACCAATACTTGGAATTTTGGCGCACGCAAAAGTACAAGGAACGATGTATGATTTAGCAAAAAAAGTAGCTCCTTGGTTTAGCTCATTATATTGTGTTTTCATGTATCTAATTGCGGTTACCATTCCTGCACCTAGAACTGCTTCTGTTACACACGAAATGGCCATACAGCCTTTTTTTGGAACTAGCTCGCTATTAACAAGCAGTCTTTATTTTCTATTGATTTTTATTTTTGCGGTTAATCGCTCCAAGATTATAAGTCTAATAGGTAAGTTTTTAACACCTGTTATTGTTTTTATTTTACTAGCTGTTATTGTATTGGCTTCTTCAGGAATTAATCACGAAATGAATTTAAATACTTATGAAGCTCCTTTTATAAGTGGTGTTTTAGAAGGCTATCAGACTTTTGATGCCATTGGAGGTGTCTTAATAGGTGCGGTTATTATTATTTCATTAAACTTAAAAGGTTACACGTCTTATAGAGAGATTAAAACACTTATAACTAAAGCTGGTTTTTTTGCGGGTTCTGGGTTGTTATTAATTTATGGAGGCTTGTTGTTTAGCGGTGCGGCATTGAGTGTTTCCTTTGCTGAAAATTCATCTAGAACAGACATTCTAACAAGTTTGAGTTTACAAACATTAGGTACAATAGGAACATCTTTTTTAAGTATTCTGGTTGCCTTGGCATGTTTTACAACTGCCGTTGGTATTGTCACTGGAACGTCAGATTATGTAAAGGAAATTTTTAAAAATTCTCAAAAAGCATATATTGTAACTGCTTTTATAAGTTGTGTTATAGGAGTTCTTATTGGTCATTTTAAAGTCGATTTCATTATTAAAGCAGCAATTCCTGCATTGATGTTTATCTACCCAATTACCATTGTTTTAATTTTATTGAATGTGGTTTCTAATAAATTTGCATCTCCATTTGTTTTTAAAGGAGTTGTATTTGTGACATTTATTTTTAGCATTCCAGATTTTCTTGAGTCACTGCAGATAGGAGATTTTTTAAAACCAATCACTTATTGGATTCCATTTTCTTCTCAAAGCTTAGGTTGGCTTTTTCCCGCAATATTAATGTTTATTGGATTAAATTTTTATAACCATCAAAAAAAAAAGGCACACTAGAGAAGTCTTATTTTCCTAGAAAATAAGAGTATATTTGTAATCTATACTATGCTAAACCATTATACTTATTTAAACGAAAACACCACTAAGTGGGTAAGCTTCGTTCACGGTGCAGGAGGAAGTAGTTCTATATGGTTCAGACAAATAAGAGCATTTAAAAAAGAGTTTAATGTGTTGGTTTTAGACCTTAGAGGGCATGGCAATATGAACCCTACCTTTAAAGACACCTTTAGCAATGAGTATACGTTTAATGCTATAACAGAAGATATTTTTGAGGTTTTAGAGTACTTAAAAATTAAAAAATCCCATTTTATCGGGATCTCTTTAGGTACAATTCTAATTAGAAATTTAGCTGAAAAGAGACCTGATTTAGTAGAAAGCATGGTTCTTGGAGGTGCAATTTTAAAATTAAACTTTCGCTCTCAAATATTAATGCGTGTAGGCAACCTATTTAAATCTGTGGTTCCCTATATGATGTTATACAAATTATTTGCTTTTATTATCATGCCAAGGAAAAACCATAAGGAATCTAGACTTCTTTTTGTTAATGAAGCAAAAAAATTATATCAGAAAGAATTTATTAGATGGTTTAAACTCACTGCAGAAATCAACCCTTTATTGCGGTTTTTTAGAGCCAAAGACATAAAAATACCTACCCTTTATGTTATGGGAGAACAAGATCATTTATTTTTACCTTCTATAAAAAGAGTTGTTAAAGAACATATTAAGTCCTCTTTATATGTGGTGAAAAATTGTGGTCATGTTGTAAACGTAGAACAACCGGATGATTTTAATACAAAAACAATAGGGTTTTTAAACAGTCTTTCTTCTTAAAAGTTAGGGTTACTTTTATTCATTAACGCCTCAATTTCATCTGCTTCAATAGGAATATTACCCATTAAGTTAAAAGGTTCTCCAGATTTTTGAATCACAACATCATCTTCTAGACGAACCCCAAACCCTTCATCTGGAATATAAATACCAGGCTCAACAGTAAAAACCATATTTTCTTCTATTGGTAAATGTAACAACCCATAATCATGAGTGTCTAATCCAATATGATGAGATGTACCATGCATAAAATACTTTTTATAAGCGGGCCAATCTTTATCTTCATTTTGCACATCAGCCTTATCAAGTAGACCTAAACCTAATAATTCTGAAGTCATCAGTTTTCCAACTTCTACATGATATTGTTCCCAATAAGTCCCTGGGACTAATAATTTTGTAGCTTCTTTTTTAACGGTATTTACTGCATTATAAACCGCTTTTTGTCTGTCTGTAAATTTTCCAGAAACGGGCACAGTTCTTGTTAAATCGCTTTTATAGTTTGCATACTCTGCAGCAACATCTAATAATATTAAATCGCCAGCTTTACATTGTTGATTGTTTTCAATGTAGTGTAATACATTAGCATTATTTCCAGAGGCAATAATTGGGGTATAGGCAAATCCTTTAGATCTGTTTTTGATAAACTCGTGAACCAACTCCGCTTCAATTTCATACTCCCAAACATTTGGTTGTATGAAATTTAAAATTCTACGAAATCCTTTTTCAGTAATATCGCAAGCCTTTTGCATAAGATCTAATTCAATAGGGTTTTTTACACCTCGTAATTCTTGTAAAATTGGATTACTTTTTGCAACAGAATGTGCAGGGTATTTAGCTAACAGCCATTTTGTAAAACGATCTTCCCTTGTTTCTGTTTCAACATTAGCTCTGTAGTGCTCATTGGTATTTATATAAAAAGTATCGCATTGAGTCGTGAGCTCAAAAAGGATTTTTTCTAAATCCTGCAACCAATAAACAGTTTGAATACCAGAGGTTTTGTAGGCCGCATCTTTGGTTAGTTTCTCACCTTCCCAAACAGCAATATGCTCACTTGTTTCTTTTAAGAATAAAATTTCACGATGCTTTGCTTTAGGACAGTCTGGAAAAAGAACTAATACACTTTCTTCTTGATCTACACCACTTAAATAAAAAATATCTCTGTGTTGATCGAAGGGCATAGTACTATCTGCACTTATTGGGTAAATATCATTAGAGTTAAAAACCGCTAAACTATTCGGCTTCATCTTTGCGATAAACTGATGTCTATTTTTGATAAAAAGATTTGAATCTATTTGATGATATTTCATTTTTTGAGTATTTGTTACACAAATGTAGCCAATAAAAAGCAAAAAAAAGACGCACTATCTGCGTCTATTTTTTGAGTTTCTTCTACGGCCACCTTCAGAGCTTGATGACCTGGCATCTCTTGGTGTATGATTTTTACGATGTGGTTTTTTTGAAGTGGATTTTTTAAACGAACCCTTACTTTGAGTAGCAGCTCTTTTTGGTGGAGCATTATCTGTTGGCTCGAAGCCCTCTATAATTTCAGCAGCTAATTTTTTACCTAGTAATTTTTCTATTTCCTTAAGATACTCTGTCTCCTCACTACAAACTAAAGAGATTGCTTCACCACTTGCACCAGCTCTTCCTGTTCTTCCTATTCTGTGAACATAGTCTTCAGGAATATTAGGTAATTCAAAATTAACAACGTGAGGTAATAAAGGAATATCTAAACCTCTAGCAGCAATATCAGTAGCTACTAAAACACGAATATCATTGGTCTTAAAATTGGATAAAGCTTTAGTTCTAGCACCCTGACTCTTATTTCCGTGAATAGCAGCTGCAGAAACTCCTGATTGAAGTAGTTTTTTAGTTAATTTGTTAGCACCGTGTTTGGTTCTCATAAAAATTAACACTTGATTCCAGTTTCCTTCTTTTATGAGATTGGTAACAATACTTGTTTTATCTTTCTTATTAACCCGATACGCTTTCTGACTCACCATTTCTGCAGTTGAGTTTTCTGGCTCAGCTTCTACCATCACTGGGTTTTTTAAAATGGTTTGAGCTAGTTGTTTAATTTCCTTAGAAAAGGTAGCTGAGAATAGTAGATTCTGCCTTTTTGTGGGCATATAACTAATAATCTTATTGATATCTCTTACAAACCCCATGTCTAACATTCTGTCTGCTTCATCTAAAATTAAAACATCTATGCGTTTAAACGAAACTGCTTTTTGATTGTGTAAGTCTAATAATCTACCTGGAGTTGCCACCAAAATATCGACCCCTCTTTTTAGGGTAGCAATTTGAGAAGCAGCTTTCACTCCACCAAAAACAACCGCTGAATAAATGTTTAAATAAGAGCTATATTCTCTCACATTATCATATACTTGAGCAGCTAGTTCTCTTGTTGGTGTTAAAACTAATGCCCTTAAAGGTCTGTATTTAGGGTGTTTTGTTTCTGACAAATATTGAAGAACAGGTAGGGTAAAGCCAGCTGTTTTTCCAGTTCCTGTTTGTGCAGAAGCTAGTACATCTTTTCCTGCTAAAATATGTGGAATTGCTTTTTCTTGAATTGGAGAAGGAGTTGTATATCCTTTTTGTTGAACCGCTTTTAACAAAGCGTCTGTTAGGCCTAAATCTTTAAATGACATCTATAATGTTTATGAAAAAATAACAATAGTATTTTTTCTGAATAATGCCGCAAATGTACACCGATTAATTGTAAGCCAAAGTGTGACCTCTTTTTTTTCGCACAGGAATAAGATTAAACTAAAAGAAAAGTAAAGTAGAAAATCATCACAAAAATTTATTTGCTATTTTTGAGAGACTGTATATTGTAAATACAACAAAAAATTAACCATCATGAAAACTATTTTTAAGGCTTTATTTTTATTCATTACTATAGGTATATCTGCTCAACAATCTGCAACAGAATCAGAAGTTGTAACAAAAGCACTTAAAGAAAAGGAGGCGCTTACAAAAACATCTATCATTAAAAACCTGTCTTTTACTAATATTGGACCAACTGTAATGAGTGGGCGAGTAGCAGACATGGCAGTAAACCCTGAGGATCCAACAGAGTTTTATGTAGGCTATGCATCTGGAGGGTTGTGGTATACGAATAATAATGGAGCTTCCTTTACGCCTCTTTTAGATAACAGCCCTACCCAAAATGTTGGTGACATTGCTGTAGATTGGAACAACAGAACTATCTGGGTTGGAACAGGTGAAAAAAACTCTTCAAGATCTTCATATGCCGGAATAGGGATGTTAAAATCTAACAATCAAGGAAAAACTTGGGAACATGTTGGTTTGTCAGATTCTCATCATGTAAGTAGAATTGTTATTAATTCAGAAAATCCAGAAGAAGTGGTGGTTGGAGTTATTGGTCATTTGTATACCCCAAACAAAGAACGAGGAGTTTTTAAAACAATTGATGGAGGGAAGACATGGAAGAAAACATTATTTATAAATAATGATACCGGAATTATAGATGTGGTGGTTGCGCCAGAAAACCCTAATGTATTGTATGCGGCTTCGTGGGAGCGAGAACGTAAAGCTTGGAATTTTGATGGAGATGGAAATAATTCTGCAATCTATAAAAGTACAGACGGTGGAGATACTTGGGA
>ENA-UOYH01000444-UOYH01000444.1-marine-metagenome-genome-assembly--contig:-NODE-444-length-15109-cov-4.034393_pt1 | contig 15109 bp, 23 predicted proteins | sample MGYA00238175_ERZ767261 | MGnify/ENA primary metagenome ERZ767261 (study PRJEB28946, sample SAMN06267185) | marine metagenome | isolation source: Columbia River Estuary | place: USA:Columbia River Estuary...
AAAAATGCCTATCAAAGTTGCAACATCCCATTAAATGAAGCTCTTGCAATGGCATCTCGATATCCGGCAGAATACTTAGGTGTTGCTAATTATCTTGGTTCATTAAAATCAGGTTACCGAGCTGATCTTACTCACTTTGACTTAGATTTTCAGGTGCAAAATGTGTGGATTGCTGGTAAGCAGTTAAAACAAGAAGCCCTATGCGAGTAGTTATTCTTCCAACCGAACAAGAAGCAAGTGATTTTGCAGCTGACTTCATTGAGAAGTTGGTTATTGAAAAAGAAAACGCAGTACTTGGTCTGGCAACTGGCAGCTCTGTTCTTTTAACTTATGAGGCTTTAATTAAAAAGTATCAGTCTGGGGAGATGAGCTTTAAAAATATTACAACTTTTAATTTAGACGAGTACATAGGCTTACAACCAGACCATACTCAAAGCTATCGTCATTATATGAATCGGAAACTCTTTAATCACATTGATATCGATCATAAAAAAACCTATATTCCTGAATGCTTTAACAAGGATTATGAGTCGAGCTGTGAAAGTTATGAATCTAAAGTAAGAGAGAATGGTGGAATAGACCTTCAATTATTAGGTATAGGAACCAATGGGCATATTGGCTTTAATGAACCAACATCAAGTCTTAGCTCAAGGACACGAGTAAAGACGCTCACTCAAAATACCATCAAAAACAATTCACGCTTTTTTGAAAATAATGAAGTGCAGCCATCTATTGCAATTACTATGGGAATTGGAACAATAATGGAAGCTCAAAATATTATTCTCATTGGTCTTGGTAAACATAAAAGTAAGGCAGTTGCTGATCTAGTTGAAGGCCCAGTCTCTTCATTCTGTCCTGGCAGCGTTCTTCAAAATCATACAAATGCAGTGGTTGTTTTAGATAATCTTGCCGCATCAAATCTTAAGTTGTATGATTACTATATTCATACAGAAAAAATGTACCTTGAATATATGTGTTAAGTGTTAACATTATCTAAATAAGTTAGTCTAGATTTATAAATAGGATGTATTAAGATGAGTTTAATTTTCAAACAACTATTTGAAAATGAAAGTTGCACTTACACCTACATTTTGGCTGAAAGTGAAACAAGAGAAGCTGCCATTATAGATGCTGTCGACATTATGATTGAGCGTGACACTTCCTTACTTAAAGAACTAAACCTTGACTTAAAATTTATCATTGAAACCCACATCCATGCTGACCATATAACCAGCGCTTGTCCTCTTAAAAAATACTACCCGAAAGCTAAAATTGTGATGGGCATGGAAAATATTGATGCAGAAGCCTGCTCTGACATTATGGTTAATGAGGGTCATGTTTTACCTATTGGTAATTATGAAATTAAAGCAATTGAAACGCCTGGACATACCTTAGGCTGCATGTCATATCTGATCGATAATAAATTATTTACTGGTGATTCCTTATTTATTAGAAGTACTGGTCGGTGTGATTTTCAGGGCGGCTCTGCCAAAACTCTTTATAAATCGATTCATAAGCTATTTGAATTGCCAGATTCTACTGAAGTCTATCCTGCGCATGATTACAATGGCTTCTCAGTGAGCACTATTGGTGAAGAAAAGAAATTCAACTCGATGATTAAAGAAACATTTGACCAAAAAACTTTTATTAAAAACGTAGACAGTTTAAAGTTAGATCTTCCAAAAAAAATAAAAGCCTCTATCCCTGCTAACCAGAGTTGTGGATTAATCCCAGCACAAATTTCTAGCTAAAATACATATCTTATATTTATATTGGTAGCTCGCCTCTAGCAAAAGTTTGCTTTAGTACTACTGTTGATTCAATACTGGCGATACACGTCAAACTTCCTAGAGACTTTTTAACAAAACTCTCATAACCAAGCAAATCATTAGCAATAATTTTTAATAGATAATCGTGTGAACCAGTTATTACTGAACACTCTAGAACTTCAGGTAATTTTTTCATGGCATTTTCAAATAAATCAGCACTGATATTTGAATTTTCGGTGAGCCTTATGAAAACATATACCATTGCATTGAGCCCTAAACCATCAGGATTAATTATTTTACAAAAATTGGTATTAAAAACATAAGAAAACATAATCAAGCTTTAATTGCAAAGACTGCAAATGAAATTGATTTAGAGTTTGTTTCACCAAGAGATGAAGCAATTAGAGGTGGCACAATGATATTGGACTTTGGCAGTAATCAACAGAAGGTGTTAAACCATCTTCAGGATAATAATATTGGTGTTGACCTTAGAAGCCATGGAATTCGTATATCACCACATATCTATAATAATGAACAAGATATTGATCAATTATTAAGTGTTATAAAATCCACAAAATTTTAAAACCAAGATAAATTTGTATTTAAAATAGATCGCTATGGATATGACCACACCCGCTCTACTTTTTCCTGCAATCTCTTTACTATTTGTTGCCTATACAAATCGTCTTCACTCTCTAAGCGTTCTTATTAGGGCAATGACAACTGAAGGCAGTGATGAGTCCAAGACTAAGCACACAGAGGAGCAGCTTGATATTCTTCAAAAACGAGTTAACTACATTAAAAGGATGCAAGTCTTTGGAATTGTAAGTTTTATTTTTAACTTACTGACGATTATTTGTATTTATATAAATTATGACTCTCTTGCAAATTATGTTTTTGGTTTTGGACTATTAATGCTTTCAGCATCTTTATTTTTTGCATTACTCGAGACATTGATCTCTACCAAAGCCCTAAACATCCACCTTCAAAATTATAAGAATTAAGTTTTTATACTTTAAGGTTTGGTGCCTATATTATCTGCAATTAGGCATACCATTTCAAATCCTTATTGAAAGTGCTCTTATTTACTCTATTTTTTCACTAATTTTACTAAGGATAGCTTTCTTATAAGGCACCTCTAACTCCTGTGATGCCCAAGCAGCAAAGCCTAAATCAACTTGCTGCTCCCATGTCTCAATAGGGTTTTTAAAGATTGTAACAGAGGTTTCTGTGGGAGCGGATAAAAATAATGCCATCTCTTCAGCTTCTTCAGTTTGATTCTCTGGTGAGACATACTCGCTGATATCAATAAATTTAGCAATGTCAGTCATCCAGTAAATACAGTCTCGGTATTCTTTAGCAAGATTAGTTCCTTTTATATATTCTTGAGATAGCTTAGTTATCGCTTCAGTTTGTGCCGCAGTGATTTGTCCATTAGTCATCTCAATGTCAGTTCCATCGATCATGTGATAGGCGTAAAGTCTATTCATAAGCGCCTCTCCTGCAGTGAGGCCTGACATTTCTGGCCTGGAAATCTCTATATAAATAAGCGCTGAACATCTAATAGCGCTATTGGCAACATCTTTATCTGCATAAGATGAGCCAATAAATCCAAAAGAGAATAATATGACTAAAAGTGTGTTTTTCATAAATAAGGTCTCATATAGTTTATTAAGATTTAGTTAGAGACATAATTTTTTCATAAAGCTCTTTTGAAATAGTTATTTTCTCTGATTTTTCACGTAGCTTTCTTTTCTCAAGGCGCTTGTTGCCTGGTAGTCTTGTTGATGGCTGCTCAAGAATTGAACTAATAATAGTTTCAATTCGTTCAGCAAAACCTTCTCCTGAAAAAAAGCTAGGGTCAATTGCAATAATAAGCTGACCTACTCCAGGAGAGTCACCCTCAGCATCCAGAAATGAACTCGCCTCAAAACCAAAGTTAGAACCAGTAAGGCCAGCAGCAAGAATCTCTACCATCAATGCCAAGGCACTCCCCTTTGCATCACCAATAGGAAGCATAGCACCTGCGAGAGCTTTTTTTGGATCAGTCGTTGGCTTACCTTCATTATCTATCGCCCAGTCTTCAGGTATTTTTTCGTTTTGCTGGTTTGCAAGCATCACTTTGCCGCGCGCCACTTTACTGAGACTCATATCAATCACCATTGGTGCGTCATCTGCTCTTGGCGCAGAAAATGCAATTGGATTTGTTCCAAATAAAGGCTTAGATCCACCCCAGGGTGGAATTGCTTTAGGTGTGTTTCCAAACATCAATCCAATAAGGTCGTCTTCTGCCAATCTCTCAACATGCCTTCCAGCCTGACCAAAATGGTGAGAGTGAGAAATGCTTGCAGCTGCAATACCAAAGCTCTTACAAGTCTTTGTTATTTCACTAAGGGCTAATGAGATTGCAGGAAATGCAAACCCATGTCTTGCATCAATCCTAATAACGCTACCCTTTCTACTAATAATTTTCGGATTTACATTACCATTAACCTTACCTGAAGATAACTGCTCTACATAAGACGGTATTCTTGAAAGACCATGGCCAGATTGACCATCAAATTCTGCGTTAATTAATGCATCAGCTACTTCTTTAGCATTATCTTTTGATGTTTTGTGATTTAATAAAGCATTAAATGCTAAGTTCCATCCTTCCTTTTCACTAAGTTGTAATGTTTTTGTCATTAATAGTCACTATAAATTTACAAATTAAATTATAGTTATACAGAAATAGTTATAGGGTTTTATTTAGCATGATTAATTTTTCTTTTAAAACTAAAGTTCGTTTATATTTAAGTCTCTTTTGGATATTTTTTTCATTCTTTATTGCCACCACTTATTCCAAACTAAATGGTGAAATAATTCTAAGTTGGTTTGACCTTTATAATGTTTATTGGCATATATTTTATTTAGTTAGTACCCCTGTTTGGATATATTGGATAGTAATACGTCCCTATAAATGGATTAAGAAAATCGTCTCAAGTAAGTAGAAACAATTTTACAAAATTCACTATGAGTTATATAATCAAAGCAACACTTAGGTAGATTTTATTTAAAAAAGGAGAAAAAAATAATGGCAAACTTAACAAAAAAATCTTTTGACAATCCCGATGATTTGATATCACCCGATAAAACTCGCGCAGAAGTTCTTGAATTTGGAACAGTAAAAGCAATCAGAGTAACAGCACAACCAGGATGGACGTGGTCAGAATGCATCAAACCTCATGTTGGTGGTGAAAGCTGTCAGGCAGGTCATTTAGGTGCTTGCATACAAGGGAGTATGCGTGTTACACATGATGATGGTACAGAGATGATTGTCAATGCAGGAGACGCCTACTCTATTTCTCCTGGTCATGATGGTGAGGTAATAAGTGACGAGCCTTTTATTGGCTATGAGTTTAATAATCAAGGAAAATCCTTTGCAGTATGGGATAGCGACTAAAAACTAGGCAATAATAATAAAAATATAGCCCTATTCATTAGGGCTTTATTTTTTCTAAGTCTCTAGTTAGCCTTCAGATTATGATGCAACCTCTTTATATACTGTCAGGTACGTCAAATGTATACTCATCAGATGAAGTTTTTCCATGAGCATACGTTTTTATTTTCCATTCTCTAACACGAGGTGTTTTACTTACCTCCTGATATAGTTTTTTTAGTCTCTCGAAAGGATTAAGAATTTCTGGAGGAATATCATCGAGAACTCCTGAAGCAAACCAACCTAAAAGACCCCAAACAGCAATGTCAGCAATAGACATCTTATCCCCAACGAACCAATGTGAATTATTAGAACTCAAAATGTCCTCTAAATAACCAAAGTATTTTGGTAAATCGTGATTAGTTAACTCAGCCCGCATTTCTTTCTTTTTAATTGGATCATTTTCTCGCATTGAAGGATTTAAAAGCTCATTTATGTCGGTAACAGTATCAATGATTTGATCTACTTCGCCAGCCTCAATCATATCTTCAGGATACATACCACTTAGCTTGCCACATATTCTAGCAATACCGCCCGTCTGAGCTATACTTTGGCCATTTATAACTAGCACAGGCAGTTGCCGGAAAGGGATTAATGTGCCATCCTTCAATTTCCCATTCTCTTGAAGGTAGCTAAACTCCTCACTATTAATCCTAAAATCATCAAACTTTATATCTGCAATAAACAAAGTTATTCTTGCTACTTCAGCACGCCAAAAAGGTAAATCCAAATATATAATTTTTAAATCCATTAATCTTACTCCCAATTATTTATATGTCTTCGTTATTAAGTATTCCATAGTACAAGCTTACTCATACTAAGATTTCATATCAATTTTAATCAAGTATAAATATACATAGAATGGAATATAATCTTACTATGAAAATCAAAACTATAATAATTTCAAAAAATGGTGGCCCCGAAGTTCTAGAGCTTAAAGAGTCTAATATAGAGAGGCCTAGTCAAGATGAAGTCTTGATTGAGCATGTAGCAATTGGATTAAACTTTATTGATGTCTATCACCGCTCTGGGCTTTACCCTGTTCAACTTCCTGCAGGAATTGGCTTGGAGGGATCAGGAATTATTAAAGGGGTTGGAAGTAATGTTAAGGACTTTAAAGTTGGAGATAGAATATCTTATTCTGGTCAGCCACTTGGTGCTTATTCATCTCATAGAATTTTTCCTACAAAGGATCTTGTTAAAGTACCTGAAAATATTGATTTAGAGGTTGCAGCCACTCTAATGATAAAGGGATTAACTTGTTTTTACTTACTTCACAAAACTTACCCTGTCTCTTCTGGAGAAACTATATTGTTTCATGCAGCTGCTGGTGCCCTTGGTCAAATATTCTGCCAGTGGGCAAAAAGTTTAGGGTGCACTGTAATTGGTACAGTTGGTTCTGATAAAAAAATTGATTTAGCAAAAAAAAATGGATGCGATTATGTAATTAACTATTCAAAAGAAAACTTTCCAGAAAAAGTGTTGGAACTAACAAATGGTATTGGCGTGCCTGTTGTATATGATGGCGTTGGAAAAGACACTTTAGAAGGATCTTTAGAATGTTTAAAAATTAGAGGCATGATGGTTTCATTTGGAAATGCCTCGGGGCCACTATCTGATATTAATGTTCAAAAATTGATTCAACCAAAAGGCTTATACCTTACAAGGCCTTCAGGGGCACAATATTTCAGAACAAGAAATGAACTAGATGAGGGTGCTAAATTATTATTTGAAAAAGTTGGAAATGGAGAAATAAAAATAGAAATATTTAAAAAGTATAAATTAGATGAGGTGGTCCAGGCTCATACTGATCTTGAGAATCGAAAAATTACTGGGCCATCTGTAATTATTCCAAATTAGTCTAATAACTTAATAACACCTCTACAAAAGTCCTAGGAAATACTTCAGGATTATCTAACTGTATTGCTTAATTTTTGCTGACACATAAGGGTGAGTTTAGGTAATATTAGTTTTATAAAACAATCTAAGAAATATAATGACTAAGAAACGCATACTATCTATTGATGGGGGTGGCATTAAAGGCGTTGTCCCTGCTGTAGTTTTATTCCATCTGGAAAAGCATCTTAAGCGACTCAGTAATAATCCCAATTCAAGAATTCATGATTATTTTGATTTATTTGCAGGTGCTAGTACAGGCGCCATAATCATCGCTGGCTTACTTACGCCTGACAGCCATAACCAACCAAAATATACTACTAAAGAAATTATCGACCTTTACATTGAAAATGGCCATATTATTTTCAATGCTTCTTTGCTACAGGAAATAAAATCTGTCTCTGGATTGGTGAACGTTAAATACGACCCCGAAGGGTTAGAGTCTGTCTTCAATAAGTACTTTGGTAACACTCAGTTAAAAGATTTATTAAAGCCAACACTTATCCCAGTCTACGAACTATCAAGAGGGAAGAATTATTTTTTTCGCCAGCAAAAAGCACAAACAAGTTTACGGCACAATTATTACGTGAGGGATTTACTTAGGAGCGCTACCTCTGCAATAACTTACTTTCCGCCTTCTCAAATTTCTACAGTTGATCATAAAGAGCATCGTTGTTTTATAGATGGAGGCGTTTTTGCAAACAATCCAGCTCTTTCTGCCTACGCTGAGTTTCGCTATCACAATCCAGAATTACATGCAAAAGACACCATGATGCTTTCACTTGGGACTGGAAGGCAAAGCACTCATCTTGATTGTGAAATAACCGCAAGTTGGGGTGCTGCAGAGTGGCTTTATCAGGGAGGCTTTATGACCTCAAATGCAATATCTTCTGTTTCTGATTATCAACTCAATGCGGTTTATGATAGTGCATCAAATTACCTTCGACTAGATACGTCATTTGATGACAGTCATTCTAGCAGCATGGACAATACTAAGAAGGAATATCTAGACTATCTCATATCTTTGGGTGAGAGTATAGCGAGTGAAAGGAATACAGATATAGAGAATTTTGCACAAAAATTAATTGAAAACTCTAATTAATTTGTGAAGAAATTTATGGTTGATTAAAAACCTTAACCCCTAAGGCCCTAATATAGGGCCTTATATTTTTTCTGCATCTTTAATCTTACTTAAGCGTCAGCGCGAGATTTCCAGAAAAATAGAATAGCAAGAACCACATCAGGCCCTATATTGCCAACTAAATTTGCAGTATCTGATGGAAAAGCGCCAGAAGTCATTTGAAAGATAGTCAAGACTATCCAGGCGACATGAACAATAGCAAAAAACATACCCACAGTTTTTATATTATCTGCTGCCCAATTTGGCATCTGCCAGCTAATATAAGACATTGCTAAAACCATTAATGACATGCCTTGCATAATACTCTCTGCAACAGCGTTTTCCCCAACATCTGGCATAAAGCTGGACATCATTGCGCCAGGCATGATAAGCATCATAAAACCAAAAATCGCGAACATTACAGCTTGAATTCTAAACACTAAAGATAAAGTCATTATTCTCTCCAATAATTAAAAAGATTAATCATAAAAGTCTAAATTAATAGACACTTTAAATTATAGTTTATACAAAACTGTTTATTGTTCAATATGATCTATAAATATTTATAGTTCTAAAAAAATTGCTTGGCTTGAAAGGGTGGCAATATATGACTTTTGCATTTAAACAATATCTCTAAAAGCCCAATTTTTCCTCAACAAAACGATTACGAAAAACACCATTTGGATCATATCTAGAACAGACATCACGAAATCTGTCCATCTTTGGATAAAGTTGATTTAATTGTTCACTGTTTTGTGGGAACCACTTACCCCAATGTATTCGCGCCTGAAACAGCTCAAACATACTGTTTGCTAAAAAAGTTGCCAATGCATGGAATTCATCTCTAGGCTCCTGGTAAGTAATAAAGCTAATTGCGTACCAATCTTCAGATGTACCAGATGCCATAGAGATTAATGTGTCATCCGGCATGATCCTACGAAAGCAGATTGGGTAGTGATGAGTAAAGCGCCCTTTAATTGAAGATAGTGAATCTAACAGTTGTGCTTTTTGTAGCCTCTCAATGGTTAATTCTGAGAGCTGATGATTGCTATTATCAGCGTACTGCAAAATATCCTTAACAAAACTAGCTGCCTCTAGTACACGAGACCGAACGACAAAAGCTTCAAGCTCTAGATGCCGAAACAATTCATGCTTCATCACAAGTGCCCGGTCACTTCTATCAGTCACTACCCAATTTTGAAATACAAGAGAGGGCACAATGGAACGAAAAAAGATGTGCACTAATCGCCTACTTCGCAGAATTGATACAAGCAACTTCATCACTAAATGCATACCAAGATCGATAACAAGAAACCAATATATTCGATAAATAGCAGCAAAACCTCGACGCCTTAGTTCTGGGGAAACAAGTCTCTCTTGGGCAAAAAAGTACCAAGATTGTGGCATCAAAAAAAACTGCTGTAAGGGTGCCTGCTTCTCCAATACTAGGACCTCTTCGATTGTTTTACAAAACGTCGATTTCTCTTGAACAAAATACTGCGGAATACAAGGCAGTGTCACTTCAACAACAACCCCAAGACATCCAAGAGAACACCTTGCCGCCTGAAGCGACTCGCCTTCAGTAATATTTACAATCTGCGCAGACTTACCAGTCTCGTCAAAACAAGCTAATTGGAGTGACTCGATATAATGTGAGAGACTGTGTTTACCGGAACCATGAGTACCTGTAGCAGTGGCGCCTGCAATCGTTTGTTCAGCAATTAAACCAACTGAGGGTATCGTTAATCCTTTTCGACTTAGTTCTACTAACAACTGTTTAACTTTACAACCAGCGCCTACAGTAACGGAAGTCTCGTGATTCTTTTCTTGGACCCTAACATAGTCAAAATGACTCATATCAATTAGCACGTCTTCAGTTTCAATCAGGCCACTCCATGAATGCTTTGAAGCAACAACTCGAATTTTGCCGCTGTTATGTTTTTGAAGAATATCAATCAACTCAACTCTGTTGTTTGGGGAGTAAATATGTTTTGGTTTAAAGCGCAAATTGCGACCAAAGTTTTGTACGATTTTAGCTTTCTCCATTTGAGTCTTATAATTTCAGTATCAATTTAAACCTAGTATAAATCTAGTAACGAAGAAAGTCCAAATTTCGTTTGATTTGTAGGAGAGGGAATATATTTCGCGGTTAACTAAACTGGAGAATATTTCTCCAGTACTATAGAATTTTCAATTTGTTTTGATGAAATTTCCCAATACTTTTTAAGTAATTGACCCGTTTGTTTTTTTGTATGGACAACAAAACCAAATTTCTTATAAAACTGAATTGCCCAGATGGCATCTCGCCATGTGCCAACAAGTATGACTGCACTTTTATTAATTTCAAATAAATGTTGCAACAATGATTTTCCAATGCCTATACCTTGATAATTGGTTAATGTATAAGCATGTCTTATTAGTGTAACGTCTTTTAGCTCCTGAATACCCATTACGCCAACTAATTTATTATCCTTTTTATATCCAAACATACGAACACCGTTTTCAAATTCTCTAATTAGTTCTTTTTCCAACATGTACGGTTCATGCCAACAATCATCTGGAATAACCCCCCTATACTTTAACGCAGCGTCATTAATTACAAAGAGAATCTTAGAAAGGTCTTTTTTTGTATATTCTATTATCATGATCTATTAGAATCTACTATAAACCTATAAAGGATAAAAGTCCAAATTTCAATTGATGTGTGAGGGGGCTTTATTAAAGGGTTAGTAAAAGGTCAACGCAAGACATTGTTTTTTTACGTGAAAGAAAATATTCTTCACACTCGCCTACTTCTTTAAATCCAAGCTTTCTTAGAACATTTGCTGAGGTGTTATTTCCTTTAATATAGCATGCCGTAATTTGTTTAAAGTCGGTCTCTTTTTTGATATATTGAATTAACCCCATTACCGCTTCAGTAGCATAGCCATTACCCCAGTATTCTCTTCCTACCCAATAGCCTAAATCTAATTTATTATCTTCTTCTAGACATACGCCAACACCGCCTATAAATGAGTCACCCATAAATATACTAAATCTTAAATCATCATGGTTAATATTAGTTAACCACTCTTCAGCTTTTTGTTCTGTATAAGGATAAGGAACATCTGATAGCCATTTTGCTACTTCCCAATCTCCGATTTGAGATGCAATTAATTTCGTATTTATTTTTTTTGTTGGTTTCTTTAAGACCAGTCTTTTTGTCTTAATTTCATTCATAAGAAATATCAACTCAATAAACTCTAATTATTAGTTAGAGCTAATTTAAGTTTTTTGCTTTTTGGAATAGGCAAACAAGTTTGTAATTTCAAAAACTGTAGTTGCCGCCGACAAAGAGGTTAATTCTGCATGATCATAGGCTGGAGAAACTTCGACAACATCTGCAGAAATAATATTTAACCCTGCCAATCCTCTCAAAACTCCTACAAGCTCTCGTGTTGTCATTCCTGCAATCTCAGGTGTCCCTGTACCGGGTGCATGAGCAGGATCCAGAACATCAATATCAATCGATAAATACATTGGATTATCCCCCACACGGTCTCTAATACGTTTAACAACATGCTCTATCCCTTCACTTTGGAATTCATCACAATGTATAACTTTAAAGCCTAATTCCTCATCATTTTTTAGATCCTCTCTAGAATACAAGGGCCCTCGAATACCAACATGCATTGAGGCGCTCTCTAAGAAAAGTTTTTCCTCAGCCGCTCTTCGGAATGGTGTGCCGTGAGTATAAGGAGCTCCGTAATAGGTGTCCCAAGTATCCAAATGAGCATCAAAGTGAACGAGTGCGACTTGGCCATGATGATGATTGACTGCTCTGAGCAAAGGCAAGGCAATTGTATGGTCTCCACCCAAGCTAATTATCCTATCTACTTTTCCCAACAGGTCTGTTGCCGCCTTTTGAATTTCCACAACTGCTTTTTCAATATTGTAAGGATTACAAGCTATATCCCCAGCATCGGCTACTTGCTGTTCAGCAAAAGGTTCGGTGTCATATGCCGGATGATACTGGGTACGGAGATGCCTTGAAGCCTGACGGATGGCCTGTGGCCCAAATCTAGCTCCAGGACGATAGCTAGTCCCTGCGTCAAATGGAATTCCTACAATAGCCACATCACAATGTGAAACATCTCGAAGTTCAGGCAACCTAGCAAAGGTGGAAGGTCCAGCAAAACGTGGAACTACAGTGCCGCTGATTGGTTGAATAGGTGTACTGTCTGAATTGCTCATTTCCCCTCCTTAGGTACAAATAGTTTTTTCATATTATGATTATATTTCAATTTGAACTTAGTAAAAATCTAAATTCCGTTTGATGTGTGAGGGAGGGTATTTAAATACATAGCCGAGTGATTTTTTATAATTTAATAGACTTATGTAATATATTATTTACATTATGTATGATATATAATACATAATGTATGTTATACTTTACATATTAAATAACTTATAAATATAGATATGAATATAAAAATTAGAAATACTTTAACCGAAATAATCTCAGCAGCAATAGCAATTATCTGGATGTACTCTAAATTAAATGCAGCCGCTAATATGAGTATCGCTTCAATTACTCAAGTGCTTGTTCAAGGCATTGGAATATCCATACTTGCAGCTATCTTTTTTGCCATAGTTATCGCCATAGTTTCAGCAATCATTACTGAGAGCAAAGAAAAAAATGTCGTAGATGAAAGGGATAATATGATTGAGTTCTATGCTTTGAGGTTAAGTAGTGTCATATTTGGTATCTCCCTTGTAATTATTCTTGCTCTATTAGGATGGTTTAACCTACATATAAACTTTGGAATAATTGCTATAACTTTCTCAGTGTTCTTAGCAAGCATCTGTAGTACTTTTTTGAAAATATATCTCTATAAATAGTTATTTACAATGGCTAAGAAAAAAATTCATATCGAGAATACTGTAAGAAGACTCAGATTTAATAATGACGAAATGACACAAGAACAGCTTGCTGATTTAGTTGGTATTTCGAGACAAACAGTGGTCGCCATTGAGAAATATAAGTACACGCCATCTCTAGAGTTGGCTTTTAAAATTGCATTAGCATTCAACAAAGAGATACAAGAAGTTTTTTTTATTAATCAATAATTTTTTCTTAGGAGGAAATCATGGAAATATCTGAACTAGAACCAAACTTGAAAGATACTCAAGACGAGTTAATCAAGCATCTAGAAAAAACTCAAAAATTTAAAGAGTATGTTCAAGGTTTATTTATAGATGTTTACACTCAAGATGAGTTTAGAAGAAGAGTAGATGCCATCTTTAATGAAACATTTACCAAAGATAAAAGATAAATTAAATACTAATAATTTTTTTTAAACGAGAATAAAGATGAATGATGAAAATAACACTATCAATGAGCAACTCGATAGCATTGACAACAATCTTACAAAGCTAGAAAAACACTCACTACGAATTCGAGACAATGTTGGCATGATATGGCTTATATTGATTGTCTATATAGTCTATATAGAGTTTTTTAAATAATTATTTATCTAATGGAGTAATACTAATGAAGCAATACCCAGTAAACCTAAAAATTGATTACTCAGAAATATCTAATAAACCATCAGCGTTTATTAGGTTGGTCTTAGTCATCCCAATAATCATAGTGGTTGCTCTTATTTCCTCTTATGCGGAAGCTTTGTCACTGGCAGTAGCTTTAATGATTCTTTTTAGAGAAAAATACCCAAAGTGGTGGTTTGATTGGAATCTCGCTCTTACTAAATTCTGGCTTAGAATTGCTACCTATGGGTTGTTAATGAGGGACGAATACCCTTCAACTGACGATGAACAAGCAGTAAAAGTTGATATACCTTACCCAGACGTTAAAAAAGATCTCAATAGATGGATGCCACTTGTCAAATGGATTCTAGCTATTCCACACATAATTGTCTTAATATTTATATTCATTGCCGTTGTTTTTTGCAGTGTTTTTGCTTGGTTTGCTATTCTATTAACAGGGCGATACCCAAAAGTGATATTTGATTTTATAGAAGGCTTCTTACGATGGTCATTAAGGGTTAATGCTTACATGCTTTTATTAACAACAGATGAATACCCTCCCTTTAGACTAGGAGAATAAGAACATTTCAGTCCAAATTTCATTTGATGTGTGAGGGATAGTAGATTTTTCATGTTTTTACTAATTAATTTTCTGGCACAAAGGGTCTAATCCATTGCTCGACATAATCCTCAGGCAGATTGGCACTCTTAATGCCTGCGTTTATTCTTTCAATATACTCAGCTTGAGGATTACCCATGTCATTATTAGAAGCAATATAAACTAAACAATCAAAAAGTCCTTCATCCGTTTGAATGCTCAAAATATTCTTATCATACATGCCTTCAGCCACACTTTCATAGATGTCTAAATATTCAATATCCTGTTCACTTAAGGTGAATATCTCCCCTAAAACAAAGGCATTCGGAGAAGGCTTAACGCTCGCATAGCCCCAACTATTAATCAACCAAGCATAGCCCGATAACCTTCCCGAAATCAGATAATCTGACCCTGGACAACGAATAGCCATTTGCTCCTTTGATAAGTTTGATCCATAGGCGAAGTAATAGCTTTTTAGATTAGACATAATTAATATTCGAACATTGTTAAACTAACATTTATTTTTTTCTAAATACCGTGATAATTACTTTGTCACTGCCATAATCCTTGTCTGGATTATTACCATAGACACTTACTTCATGAAAATTAGGATTGGTTATACTCCTTTCAATCTCTAAAAATTTCTTATCAAATCCAGCTTTTTTATATAACTTATAATGAATTGTTAAAACAAAAAGACCGCCAGATCTGGTGACTCTTAA
>ENA-UOYH01000451-UOYH01000451.1-marine-metagenome-genome-assembly--contig:-NODE-451-length-14894-cov-3.092394_pt1 | contig 14894 bp, 14 predicted proteins | sample MGYA00238175_ERZ767261 | MGnify/ENA primary metagenome ERZ767261 (study PRJEB28946, sample SAMN06267185) | marine metagenome | isolation source: Columbia River Estuary | place: USA:Columbia River Estuary...
TGCCGATGGTTTTTTTGGCTTTATCCAACATTGTTGTCTTCCCTGTGTTGTGGAGGCGCGTCGATAGGCCACGCCCGTGCACATACAAAGTCGGCAAAAATCCGCCTAGTCAACAAATATCGCACAGATTTTCCATTAACCACGACATTTGGTATCAAATCGCAACATTGAACACCCTATTTTGCGGGGAGTTTTGCCGTGTTGGCTCGGGAGTCTTGCCGTTGGCGCCGAGTTATCGGAGAAATCAATCCAAAGGGCTATTGCCCGAGGGTTGACTCTCCTTTCGGGTGAAAGATCGCGCTTTGCGAATCACAATCGCGGACCACGTCTTCACCGCATGCGCGCAGGATCATATCGCGCGTCAGGCAGATGCGGGCCTCTTGAATGGCGCCGGCTTTGCAGGTGATGGTGATCCCGTCCGGTGCAAGCTCGGGGTTCACGGCGAGGAAGGCGTCTTCGATCAGGTGGGCGGGAAGGGTCACACTCGAGCGCAGCGCCTCAAGAAGAGGCGGCTGGGCAACCTTCAACAGGGCAGCCCTCGAGAGCGCAAAGAAATCGGATGGCGCGAGCCCCGAACAAACCCCGTGTTTGCGCCATTGGTGTCTGACCGACGATGCGCTTCCCATGATGTCGATCATCGCCCCAACCTCGGGCGCCGTTGGGCCTGCGAATTCGGTTGGGCAGTAGTCGGGCCAGCCGTAATCGTATTGTGGCCCAAGCCCATGCAAGACCCAACCATAGCCCGCGCCCGCCGCGCACTGTGGATCGCCCTTTGCCTCGCCTTCGTGGGCGCACCAGTTCGGTGACCAGGAAAGCGACAAGACATAATAGTCGAAATCCCCCGCTGTTCCACCTGCCCTGGCTGGGGCGGAAAGCGAAAGCAGGGCAAGACATGCCAGTAGGATGCGTCTCATTTTGATCTTTTCACGGCCTCTCGGGATGACTATATAGCGCTCAAAGTTCCCCGACAAAGAGAACTGGGCCGCAACGGCCCGCCCCATTCCGGGGCACGGGGAAGGCTTGTGTATTAGGAGAGGCCCATGTCTGACAAACCGATCATGGCAAGAGCCACCGCCGTTTGGCTGGTGGATAACACGACCATCACCTTCAAGCAGATCGCCGATTTCGTCGGGATGCACGAGCTTGAGGTTCAAGGCATCGCAGATGGCGATGTGGCAGCTGGCGTTAAGGGCTTTGACCCGGTCGCCAACAATCAGCTTACTGCCGAGGAAATTGAGAAGGCCGAGAAGGATCCGATTCACAAGCTGAAGCTCAAGTTCAACCCAGCCGCTGCAGGCGAGGAAAAACGCCGTGGCCCGCGCTATACCCCGCTCTCCAAGCGGCAGGACCGGCCCGCCTCGATCCTGTGGCTCGTCAAATTCCACCCCGAGCTTTCGGATGGTCAGGTCTCCAAGCTCGTCGGCACAACCAAGCCGACCATTCAGGCGATTCGTGAGCGTACCCATTGGAACATTACCAACATCAACCCGATTGATCCGGTGGCCTTGGGCCTGTGTAAGCAGTCAGAGTTGGATGCTTTGGTGCAAAAGGCAAATGCCAAGAAATTGCGTGATGGTGAGGCGATGTCTGACGATGAGCGCCGCCGCCTGGTCAGCACCGAGCAAAGCCTTGGCATGCCCGAAGAGCCGCGCATTCCAGCCGCTATTTCAGGGCTGGAAACCTTCACCCTGGCCGATGCGCCAGAGGAGGAGGAAGACGAGCGTCAGCATGGTGATTTGTTGGATGCCGACAGTTTCTTCAATCTGCCAAGCGGTGATGGTGAAGAGCAGCCGGGTTGAATTGAGGCTCTTAAATACAAAAAATCAAGGCGGCTTCGGCCGCCTTTCTTTTTGCCGATGCAGAGGTCTTGCTTAAAAAGACCTCCGCATAACCCAACCTTCAAGCCACAACATTATGCCCGGTGGCAACACCGGGCTGCGCCTACCCGCCCCCCGGCAGGCGCATTCACCATCTGGGTATACTGGCATATATGGCTATAGCTCAGATTTTCCGGTAATTTCACCATCGCTCATATGCGCCCGCCCAGGCCGGCGCTGCCCTCATTGCGTGGTGAACTGGCGTTATGCAGAGGTCTTGCTTAAAGCGTTTTGCGTGCCCGGAGGGCTGCCGTGATCGTCCCATCGTCCAAATAGTCCAGCTCACCGCCAATTGGCACGCCCTGAGCGAGGGTTGAGACGCGCACATCGCCCAGTTGATCTGCGATATAATGGGCGGTGGTTTGCCCGTCGATGGTGGCATTGAGGGCTAAAATCACTTCGGTGACATTCTCATCGCGGACCCGGCGTAACAGCCGAGGAATGCGCAACTCATCGGGACCAATGGCATCGAGTGCCGAAAGGGTTCCGCCCAGCACATGGTAGCGGCCCTTGAACATATGGCTGCGCTCCATGGCCCAAAGGTCAGAAACTTCCTCTACCACACAAATCTCGCCATTCTCGCGTTTGGGATTTTGGCAAATGTCGCAGGTATCGGCAGTGCCGATATTACCGCAATTTAGGCATTCGCGGACGGTGACGGCCACCTCAGCCAAAACATCCGCCAGAGGCGTCATCAACAGTGCACGTTTCTTGACCATATGCAGAACCGCACGCCGCGCCGAACGCGGTCCAAGCCCCGGCAGCTTGGCCATCAATTCGATCAAATGGTCGAGATCTTTGCTGCTGTTGCTCATGGATTGGGCCTAAGGGTTAAAAGGGCAGTTTCATATCCGTCGGCAGGCCAAGGCTTTGCTGCAGAGCTTTCATTTCAGATGCGGATCTGTCTGCCGCTTTGGCCTGTGCGTCTTTAATCGCGGCAAGGATGAGATCTTCGACCACTTCTTTTTCGTTCGGATCAAAAATGCTGGCATCGATATTTAAGCCGGTCAAAACGCCCTTGGCATTTGCCGTTGCAGTCACCAGCCCGGCGCCGCTTTCGCCTGTGACCGAAATATTTGCCAGATCATCCTGCAATTGGGTCATTTTTCCCTGCATTTCCTGAGCTGTCTTCATCATCTTGGCCATATCGCCTAGGCCGCCGAGACCGTTTAGCATTGTGTCACCTCTTCTTGTGCGTGTTGTAAAAGCGGCCCGCAGCGCAGGGCTGGGGCATTGGCAGTGGATTATTCGTCGTCAAACGGATCCCATTCATCTTCGACCTCAGGCAGGGCGTCGATCTGCGCCTCGGCCGCGATATCTTTGGCGGTGCGGATGTCGCTGATCTGTGCCTTGGGAAAGGCGACAAGGACCGCTTGCACCAAAGGGTGCGCCTTGGCTTGCTCTTTGAGCTCAAGGGCGGCCGCATCGCGCAGCTCTGCGATGGTGCTTGCGCCATTGGTGCCGATAGAGACGGCCCATCTCTGCCCGGTCCAGGTTTGCAACCGGCTGCCCAGTCGTTGAGCCAGATCACGCGGGGCTTTTTCTGTCGGCTCAAATTCAATCCGGCCGGGACTATAGCTGACCAATTTTAAACTGGTTTCCACATCAACCAAGAGTTTGACGTCGCGGTGATGGCGGATCAGCTCCAACACATCCTCAAACCGAGCAAAATGCGCCAGCGTCTCTGCCGCGGGGGCCTTTGCCTGCGCCGCTGAGGCCGTGGCCCCGCTGGATCGTTGGGCCCGAGGGGCCATCGTGTCCGCGGCATAGGCTGATGGGTTGGTCGCTTGCGGGGCGGTGGCCGCCGCGCTTTGGCGCGGTCCCCCGCCTGCTCCATACGGGGTACCAGCGTTTTGGGGTTCTGGTGTGGGAACGGGCGTGTTTTGCAGCTTGCGGATCAATTCATCTGGCGTGGGCAGATCGGCCACATGGGTTAGGCGGATCAACGCCATTTCTGCAGCCATCATCGCATTGGGTGCCCGCCCGACCTCTTCTAGGGCGGTGAGCAGCATTTGCCACATTCGGCTTAACACGCGCATCGGCAACCGCTCTGCCATGACCAGCCCTCGGCTTCGTTCATCGGGCGAGACCGTGGGATCTTCGGCGGCCACGGGCGTGATCTTAATGACGCTGACCCAATGGCTGACCTCTGCCAGGTCGCGCAAGACCGCCATAGGATCGGCGCCGGCGGCATATTGCGCAGACAGCTCGCCCAAGGCACCTTCCGCATCCCCGCGCAAAATCAGATCGAACAGATCCAAAACCCGCCCTCGATCCGCAAGACCCAGCATGGCGCGAACCTGAACGGCTGTGGTTTCTCCAGCGCCGTGGGAAATGGCCTGATCCAGAAGCGATTGCGCATCGCGGGCCGAGCCTTCAGCGGCGCGGGTGATGAGACCCAGCGCCTCTTCTGTGATCTCAGCGCCCTCTGCTTTTGCGATTCTCTGCAGCATCGAAATCATGACATCCGGTTCAATGCGCCGCAGATCAAATCTTTGACAGCGCGACAGAACTGTAACGGGGACTTTGCGAATTTCTGTGGTGGCAAAGATAAATTTCACATGCGCAGGCGGCTCCTCCAAGGTCTTGAGCAACGCGTTGAAAGCGTTGGTCGACAGCATGTGGACCTCATCGATGATATAGATCTTGTAGCGTGCAGAGGCGGCACGATAGGCCACCGAATCAATAATTTCGCGAATATCGCCAACGCCGGTGCGGCTGGCGGCATCCATCTCCATCACGTCGACATGGCGCCCCTCCATGATGGCCGTGCAATGCTCGCAGCTGCCACAGGGGTCGATGGTTGGGCCGCTTGTGCCATCGGGACCGATGCAATTCATGCCCTTGGCAATGATGCGCGCAGTGGTGGTCTTGCCGGTTCCGCGAATGCCCGTCATGATGAAGGCTTGGGCGATGCGGTCGGCTTCAAAGGCATTGCGCAGGGTTTGGACCATAGCGTCCTGCCCAACCAAATCGGCAAAGGTCTCTGGGCGGTATTTGCGCGCCAAAACTTGATATGCAGCGGTGTCGGTCATGATATCCCTCGAATCCTGCTTGGATGCTACAGGCAGCGCCGGCATTGGTCCAGCAAACCCCGCATGGGATGCTGGCAATTCTTACGGGCCAGTTTGGAAGGGTGAGAGGTTGGACATCGACCCAAGTGGGGCTCGTTGTGGCTGCTTCCTTCCGGATCTGACCAGGTTGGCGAGGCACTTGCCCGCGCCAACCTCTCGTGCCCCGTATAGGGCTTTGAAATTGACATTGCAATTCATCGCTGGGGCGAATTGAATGCACGGGCGATAAAAAGTTGGGATTGAGCACATGCGCCATGCGGAAACAGTAACTTTTGGAGGCTCTGCGCTCAACCGGGCCGCAGAATTGCGCGGCCCAGAGGCCCAGGCGGACCTTCGGGCGCTGAGTTCGGCCAAAACCACCTTGTTTTGGCGTGGAAAGCCCCTGGTGCAGCTCCAGGCGGAGGGCGCGCTCGGATTGGCTTGGCTGGAGTTGGATCACCCGGCTTTAGGCCGCGCGGCCGATTCTCTGGTCTTTTTGGGGCTGAATGAGGCCAAAGAGCCGTTGTTTTTGGCGGATATCTCCATTTGGGAGCCTGAAGAGCTGCCTGAAACCTTGAATGCCTTTCTGGATCCGTCGCAGCAGGTGCATCCGGCTTTGACGAGTGGCGAGTATTTCGCTGAATTGCGGGCGATTATGACGCAATTGTCCGCGCGCGATGCTGAACTGGCGGCCACCGGGCGCGGGCTTTTGGAATGGCACCGCACCCATGGGTATTGCGCCACCTGTGGCGCACCGTCTGATATGGCGATGGCGGGGTGGCAGCGCAATTGCCCAGCCTGCAATCGTTCGCATTTCCCGCGCACTGATCCGGTTGTGATCATGCTGATTACGCATGGTAATAGGGTTTTGATGGGGCGTTCGCATGCCTGGCCGGAAGGGATGTATTCGCTTTTGGCGGGTTTTGTTGAACCAGGTGAGACATTGGAGGCGGCTGTGCGTCGGGAGGTTTTTGAAGAATCGGGCATTCGTGTCGGGCAGGTGCGTTACCTGGCCAGCCAGCCTTGGCCCTTTCCTGCGTCTTTGATGTTTGGCTGTGCCGGCGAGGCGTTGAATGCGGATATAGTCATCGATCCCAAAGAGATTGAAGACGCGCTCTGGGTCAGCCGCGAAGAGATGGTGGACGTGTTCGAGGGGGTGCATCCTGAAATTAAACCGGCCCGAAAGGGAGCGATTGCGCATTTTCTACTGGAACATTGGCTGGCAGATCATTTAGAGTGACCCGAAGTTTTGAATAAAATGAATTAATAACATGTGTGAAAATTATTAATCCCAAGGCAGCAGATGAAGTTTTCAAGCCATGAAGATATAGAAGCACCTGCGCAGGCGGTCTTTGCCGCCCTGTGCGATCATGAGCAGTTTCAACGCGTGATGCAGCAACGCGGCATCGCGATGCGTCGGGTGGATGATCGCCCGGAGGTGGGGCCGGGCACGGCTTGGGAGATCGATTTCAAATTCCGCGGCCGGGCGCGAAAACTGCGCTGTTTGGTGACGGAGGTGCAAGCGCCGGAGCGTCTGTGCCTATCAAACGAATCAGATGGGCTGACGGGGGATGTGGCGATTTCGGTTTTGCTTCTGGCGCCAAAACGCTCCCGATTGTTGGTATCAGTTGAAATGAAGCCCAAAAACCTATCGGCGCGACTCTTGCTGCAATCCATGCGCTTTGCAAAAGGCTCATTGGATCGGAAATTTAAATCCCGACTTCATGATTCGGCCGTGCAGATGTGCCGAAGCGGTCAGGTCAACAGCGGTTAAGGCCGGCCTGGATCGGCCGGATACGTTCCTAACACGCGAATCATATCGGTGAAAAATGCCAGCTCATCGAAGGCGCGTTTCACCTCGGGATCATCGGGATGGCCTTCAATATCGGCATAAAACTGCGTTGCGCGAAAGGCGCCACCCAGCATGTAGCTTTCCAATTTGATCATGTTCACCCCATTGGTCGCAAAGCCGCCCATGGCCTTATAAAGCGCAGCGGGGATGTTGCGCACTTGAAAAACAAAGCTGGTCAGCATCTTACCTCTGCGCCGTTCAGGTTGGTTTTGCGCCGACATGACCAAAAAGCGAGTGGTGTTATGAGATTGATCTTCAATGTTTTTTTGCAAGACCTCTAGGCCATGAATGCGGCCGGCCAATTCAGAGGCCAGCGCTGCGGCGGTGCGTTCATTGCGCGCGGCAATATCGGCGGCAGCCCCGGCATTATCCGCGGCGGCTTCACCGCGGATGCCATGGGCGTCCAGAAATTTCCGGCATTGAGGTAAAATTACCAAATGCCCACGCGCCACTTTGATATCGCTCAAAGCGACGCCGGGCAGGGCCAAGAGGTTGATCCGCACGCGCACAAAGACTTCGTCATTAATGAATAGGCCGCTTTCGGGCAGCAAGCGGTGCATATCGGCGACGCGTCCGTAGGTGGTATTTTCCACAGGAAGCATGGCAAATTCTGCCGCTCCGGTTTTCACCGCCGCGATGACGTCTTCGAATGTGGCGCAGGGGAGGGGCTCATGATCGGGCCGGGAGGCCACACAGGCTTCGTGAGAATAGGCGCCGAGTTCTCCTTGGAAGGCGATTTTTTCGGCCATTTTGTATCTCCTGAGTAAATTCCGCGAAAAAGGGCGTTTCGTCGCGCCATCTACACCTTGCACGACAGGGGGGGAAGGGACTAGAGGGATACAACCCAATTGTAATGATGGATCGCGACATGTTTGACACGATGACTTTGACCAAAATTGCAGCCGCCCTCTGTTCGGCTCTGCTTGTTTTTGTTCTTGGCGGCTGGATTGCTGACAAAATTTATAGCCCTGCGCACCATGGGTAATACCATGGCGTTGCTTGGATCGAAACCGATAGCGGTGAAGAAGAAGACGAGGCGGAGGCCGGAGACGGCCCTATGTTGGAAGACCTCCTGGCCTCAGCTGACCTTGAGAAAGGCGCGAAAGTGTTCAAGAAATGCGCCGCTTGCCATAAATTGGAAGCGGGCGCCAACGGTGTTGGGCCGCATCTTTACGCAGTTGTTGATCGGGCTGTGGGTTCGGTTGACGACTTTGGCTACTCCGGCAGCCTTGTGGCCGTGGCCGAGACTTGGAGCCCTGAGAACCTTGATGGTTTCCTGACCAAGCCCTCCAAATACGCGCCAGGCACAAAGATGAGTTTCAATGGCTTGTCCAAGCCCGAAGATCGCGCGAATTTAATCGCCTATCTTGAGACCATCAGCGACTAACCGAAAAGAAGATGTTATCGCTGCAATTTTCTGCACGAAACTGCGACAGGGCTGCCTTTAGGCGGCCCTTTGTGCATTTCGGGCGCTGTGAGAGCCCGTACCGGCGCAGATTTGCCGGAAAATAATGCGCTGCCCCCTTCGCAATTGCGAAAAAACCTCTAAGTTAAAATTTGTTGGTGGGTTTGATAAAAACAGTGGGGTAAGCAGATGACTTTAGGGTTTTGTGACAGTCTGGTATTGGGCGCAGCTCTGGTTGTGACGAGCGCAGGCGGGCTTGCTGCAGAGGCGCATGATCCGGTCACTGTCAGTCATGGCTATTCATATTTTGGCGATTTGAAATATCCGGCGGATTTTGCGCATTTGGATTATGTGAACCCAGCGGCGCCCAAGGGCGGTGAAATTTCGCAATGGTCTTTTGGAACCTTTGACAGCTTCAACCCTTATGCCCGCAAGGGCAATCAAGCTGCCCTATCGTCGATCCCGTTTGAAACAGTCATGACCTCATTTGCAGATGATGCAACCGCGAGCTATTGTTTCCTGTGTACCACCGTTGAATACCCCGAAAGTCTCGATTGGGCCATTTTCACCCTGCGCGATGATGTGCGGTTTTCGGACGGATCGGCTTTGACGGTTGAAGATGTGAAGTTCAGCTTTAATTTGTTCATGGAGCAGGGTTTACCCTCCTACCGCGCGGCTGTGTCGGGTATGGTGGCCGAGATCGAGATCCTCTCCCCGCTGCAGATCAAATTTCTGTTCACAGAGGATGCGCCGCGCCGAGATGTGATCGATTTGGCTGGTGGGATCCCGGTTTTTTCAAAGGCTTGGTTCGAAAGCACGGGCGCGCGTTTGGACGATTCCTCGCTTATTCCTTTCATCGGCACAGGTCCCTATGTGCTTGACAGCTATGAGGTGAACCAGCGCGTGATCTATGTCCGCCGCGATGATTATTGGGGCGAAGCTATTTCCGCCAATATCGGCCGGAATAATTTTGACCGTATTAGAGTTGAATATTTTGCAGATTCAGCTGCGGCCTTTGAGGGGTTCAAGGGGGGGCTCTACACGTTCCGATCTGAAAACAGCTCAAAACAATGGGCGACCTCCTATGATTTTGCGTCCATTGAGGCGGGGCATGTGGTAAAAACCGAATTGCCCGATGGCAATCTGGCCATGGCGCAGGCCTATGTGTTTAACCTGCGGCGCGAAAAGTTCCAGGATCGGCGGGTGCGCGAAGCTTTAGCAATGATGTTTAATTTTGAATGGTCCAACGCGCAGCTGTTCTATGGTCTTTACAAGAGGGTGCAGTCCTTTTGGGGCAACTCGGAGCTTGAGGCCAGGGGTGTGCCGACCGAGGGCGAGCGGGCGGTGTTGCAGCCTTTGGTGGATCAGGGCCTGTTGAACTCTGATATCCTCTCTGATCAGGCGATCATGGCACCAGTTTCAGGCGCGCGACAATTGGATCGCAAAAACCTTCGCCGGGCGTCGTATCTTCTGGATGAGGCGGGTTGGCGTGTCAACAGTGATGGGATGCGCGAAAAAGATGGGCAGGTCTTCACCCTAGAGGTACTCGACAGCTCGCCGGCCTTTGACCGCATCACCAATCCCATGATTGAGAATATGAAAGCTCTGGGCATTGATGCGCGCCTCAACCGTGTGGATACGGCGCAGGAAAGTGAACGCACCCGCGCCTATGATTTCGATGTCACCACCCATTCAATGCGTATGGGTTTTGAGCCTTCTTCAGGTTTGGAGCAATATTTTGGCACCAAGGCCATGGACCAAAGCAGCCGCAATTTGATGGGGCTTTCGGACCCTGCCGTTGATGCTTTGATTGAAAAAGTCGTGCGCGCGCAGAGCAAGGCGGAGCTGAACACCAATATACGCGCGCTGGATCGGGTATTGCGGGCCAAACGCTTTTGGATCCCGCAATGGTTCAAAGCGGTGCATACGGTTGCCTATTACGATCAATATGGCCACCCCGACCCGCTGCCGCCCTTCGCACGCGGCGAGCTAGATTTTTGGTGGTTTGATGCAGAGAAAGCTGCCAAGTTAGAAGCTGCAGGTGTGTTAAACTAATATGATTGCATACATTATCCGCAGGCTTTTGCTGGTCATCCCCACACTTCTGGGGGTGATGATTGTTAATTTTGCCCTGATCCAATTTGTCCCAGGTGGCCCGGTCGAACAGGTCTTGGCGCAGTTGGAGGGTGAAGGCGATGTCTTCGCCGCTATCACTGGCGGTGACGACGCGGGCATTGGCGAAAGCGCGGGCAATGATCAATATGCTGGCGCGCGCGGTTTGCCTCAGGAATATATTGAACAATTGGAGCGTGAATTTGGCCTCGATCGGCCACCTTTGGAGCGCTTCACCCGCATGATGTGGAAATATATCCAGTTTGACTTTGGCGAGAGCTATTTTCGCTCCATCAAAGTGGTGGATTTGGTGCTGGAGAAAATGCCTGTGTCGATCTCTTTGGGCCTATGGTCCACCTTGCTGATCTACTTGGTGAGCATCCCTCTTGGGGTGCGCAAGGCCATGCGTGACGGCAGTACATTTGATACAGTGACAAGTGCCTTGGTGATTGTTGGCTACGGCATCCCGTCGTTTCTCTTTGCCATCATGCTTTTGGTGCTCTTCGCCGGCGGCTCCTATTGGCAGATCTTCCCGCTGCGCGGCCTAACCTCGAATGGTTTTGAGGAGATGAGCCTTTTGGCCAAGATCGGCGATTATTTTTGGCATATGGCCCTGCCGATTTTCGCCTCTGTGATCTCTGGTTTTGCCACGCTGACGCTGTTGACCAAGAATTCATTCCTCGATGAAATTCGCAAGCAATACGTCGTGACCGCCCGTGCGAAAGGGCTGACCGAGAACCGCGTGTTGTTTGGTCATATCTTTCGCAATGCGATGTTGATCGTGATTGCCGGGTTTCCAAGCTTGTTTATTGGCGTATTCTTCGGGGGATCGCTGTTCATTGAGACGATTTTCTCTCTGGATGGCCTCGGCCGCCTTGGTTTTGAGGCGGCGATATCGCGCGACTATCCGGTGATGTTTGGCACCTTGTTCGCCTTTGGCCTGCTTGGGTTGATCGTTGGAATTTTGTCGGATCTGATGTATGTCATCATTGACCCGCGGATTGATTTTGAGGCCCGCGGATGATCAAACTTTCTCCTCTCAACCGGCGCCGCCTCAATAATTTCAAGAAAAACCGGCGGGCAGTTTGGTCTTTTTGGATCTTTTCTCTGCTCTTTGGCCTCAGCTTATTTGCCGAATTTATCGCCAATGACAAACCAATATTGGTCAGTTATCGCGGTGAGCTGTTCATGCCCGTGACGCAGTTTTACCCCGAAACGGCCTTTGGGGGCGACTTTCAGACCGAAGCCACTTATCGCGATCCAGAGGTGCAATGCCTGATCCGTTCCGGCGGCTTAGAGATCTGTTTTGACGATCCCGAAGGGACCATGGCCGCCATTGATGCGGGGGATTTTGGGGCGCAGGTGGTGGAGTTCTCCCCAGGTTGGATGCTCTGGCCACCCGTGCGCTATAGCTACGACACACCGAATGATTTGGGCCGCTCTGCCCCGTCGCCGCCGGATGCGTCTCATTGGCTGGGAACAGATGACACCACCCGCGACGTGCTGGCGCGGGTGATTTATGGCTTCCGCCTGTCAATCGTTTTCGCGCTGGTGGTGACTGTTTTCGCGTCGATCATCGGTATCATCGCCGGGGCGGTGCAGGGGTATTTTGGCGGGTGGACGGATCTTTTGTTCCAAAGGTTCCTTGAAATTTTTTCGGCTCTGCCATCGCTTTACGTCATCATCATTATGACAGCGATATTGGGGCGCAGCTTTTGGCTTTTGGCGACCCTGTCCATCATCTTCGGCTGGCCGGCGCTTACGGGTTTGATCCGGGCAGAATTTTTTCGCGCGCGGAATTTTGAATATGTGCGCGCGGCCGAAGCGCTTGGGGTGAGCAATTGGACCATCATGATGCGCCATATTCTGCCCAATGCGATGGTGGCCACGCTGACCTTTCTGCCTTTCATTGTTACCGGCGCCATTTCAACCCTGGCGGGCCTTGATTTTCTAGGCTTTGGCTTGCCGTCCTCTTCGCCCTCTTTGGGGGAACTCACCCAGCAGGCGAAGCTTAATTTGCAATCCCCGCATCTTGGCTTCACCGCATTTTTTGTTTTTACCATCATGTTGTCGCTTTTGGTCTTTATTTTTGAAGGGGTGCGCGATGCCTTTGATCCGCGCAAGGTGTTTCAATGAGCCTTCTTGAGATCCGCGGCCTCTCGGTTGATTTTCGCCAAGACGGTCGCGAGATGCCCGCGGTGCGCAATGTGTCTTTTCACGTGGGCGCCGGAGAGACTGTCGCTGTGGTGGGCGAATCTGGGTCGGGCAAATCTGTGACCGCTTTGGCCACTGTTGACCTCTTGCCCGAAAGTGCTGTGGCGCGCGGCTCAGTGCTCTATCAAGGTGAAGAGATGATTGGCGCGCCAGAGGACCGGCTGCAACGCATTCGGGGCAATGATATCAGCTTTATTTTTCAAGAGCCGATGACCTCTTTAAACCCGCTGCACACCATCGAAAAACAGTTGGGCGAGAGTCTTTCGGTTCATCAAGGGTTGCGCGGCCAGCCGTTGCAGGACCGCATTGTGGAACTGCTGGGCAAGGTAGGTATCCCTGATCCGGTGATGCGGCTCAAATCCTATCCACATCAGCTGTCGGGGGGGCAAAGGCAGCGGGTGATGATTGCCATGGCTTTGGCCAATGAGCCACAATTGTTGATTGCCGATGAGCCAACAACCGCTCTTGATGTGACAATAGAGGCGCAAATTTTAGAACTTTTGGCCGATTTGCAGCGCAGCGAGGGGCTGAGCCTGTTGTTCATCACGCATGACTTGGGCGTCGTGCGAAAAATCGCAGATCGCGTGGTGGTGATGCGCCAGGGGGAAGTGGTGGAAACTGGACCTTGCGCGCAGATTTTTGCTGCGCCGGGCCATGCCTATACCAAAATGTTGCTCGATGCAGAGACCATAGGCGCGCCTGCGCCGGTGGCTGAAGATGCCCCAGAGCTGCTTTGCACCGATCAGCTGCGGGTTTGGTTTCCTATTCAACGCGGGATTTTGCGACGTACGGTTGGGCATGTGAAGGCGGTCAATGCCGCCAGCCTTTCGGTGCGGGCTGGGGAGACCTTGGGGGTGGTGGGAGAATCCGGCTCTGGGAAAACCTCGCTTGCTCTTGCGGTTATGCGGCTCATCGCGTCAAAAAATAAAATTTCCTTTTTGGGTCAGGATATCGATGCCGTCAACCGGCGGCAAATGCGCCCATTGCGCAGTGATATGCAGATCGTATTTCAAGATCCGTTTGGCAGCCTGAGCCCGCGCATGTCGGTGATGGAGATTATCTCCGAGGGTCTTGAGATCCACAGCCGTGGCAATCGCAGTCACCATCGCGAGGCGGTGGCTTCGATGCTGCGCGAGGTGGGGCTGGATCCGGACACGATGGACCGTTATCCCCATGAATTTTCTGGCGGGCAGCGTCAGCGTATCGCTATTGGCCGTGCCATTGCCACTAAGCCTGAGTTGATTATTGCTGATGAGCCAGTCTCGGCGCTGGATGTAACTATTCAGGCGCAGATACTGGATCTGATTCTGAATCTGGTGGAGCGGCATAATCTAACTATGATGTTTATTTCTCACGATCTGTCGGTGGTGCGTTATATCTCTGACCGGGTGATGGTGATGCATCATGGTGTGCTGGTTGAGCAGGGAAATACGGAGACATTATGGGCCAAGCCTAAGAAGGCTTATACCAAGAATCTGTTGAAGGCGATTCCGTTGGCGGACCCTAAGTCGGAGAGGACTCGGCTTTCTAATTAGGCTGCTGTTGGGTTTTTATTAGCGGGGCGTTTAATTGGGTGGCCCCTTCCACAGGCAAGCCTCAAGACCGAGCGAGGTTTAGGTTTTCTGAGCTTATAGTGCCTTTACAAGTATCGAGTTTACTGTGCTGCCGGCATTGCGGTGTTTGGCTATGGCTTGATAGTCATCAGATGTCATCCAGGTTAAAGCAGATTCTTTTGATGGGAACTGAATAATTACCGATCTTGTATCATCCCATTCACCTGCCAATACGGTGGGATCTTCATCAATACTCAACATCTTGCCATCGAACTTCTGAAAAACCTCTGCGAAGCCAGCTGAGTATTTATCATATTCACTGCGATCATGAATTTTAAATCTGGCAATTATATAAACGGACATTCTGTTTAACTCCTAATATTGTTTTAGTTTTGACTGCCGATCTGGTGCAAGAAGCCGGTCAGTTGTTCAGACCTTATTATACTAGTGTTTTAACTAATTCAACATTGCAATGACCGTCGGTCATTTATATACTGACCATCAGTCATTTAAGATCACTGGCCTAATAATAAGACTATGAGAGGCGTACCTGACTTATCAGGTACAGCCGCAACATATAGCGAGATAAGAAATGAAATTACTTACGTTCCAACTGCAAGGCTCAGAATATCTGGGTGCCTTGACTGATGCCGGCGTGGTCAACCTGAGTGCGGCTGCGCCGGGGGAGATCGCTTTTTCCTCAATGCAACAGTTTATTGAGGCAGGCCAACCTGCGCTTGATCGCGCCTATGCACTGCTGGCATCGAGCTCAGCGTTCATACCCGCAGAGCAGGTGGAGTGGCTCGCACCGCTTCCGTGTCCCGCACA
>ENA-UOYH01000455-UOYH01000455.1-marine-metagenome-genome-assembly--contig:-NODE-455-length-14818-cov-3.290550_pt1 | contig 14818 bp, 15 predicted proteins | sample MGYA00238175_ERZ767261 | MGnify/ENA primary metagenome ERZ767261 (study PRJEB28946, sample SAMN06267185) | marine metagenome | isolation source: Columbia River Estuary | place: USA:Columbia River Estuary...
TGATTTAGAAATTTAGGATTTAACTTACTAACTTCTCCTAATATAGAAATTAACATATCTTTTTCATCATCAATCTTTTTTTGAGGTATTTTAATATCATGTATTGAAAATTCGCAGTGCAACCAAAGTTCATCATTACAATTAAAGCTTTCCCATATTATTTTTGGGTCCTTAATTTCTTTTACCGACATAGACTGTCCGAATTTAGTTGGAAAAGCCAATGCATTAGCTCCATCAAGTACTACATATTCACCTGTAAATAATAATTTTCCGTTACTGAAATATTTTTGATTCAAAATTATTTTCTTAGTTGTTTAATGAAATTAGCTACAGAACTATGAGTAATCGTGTGGTCTTTAAAATAAGCAAGCGTTTTTTCTGTTTCTGATTGTGTTACTACTAAATTATTTAAAATATTAGCCAAATGCATTTTCATATGCCCTCTTTGAATTCCTGTTGTTACTAAGGAACGCAATGCTGCAAAATTTTGTGCTAAACCAGCTACTGCTATAATTTGCATTAATTTTTTTGCAGATGGCTTTTGTAATAAAGAAAGACCAAAGTTTACTAATGGGTGTAGGCCTGTTAAACCTCCAATAGTACCTATAGCTAAAGGAATTTCTATAGAAAATATAAAAATACCATTCTCTATTTTAGCATTCGTTAAACTGGTGTAATTTCCATTTTTTGAAGCATATGCATGAATGCCTGCCTCAACAGACCTAAAATCATTTCCAGTGGCTAATATTACGGCATCGATTCCATTCATAATTCCTTTATTATGGGTAACTGCTCTTCTTTTGTCTATTTTCGCTATTTCAACTGCTCTAATGAATTTTGATACAAATGTTTTGCCATCCATACCATTTGCAGACATTTCTTCAACTGGGCAGCTTACTTGAGCTTTAACCAAACATTCGGGGACGTAATTAGAAAGTATGCTCATTACTATTTCTGGGAATGTGTTTTTTAAAATAAAATCAGTATGTAATTTTGACGTGTTTTCTAAAGTTTTAGCGATTTCCTCTAAGCAAGTGTTAATAAAATTAGCGCCCATTGCATCACTGGTTTCAAAGGTGCAATGAAGTTGATAATAACCTTCAAGAGAATCGGTAGCGTTTATAAGAATAATGTCTAATAATCCACCACCTCGTTTTTTCATATTTTTTTCAATTTCCGAAATACTTTCTATTAAAATAGATTTAGTTTCAGAAAAAAAAGTTTGAATTGCCAAATCATCACCATAAAAATTAATATGAATTTGACCGTTTTTTGTAGTTGAAATTACTTCTGTTTTAAAGCCCCCTCTTTCTAACCAAAATTTCGCAGTATTACTCGCGGCAGCAACAACAGAACTTTCTTCAATTACCATTGGAATTGCAAATAGTTCTTTATTAATTAAAAAGTTAGGAGCAATTGCAAATGGTAAATAATAATTACTCACCGTATTTTCTATAAAACCATCGTGTAGTTTTTGTAGTTTTTTGTCATTATTCCAATATTGTTTTAAAACATTTTTTGAATTTTTGTCATTGTTGAGGTAGTTAGCGACTAGCCAATCAATTTTTTCATCTTTTGTTTTTTTTGAAAATCCCAATATAGGTTGCAACATAATTTTAAATTTATAAAAAACAAATATAGTATTTAAAACGACCTCTTTTTAGCTTTCTTGTTCATCAATAGTTTCTATTTAATAGAAAAAAGCAAGGTAAATTCGTTAAATTTTAGTAAACTTGGCAAATCAAAAATAATAAGATAAATATATGTCAATAACTACACTTCAACCACATCAAAAAGAAATATTTGGACATCCAATAGGGTTATTTGTACTCTTTTTTACAGAAATGTGGGAACGCTTTTCTTATTATGGGATGAGAGCTATTCTTGTTTTATACTTAGTTTCTCAAACAGACATTGTTAATGCAGGATTAGGGTGGACAAATCGAGAAGCTTTAGCACTATACGGTTGGTATACCATGATGGTTTATGTAATGTCCATTCCTGGTGGCGCTCCATCTACTGCCTTTAATAGAATTGTTGGTTTGAATTTTACATAGTAATTCAAATCCCATACATATCCAGCAATAAGGAATCCGTGGATTTTTTCTTTGTTGCCGAGAAGGATGGGCACGCCGATCTCCATTGAAACCATGCGGGCAGCGACCCTCAGGACCTTGATGTCCTCCCCGTCGGTGAAAACAATGCGCTTTGGCTGACGCTTCAGCTTGCAGTAGAGCAAGTCAGTAAGAGTGTTGGTGGCATAGGGAGTGGGTGCAACTGACATCGGTTTACTGAAGTGTAGGGTGAAGTAGAAGGGGAGTTAAAATTGAGTCATAAAACAAGTTGCGAGCTGCTTGTGGGCGCACCTTAAGCTCTGCAGGAAGCTTTGAAATGACAATAAATATGCTAAGAGGCATGAGCCAAGAGGCGGGTCGATGCAAGAGGGAAGTGGCAGTCAGAGCTGTGATGTGCCCATTTAGGTTAGGCAAAGCTGTATTGTTGGAGTGGTGGTGTAATGTTAGGTTTTACTGTGCTCTTTTTTTTAATTTGGTTTTCTTAACAAAATAAGACATACTGTTATGAGTAGGCGGTCACACGAAATTACGATTTTCAATTGAGTAAGAAGAAAAATAGTAGATCAAAAGCATCTCAGCACGCTGGATACAACAAGGTGAGGGCGCGCACTGAGCGAATGAATACCAGTGTTCGTCTGGCATTCTGTATCTTGGTGCTTATGGGCTGCTTTGCTTTTGTGGCCACGGCACTGCAGCCTTATCGTGAGCTTCAAAAGAAAGAATTAGCGTTGTCTGTGATCGTCGTAAAAGAGAATGCGGTGATTGAGCGTAAAGATGCTAAGCAGCGTGAACTCGGGGCAATTTTGTATGATCCTCGATATTTAGAAATTATCGCGCGCGATCGATTGAATTATTACAAGCCTGGTGAGCATATTTTCCGAATAGATCGGGATATAGGTCTGGATTAGTGATAGTAACGGTATTTAGAATGCTCCGTGAGCATTTGACATTGGCGCTTGCACTTGAAAGGTGGCAGGTTAGCTTTTTGCACCTCGTAATCTTGATTTTCTGACCATGAGATTTCATAATATGCCCTCGCACTCGATTCCTAATTTTCCGGCCCAATCCATTTCGTTGATCGCCTTAACGGTGATAGCTCTGGTGATGTTACCCGCCACCTCAAAGGTAAGAGCTGCAGATGAGGTTCCAGAGATCCTAGCGGCTTATTTTGATAAGGATAAGACAGTGTCTGGTGAAGTTGGGGCGATCATGCCGCCGGAGGAGATCAATAAATACATTGCCAAGGTCAAGGCAGCATCAAAAGCGAATCCTGAGTGGTATGCTGCGTATGCAAAAGAGGCCAAGCCTGGAATACCACTGCCATGGCACGAGAATTTAGGGCTTACCAAAGAGGATTATGAGGCTTATCTGAAGCTTTGGGATCAGAGGCAGTTCAAGGCCATGCAACAAGTGGTGATTCGTCTTGAGGAGCCTAAGCCTGGAGAGTGGATGATACGTGTGAGTGGAGTAGGCATGACAATTTCGCTGCTTCGCTACAATCCTGAGACGGGCCATTTTAGGTCGCCCAATGGTGAGCTCAAACGTATTGCAGACATTGATGCAGATGAGCGCAGTATTTTGGGCGCTTGGACGGGCAAGGAGTGGAGGTATGAAAATAACAGTGAGTTTATCTCGACGAAGGAAAACCTAGCTTTGGGTAGCTACAAGGATGGTGAGCATTGCCTCTTGATTTATCGCCTTCAAGAAAGCACCGCGGGTCGACGACTTGCGGATAAGAGTTTGGTCATTCGCTTTAGTCCTCCTCAAAAATAAGTCATGGTGGAGAGCTTAGGTGGCGATGCTCTCGCTGAGAGGAAGCGAGGTGCGACTCGTTGTTGGGCAACTTGTCGTTTCTTAGTGGTGGCAAAGCGGCTACTTATTTGCAGTATTCTCGTTATCATATTCTGTTTTTTCGGTTCGAACCTCTGGTTGATGTCTCCATGGGGCACAGGTATGGCAGAGCGAAATGTGCAAGAGCGCCTTGGTCTTGAATGTGAGGTAGGGTCGATGACATGGTCTCCTTGGAATGGAATCACAGTGAATCAGTTGCGTTTTTTCATGCCCGGTGAAGACAATCAGTCTGTTTTGGATATTGAGAGCGTTCGCGTCAGGCCTTACTGGAGGCCATTGCTTCAGCGTAAGTTGCAAATGCGCGAGGTTAGGGTCAATCAGCCCCGCATTGAGCTGCCGATAGAAATGCTTACGGCGTTGCCTGCTGATGCTGACCGGATTGAGGAGCGGCCACCGATTCCACCTGCACTGGCAGCGAATCAAGCACAATCCATTCCTCGGGGAGAGACTACAGCAGAGGGTATATCAGGCCAAGTATCAGCAGACAGCTCGGCGCCAAAACCAAGCTTAGCTGATTATGCGAATATAGTGCCGAGGCCCGTGCTTGGTTCGCAGGTTTTGGCTAAGCCGAAGCCGTTGAAGAAAGTTCCAGATGAATCGGGGGTGCCAGAGGTCGAACGACCACCTGCAGGGGCGCCTATGCGGCTGCTCGTTAACGACGCTAGTATTCGGCTGTTTTCGATGTCCAGGGATTTTGATTTAGTGAATGTAAATCAGGTGTCGATTGATCTACCCCTATCAGGCAAGGACGATGATGGGTTTATTAAGGTGGCTGGGATTGAAATTCCTGGTGTTACTAATCTGCCAGGCTTCGAGCAAAAGGTGGTGTGGAAACGACCACGCCTAGAAATAGAGGAACAAGAAGTTGACCTTGGTTTTGCCAAGATTGATATGCGGGTCCAGCTAGGGGTTGAGAAGGCCCAAAGCCGCTTGCCATTTCTTGTCGATATGGTCATCAGACCACAGACGGTTGATTCCGTTGCTTGGTTTGAACGGCAATCAATGCATGCAAGTGCAGGGATGGTTACTGGACGTTTTAGGCTGCTGGGCTTGCTTTCTGAACCTTTAGGATGGAAGGGGGAGGGTGTTTTTGCTGGTGAGAATATAACGGTGCAAGCCGGCGAGGGGCGGCCGCGTGTTACTTTTGATACCGTGTTTCTGCCTGCTATACTGCAAGCGGGTAAGCTACACTGGCTAGGTTTCAGGATGTTGGGCGAAGATTTTTCAATACTTGGGAACGGTCGCTTGTCGATGCGAGGTGGCATTGTTAGTGTTACTCGTTTGGTCGCGGCTCCCGAGGTGGCAGAGGTCATGGAGAAAAGCCTCAGTCGAGCAGGAATGGTTGATGCTAGTTGGTGGTATGACATGTATACCCCAGACCGCAAAGTGAGGGATTTAATCGTTAGTGGTAATGTTCTTAACCCTTTGATCGATGTCGGGCCAAGACACGCAAGGTTACCGCTGAGTCATTTGCTGCACCTCATTATGAATCCGGGTAAGAATAAAATCATGCCTAAGGTGCCTGTGATGAAGCCCCGGTCTCCAGCTACTGAATCAGAACAGCCAAAGTCGGAGGTGCTAGATGGCCCAGAGGGGCTAGAACAGAGAGAGTCTGAAGAGCCTCAGCCAGCTCCTGCTGCTGAATAAAAGTGAATAAGAATTATGAGAATCATTAGTGGTAGTGCTGGTCGACGCCAGATTCGTGTGCCGGGGTCAGTGGCCCGACCTAGCACAGACCGACTTCGTGAGGCCTTGTTTTCGATCTTGGCTGATCGTGTGCAGGGGGCTGATGTGATGGATCTTTTTGCTGGTTCTGGAGCACTGGGTCTGGAGTGTTTGAGCCGTGGTGCAAGCAGTTGCGTTTTTGTTGATAGCAGTAAAGAGTCGCAGCAGGTCATCGCGAGGAATTTAAAGGATTTGCAACTCGCTGGCGGAAAGGTAAATGCCAGAGATGTATTTCGTGCGCTTAAAGGCGGTGGTAATTACGATCTTATTTTTGCAGATCCTCCTTACTGCAAGAAATCTGACGATGTTGACTACATTGAGCAGTTGCTGGCTGATGAGCATTTGGGCTCATGTTTAGCCGAGGATGGTTTGCTGGTGCTTGAAGATTCAAGCTCCAATAAACGCGGTTGCTATGATGGCTGGGAATTGCTCGATCAAAGGAGTTATGGGGGCTGTGGAATTCTCTTTTACCAACGTCAATCAAACCATTAAGCTATTTGCAGATGTCACGTTCCTTGGTTCTTTTTATCTACAATCTTTTGTTGCCGGTGTTCTTCATCGTCGCGTTTCCAGCTTGGCTGCTAAAGATGTGGAAACGTGGTGGTTATGGCACGGGCTTAATGGAGCGTTTTGGCAGCTTCAGCATCGATGCTTCGGAAGAGCCTCGTGATGTTATCTACATTCATGCCGTTTCTGTGGGAGAGGTGTTCATTGCGCTTAAACTCATCAAGCAATGGCTACAGGCAGAGCCTAACCTGAAGGTGGTGCTTGCGGCGACGACATCGACAGGGCACGCAGTAGCTCGAGAAAATGCGCTGGCTGGTGTTAGGGTCATTTACAGCCCTCTTGATTTTAATATGATCGTGACTGAGGTGTTGTCACGTTTTCAGCCACGGCAAATTGTGCTGATTGAGGCAGAGGTGTGGCCTAATTTTGTTAACGTAGCACGGCAGATGAAAATCCCTGTGGCTATGATTAATGCTCGTTTGTCAAAACGTTCAGAGTTGCGGTTTCATAAGTTTGCTGCTTTTGTCGAACCTTTGTTCGAGATGATTGATTTGGTTTGTGTGCAAAACGAGATGGATGCCGTGCGATTTGCAAAGCTAGGAATTAACAAGTCTCAAATCCATGTTACAGGGAGTGTGAAGTTTGATCCATCGAGCGGAAGCGCTCCTCAGAAGCGTGCTGCTTTTCAGGAGATGCTTGCCGACTTTGCTGTTCATGTTGATGGTGGCAAGCATGTGGTTTTGTTGGCCAGTAGTCACGACGGTGAAGAGCGGATGTTAGCCGATGCCGTGCGATCATCTGGGGCCGATGCTTTACTTGTTATTGTGCCCCGACATGCAGAGCGGCGAGCTCAAGTCACAGCAGACCTCGAATCATCTGGTTTTGAAGTGGTGCTGAGCAGTCAATACTGTCGGCCTAATAATGTCACCAAAGCATGCCTTGTCATCGACACCACCGGCGAGCTTTGTGACTGGACGGCTCATGCTGATCTGGTGGTGATAGGGAAAAGTTGGTTGGCGCATGGGGGTCAAAATCCAGCCGAAGCCATTGCTGCGGAGGTCCCCGTGATCACTGGGCCACACATGCAGAATTTTGAGCCGTTGGTTAGCATGTTGCGGGAGGCTAATGGAATTGTCACACTGTCGTCAGCTGATGAGCTAGCGCACACCGTCAAAGATTTATTAGCAGATCGTGAGCGAGTGGATGAGATGTGTCGACAGGCTAAAAAGGCACTGGCCACACACGAAAACGCGGTGCAAAAAACCATCAAACTTCTTAATATGAATGCTTCCGTTCGAGGGGGGATCATGCAAGAGTAATATCAAGATCATGAGTGATAAAGGATCGTCATCAGACAAAAGTGAGCAAGCGCCTGACCTGAGCGCCTTGGACTTTGGTCCTGCGTGGGCTAAGGCAGACCAGGGTAAGAAAAGTCGAGGCCCTGCCAAGGGGAAGTCGCATGCTGGTTCAGGGGCTAAGCCATCAAGGTCTCCGAAAGGAAGAGAGGCTGGAAAGCAAGACCGTGGTCGCTTTGATGATAAGCAAGCTCGTCATAGCGGATCTGATCGCGATCGCCGTGGCGGTCCGAATAAAGGGCGTGGGCGCAATGATTATTCAAAAGGGGAGCGGGTGCAAAAGCATGTTGTTGCTCCGCCGGAGGGAGTGAAAGCACGTATCATGCCTATCGAGGATGGACTTGATGCGATGGCGAAGCAGATCTCGGCTACCGGAAGGACGCACTCTGTTTTTGATCTCGCTTGGTTGGTGTTAGGATCCTTAGATAGATTTCATGTTATTTTCGAAAGCGATGAGCAAGGACTCTATCGGAGTGAAACAGATCACTCCGTATGGCAGAGCCAGAAGGAATGCATGTCGCATTTTGTATCATCGGATCTGATCAAAAAATATTACGAGGAGGAAATCACCGAGGTAGAGCCTCCCAGTGGTAACTTCCAATCAGTGGCACGATGTGGCTTGAGTAAAAAGCTCATCGGCCCACCTAATCATCATGCTTATCAACAGACGCTGATTGATTTACATCGTGAGCGTTTCTCGTCGATGCCGATCGACCGCTATAAAAGCAAAGTAATCATGGAGCACGGTGAAGAGGCCGTGCAGGAATGGTTGGACTCAATGTGTAAGCAAAAGCAGTGGCGTCCCAAGGCAGAGCAACCAGAGCAAGCGGAACAAGCTGAGGTGGAGCAAGTCGATGACATTCAAGCCGCTGAAGAGCCAGCTGAAGAATGCGAAGTGCATGAAGTAGCGGTAACAGACGAAGAGCTGCCTGCACAGGAAGTCGGTGCTGTTGAAAATGATGCGACCGTTCCATCTGCTGATCTGCCTGATGATGAATCAGAAGCTCAGCCAGAATCAGATTCCAAAGAGGGCTCTCCATCCGATGCTCCATCCGATGCCCAACCGGATGTTGAGGCTGATGGTCCAGCTTTAGCTAACTACCGTGAGGTGGAGCAACATTTCCTTGAGCATAGCTTCGAGAAAGAATTTTATCAGGGTAAGAGTGTATCGGCGCTCGCTAATATTCCAGCTAAGATGATTAGCGCGGGTTTGATGACCTTGCTTAAGAATACGGTTGCGGAAGAGAAGCGTTACCCTGGAAATTTAGCTTCTATATTATGTCGTCAGATGAGTGGGCGTCATCTTGCAGTCTACAAGTGGAAAAAGCGTCTGCATTGCGGCCCTGCCAGACCACGTCACGCGTCTAAAGATCTCATTATGGCTGATCGTCCGACGGCCATGTTCCAGTGGGCGATCGACCACCCGGGAGCCAACATCGACGAGCTGTGGAAGGACTGTCTTCCTGCAGAGGTTGACGAAGCGACTCGCCACACATGGTATCACGACCTTCACTGGCTAATCAATGAAGGGCTAGTACTACTGCTGTCCGATGGCACCCTTCATGCTGCCAAAGCTCAGAGCAATAAGCAGGATCCTGAGGCTAGTAAAGTGAAGGGGCAAAAGTTAGCCGATAAAGGAACGGCAAAAAAACCGGCCAAAAAAACAGCGAAGAAAGCGGCAAAGAAGGCAGCCAAGAAAGCAGCCCAAAAGCCAGAAGCTGACGATGGGGCGGAAGTGAAGGACTCCGTAGATGGAGCTGCTGAAGATAAGAAGTGAATGATTTTTTAGCGTGACTAATCAGGATAACACAGCTCCCCGAGAGAAAAAGAAGGTCTTTCCTGCCAGAATGTTTAAGCGTGCCACGGTGGTTTGCCCATCATGCTTGATACGTTTCAAAGAGCATGCTGATCAATGTCCAAACTGTCAGTTTGATGCCCATCGTTCTGTGGAGCAATTTCAATTTGAGCCGCCGGTCATGCAGCGGTGGATGGACAATGCGAAGGTGTTTGATACCTCAGTGAGGCAGGAGATTGATCAAATATTCGATCGGCTCACCAAGCAATTTCCACAAGTGAACTTGTCAGTTTGCACGGTCGAGCTCGACGATCCAACCAATCTCTCCGAATTTGGTTTTTGGATGATGAATGCATGTCGTCTTGAGGATGGGCAAACCAGTGAACAGCGGGCGTGGACCATTCTTCTGCTTATTGATGTGAAGCGTGGATTGTTGTCGTTGACTCCAGGTTATGCGATCGAGGCGTTTATGGATGATGCCGAGTGGCAAGAGGCCTTGAAGATGATGGTGCCAGATATGATTGCTCGTGATTATCGCTTGTCTTTGAAGGGGTTTGTCAAGGATGCCATTCAGCTTCTGCGTAAATCCGCGCAAGATGTGATGCAGAGTTTGAAACATAATTAAAGATGAGTTCGAAATTCTTATATTGGATAAATCTCTTGGCTACTTGTTGCCTAATGCTTGCCACGGCAAAGGCACAAGATGAGGCATTTGATGTCGATGATTCGGTGATTCCACAACGACCACCAAGCCATGTTTTTGATCCTGCTAAGTGGTTGAGTCCCGACGAGGAGGACAGTATTCAGGATGAGTTGGCTAGGGAACTTAGGGATCATGAAATTGACATCTACATCGTCACCCGCGCCAAGCAACCGGTGCAAGGAGCTAAAACCTACGCTCGCACACTGGGCGAAACTTGGTCTCGGGCGCCCGTTTGGTGTGTTATCTTTTACGTGCCTGGTGACCCCTCAGGTTTCCACGTGCAGGCAGCAGGGCTGGGCTTAGATCCAGCAAGAGTGAATAGAGCTGTTGCGGAGGCTTCGAAGCGAGCACGGCGTGAGATGACGGAGAAAGACCGCGTGATGGCAGCCTGGAGTGAGTGCGCCGAGGTCTTGCGTTTCATGCACGGTGCTAGAGATTTGAGTGTGGATGCGCTTGTTGATCGACAAAATGAGCTCAGGGGAGAGTGGATCAGCAAGGAAAAGTGGAAAAGAATCATCATGGTGGGCCTCGTAGGCTTTGTTATATTACTCGCAGCCGTTCTTTATTATGTCTTTACAGGCAGGCAGAAAAAGAAGTGCCCTGCCGTTTACCATTTTCCCGACACCGCATGGCGCAGACGATATCAGGCGCCCTTTAGCGGTGGTGGTGGAGTGGTGGCAAACAGCCGCCGCAAGAAAGAGCGAGTGGCTGCTCCCGCAGAGGAGGGCTAACTGACGATCAAGCGGTTTGTTTCGCAGAGTCGCAATGTGTAGACTCTGGATGGGCCTTTTTTATTGATCGGCAAATTTGAAGTCTACCATCTGGCGCTCCATATCGACATTGGCTATATGGCAGCGGTGTTGTTGGCCAATGGTGAGTTTGCTGTCTTTGGGGCCGTTGAAGCGCAGTAGGGTGGCTTCGAATCTCCATTCGCCACCTTGTCGGCAGTGCGGGAAATCCTCACTCTTGATCAGGCCCTTGGTCATAATGTCGATAGCCTCCACGAACAAACCGAAGTGGCGCACGTCAGTGACCACACAGTTGAATACCGGCGGGTCTTTCTCCTGTGAGCACATGTGCAGGTATTGGAGCATCTTCAGACGTCGTGATTCGTTTTCTGCCTCGGCGGAGGTGCGCTCAGTTTCTGAAATATGTTGGGCGATCTGTGCGGCCTCGCCAGGGGAGGGCACCCGGTCGATCTGCTTGGGTGGATTACCAAGATGGGACTGCAGGCCTCGGTGAACGATGAGGTCTGCGTAACGACGGATCGGTGAGGTGAAGTGGCAGTAGTCTGCCTTAGAAAGTCCGTAGTGTCCGAGTGGATCTTGGAAATAGGCGGCACGCTTGAGAGATTTGAGCAGACCTATCTTAATGGCGTGCTCTTCGATTTTGCCTTTTGCCGAATCGAGAAGTTGCTGAATATGTTTTTTGTTCGTTAGGTCGCCAGGTTTGTAACCATGTAGACGGGCAAGCTCGGCATACTCGTTGAGTCTATCTGGATCGGGATCTTCATGAATACGGTAGACGGTGGTCTGTGATCGGCTTTTTAGCAGCTTGGCGGTGGACTCATTAGCAACCAGCATGAACTCTTCAATAAGCTGGTGAGATTCATTGTATTCGTGTTTTTCAATTCCGGTTGGTTTGCCTTGGTCGTCGAGCACCACGCTGACCTCTGCCATGTCGAGATCCAGCGCGCCGTTGGCGAAGCGTTTTTTTCTGAGTAGGGAAGCAAGCTCCCATGCCTCGTGTAGCATTTGGATGATGCTTTCGTCCTCGTCAGGGAAGAGCTTGGTGACCTCCTGCTCAGGCTTCATCAGAATGTCCTGAACTTGCTCGTAGGTGTAGCGGCGCCCCGAGTGGATCACTGCGCGGGTGAAGCGGGCGGAGCGGATCTTGCCGTCCTTGTTGATCTTCATCAGACAGCATTGAGTCAGGCGGTCGACCTCTGGCATTAGCGAGCAGAGGTGGTTGGAGAGCTCGCGCGGGATCATTGGCAAGACGCGATCAGCCATGTAGGTGGAGTTGCCACGTTCGCGGGCTTCTTTGTCGAGTGCACTGCCTGGTTTGACATAGTGGGAGACGTCAGCAATGTGCACAGCGAGCTGCCAGTCGCCCTGCTCTGTCTTGCTGACAGATATAGCGTCGTCAAAGTCCTTGGCGTCGTGGGGGTCGATGGTGATCACCGGTAGGTCACGCCAGTCATCACGGCCCTCGGTATCTTTTGCCGTGACGTGGTCGCCAAACTCCTTGGCCTCAGCGAGAACAGCTGCGGGAAATTCATCACGCAGGCCGTGCTTGTGCACGATGGAGAGCATGTCGATGCCGGGTGTGTCGGGCCAGCCGAGGATCTCGGTGACGCGGCCGAGTGGTTTTGAATTTGGATTGTCCCAGCGGGTCAGCTCGACAGCAACAACTTGGCCAGACTTGGGGCCGTCTTTCTTATCCTGAGGAAGTGAATCGCGCTCGATATTGACATCGGGGACCTTCATGTCATCGGGCTGCACGTGGGCAAATTTACCACTGCGGAAGTAGGTGCCGACAATACGCGCCATTCCCCGCTGGATGATCTTCTCCACATATCCAGCAGCCTCATCGTCGGGTTTGGCCATGCCAGCGGCACGATGATTTTTCCCTCTGCGCTGCTTGGTCCATTCTGGCTGGCCGATGCGGTCGACACGCACGGCAACACTGTCGCCATTCATAGCGGTCGAGGTCTTGGAGGAGTGGATAAAGATGCGGGAGTATTTCTTCAAGTCCATGCCGGCGGCCTCGTTGGTGGCATCATTGGCGTCAGGGTAGAACCAGGCGTGGCCTGAACCTTGAAAACGCAGCGTGCCGATGAGCAGTGCTCCTGGCGCGGACTTGCCCTTGCCGCCTTTGCCTTGGGACTTGGCGCGCGGGGTGAAACGACCTTTTTTACCGTAAACGATGTCGCCTTTTTTCTCGAGGCGGGCAAGTTCGGCGCGCAGATCGGAGCGCTCGTTGGGTTTGAGATTGAGAGTGCGGGCGAACTCGGACTTGTTCAGAGGTCGGTAATCCGGAGATTTGAGCAGCGCCTGAATGCGCTGGCGAAGGTTCTTCATGGGTTTATCTTAGTTTAATTTCGCAAGATAAACATGATTTTCTGTTTTGCCTAATTCTTTTTCAGCCCCTTAGGGTGTCCAAAGTCAGGCTTTTTTGTTTGCGAAGGCCTAAAAGCGATGGTATTTATGTATGAACAATGTATTGCAAAGAGTATTCACAATGTATGGTAAACATCCTCTGTGACATTCTCTGCAAGCAGCGTTCAACGCACACTCTAAAGACATTATGAAAGCCAAAACACACCTATCTCAAAACAAGTCACGCGGTGGTTTCACCCTCGTCGAAATGCTCGTCGTCATCGGAATGATCGCAGCCCTGGCTGGGATTAGTTTTCCGGTTTATAAGTCGATTCAGAAGAAGGTGGATAAGCAGAGAATGGGAATGGTGTTTAATAGTTTTGATATGGCAATAGAGAATTTTCAGACGGAGTATAATTATGTGCCATACTTTACTGCCGCTTATCCAACAACGGACGTATATTACAACACCGAAGCAGATTTCTCGAATTTTATAAAAGAGCTAACTGGTCAGACAGCGAATTCTAACTTTAAAAAAATTGTGTTTCTTGATGGTCCCGAGGCTAGTGGCAGCGGAGGATCCTATAAGAATGGCTTGGGTCCCGATCGAGATGCTATCTACGGTCCGTATAATACAAAGTTATATAGGATAAAATTAGATTACGATGGGGATGGGATACTTAAAGTGCCACTCACCGCCGACATTGATCAAACTATTGGATTTTGGGTGATCTATGATTGGGACGATGGGGATGGAGTGCCTAATCCGACAGAAGACAACTTCATTGCATTTAAAGGCAATTTTAATCCTATAGAAATCTTTACAGAACTTATGAAACTAGGCGTTATTGTTAGACCAATCGCTCTTTATGATATGCCTGAATATTTAAGAGTTACCATTGGTACAGAAAGTGAGAATAATTATTTTTTAGAAAAGGTTAGATTATTAGCCAATGAATAACATACTTATTGTTGGGCTAGGGCTTATCGGAGGCTCTATCGCAAAAGCTTTAAAGGCTTCCAAAAACGATCTTAATGTTTATGGTTTTGATAAAAGCGAGGCCGTGTTAAAGGCTGCAATAGGTGATGAGACTATCAATAATTATATAAATATTGATGATGATTTTGACTCCATTAAAGACAATCAAATTGATTTCATAATAATTTGCACACCTTTATCAATCACTATAGAAATATTAGATCTACTAGAATCTAAAAGAATTTTTGATACCAATGTTACGATCACAGAGGTCTCAAGCTCAAAACTTTTAATCGAAGAAAAATTTGGAAAATTAAAAAATGTGGTCTTATCTCACCCAATGACAGGATCTGATCAAGCAGGTTACCAGGCTTCCATAGAAAACCTTTTTCATAACAAAAAAGCAATTTTAATTAATTCAAATTATGTAAATTCATTCTATAGTATTGTATTAAAATAAATTTTTTATTAAAAAATAAAAAAGACTGGGCAGAGGGAGTTCCCATTCACACACATTCCTTATCAGCCGACAGGGTTACACCTTTTTGTTCTCATTTCGGCGTTTGTGGTGGTTGCCAATGGCAGATGTTGCCTTATGCACAGCAATTACAATACAAGCATAAGCAAGTCGTGGATAATCTTACTCGAATTGCTAAAGTGGCTTTACCAGAGATTGCTCCCATTTTAGGTGCCACACCAACAGAAGGTTATAGAAATAAAGTGGAGT
>ENA-UOYH01000471-UOYH01000471.1-marine-metagenome-genome-assembly--contig:-NODE-471-length-14441-cov-2.254664_pt1 | contig 14441 bp, 12 predicted proteins | sample MGYA00238175_ERZ767261 | MGnify/ENA primary metagenome ERZ767261 (study PRJEB28946, sample SAMN06267185) | marine metagenome | isolation source: Columbia River Estuary | place: USA:Columbia River Estuary...
TCTTTAAATATTCGAAAATAAAATATTAGTGTCATAGAGCTAAAAAAGAATACTAATGAGTAAACTCTTAACTCTTGAGCGTATTTAATCAAAAAAATATTCATAATAAAAAATAATTAATGTGATAAATAAATTAAACTTAGAATTTTACAACCTTGGTGTCATTCCAATGGTAAAGAATACTAAAATTTAAAAACTGTATTTCGTAAAATACTATCTAAATAACCTTTGCTAATATATTATAGTTCAAATATAATAGATATTAATCAAAAGTCAATGCAACTAATTGATATTCAATTGATAGGTATTTTTAATTCAATAAATATTTATTCTTGTAAGAATAATTTACTCTTGCAAAATAAGATTGTAATTCAGTGGTGTTATCATAAGAATCAACAGCTAATGATTTAATTGCACCAATGCTGCCGCTTGGGCTTATAAATTCTTGTGTAACATCAGGAAATAATCTATTGACATAAACTCCAGATAAGTTTGGAGCATAACCAAATTGCTGAAATGAACCTGGTATTTGATTTGCAATATTATTAACGATGGATTTCATATCATCTCCCATTTGATCCATATCATCCGTTCCAAAACCCCATGCACCAGAATTGATTCCTGAGTTTCTAAAACTTTGGTAAGAAAATCCAACCAATGCCTCTAATTTTGAGTCACCAAATGTTTTGTTGTAGTTCAAAGTCGCTTCTAAAAGTTCATTCTCAACTTCTAAGTTATTGTAACTTCCACGCCCATTTCCAGTGACACTACCGGTGGAGTTTAAATTTTTTGAACTAACTGAATAATTATCAGAGTCTGATTGGTCGATACCAACACTTACCTTACCTTTTAAATCATCTGAAAAATCATATTCTGCAGATAGACTCGCTAAAAAACGATTCGTATTCGCACGTCCACTTGAGTAAGCTAATAGATTTGCAGGATTCAATAATCCGCCAGTCTCATCAAAACCTGCTCGATTTGGCCAGGTTGGATTTGCAGAATATGCTGCACCAAGTAAATCACCTCTAAATCCTGCACTTCCTGCGATTGGCGCAAGCTGATCATTTATTCTTGAATAAGTCCCTTGTAGGCTTATTTTTAATTTATCATTTAAGAAACGTTGATTAACATTTAATCTAGCAGAAATTCTTTCCATGCTAGAGTTTTCGACGACGCCTAACTGATTTCCAAAACCAACAGAGGCTAAATAAGATCCTGTATCATGAGATTTTGAATAACTAATATTTTGATTGTGAGAAGCAGCCGTTCTAAAGATAACGTCTTGCCAATCTGTTGAAGAACCATAATCTGCCGAATTGTCCAAACCTAATCGAGTTCTTTCAGATAAAAATTTCTTAGAACTCAATAAATTGTATGTTTCTCTTGGTTTTGAACTACTCACGTTAAATTGATACGTGAACTCGCCATCTCGAGATCTTCCATTTTTCGTTGTAATGATAACGACACCATTAGCACCTCTAGACCCATAGATAGCTGTTGCTGACGCATCTTTCAAAATACTTATGCTTTCAATATCATTTGGATTTAAAAAATTCAATGGGTTTTTGGCTGGATTACCTCCAACACCTGGCACATCTCCGCCAGCTACAGTTGATCCTCCTGATAATGGAATTCCATCAACAACAAATAGGGGGTTGTTGTTTGATCGTACAGAGTTTGTACCTCTAATACGAATATTGATTCCTGCTCCCGGCTGACCGCTTGTGTTTGAAATCTGGACACCAGCAGTTTTACCTTGTATGAGTTGCTCTGGCGACGATATCACACCTTGGTTAAAATCTTCTGATCTTACAGCTGCAACAGCTCCTGTCGCATCTTTAACTGTTGTTGATCCATAACCGATGACAACTACTTCGTCAAGTGCAGTTAAGTCTTCGCTCATTGTTACATTGATAACCATTTCAGAACCAACAGTTCGTTCTTCTGTTTGATACCCAACATAACTGAATACTAAAACAGCTCCCTCGCTTGCCTCAATGACATAATTGCCGTCAAAGTCAGACTGGGCACCAGAAGTTGTTCCTGCAATGGTAATGTTTACACCTGGTAAACCTCCATTTGCATCCGATACAGTACCTTTAATTGCTTGTCCAAAAGAAACACTACTTACAAGTAGAGCCATAAGGAATAAAGGGTGTTTAAATAAACTCTGTTTCATATAATTTCAAATTTAGTTAATGATAGATTGTTATTTTGATTTAAATAATGTGACAAATTAACATATTATTAGCATAATATAAAAGAATTTCATAAAAAAATACAACGAAATCGTTTTCGTTTGTTGAACTAGCTACAACAACGATTCTCTCTCAATACGGTATGTGTGTATGTTTGGTAAGATTTACACGTTAAAGTTCCTTGATTTTTATATTTCTGAAGGCTACTCGATCACCATGATCTTGCAGGCCAATATGCCCAGTTTGATATTTTCCAAATCCCTCCCAGCCATTAAATTTCGATTTTTGCACCATTGTATCCCATTTTTCTCCACTGAGTGGAAATGTCATGACTTCGTTATCATTCATAGTAACTTTTGCAATATTTGCAGTTTGATTTACCTCAATAACACATAAATTCCATTCTCCTGCAGGGTTGATATATTGTTCGGGACAAGCTATGAGGTCATAAAGAGATCCTGCTTTGTGTGTACCTTCTGCAACAAAAGAATCAGGGTGCTTTGCATTATCTAGCACCTGAATTTCAGGACCTGTCATGTAGGCTTCTGAATATTTTTCATCTTCAAAAACACTCCAAAAGATACCACTATTGCCACCCTCTGAAATTTTCCATTCAAGGGATAATATAAAGTTAGTGTAGGTATTTTTAGTGATAATATTTTTACCGCCAGTATCACCAGGAGTGAAAATCATAGTGTTATCTTTAATAGACCACTCTTTAGGCATACTGTCACTTAAATAACCTCTCCAATGATTGAATGAGGTTCCATCAAAAAGAGTGATCCAATCATTTTGAGAGGATAAATTACTAGGCGACTCTACATCGTATGCAGTATTATGAATTTCAAGTTTCTCCTGACTTCTTTTACAGGTAGTGAAAGAAATAAGTATTAACATAAGTAATGATAGCTGTTTCATGTCAAGTGTTTTAAAGTCCTAAAATTTGTTTTAGTTTGTTGTTGTCTGTTTTAGTATCTCCTGCAAAATCGTCAAATCGTTTGGTCGTTACCTCAATAATATGATCTTGAATAAATTTAGCGCCCTCTTTTGCACCTTGTTCGGGATTTTTTATACAACACTCCCATTCCATGACAGCCCAAACATCGCAGCCATATTCTGTGAGTTTTGAAAATATTGTTTTAAAATCAATTTGACCATCGCCTAGCGATCGATATCTTCCTGCTCTATCTTTCCAATCAGAATACCCTCCAAACGCACCTTTTTTACCTGTGGGATTAAACTCTGCATCTTTGACGTGAAAGGACTTAATATATTCGTGATAATGATCAATGTACGACAGGTAATCTAATTGCTGAAGAACGAAATGTGAGGGGTCGTATAAAATATTTACTCGTTTATGGTTGTTTGTAGCTTTCAAAAAGCGTTCGAATGTAACGCCATCATGAATATCTTCACCCGGATGAACCTCATAGCAGACGTCAACACCTTCATCATTAAAATGATTAAGAATTGGCACCCATCGTTTTGCCAATTCTTTAAATCCCATTTCAACTAAACCATCAGGTCTTTGAGGCCAGGGATGCATCGTATGCCAAAGTAAAGATCCAGAAAACGTTGCATGAGCTTTTAATCCTAATCTCCTACTAACAGTTGCAGCATTTTTTACTTGCTTTACCGCCCATTCTGTACGGGCTTTAGGATTGCCTTTACAATGGTCCGGAGCAAAATTATCAAACATGATATCGTAGGCTGGATGCACAGCTACTAGCTGCCCCTGAAGATGAGTAGATAGCTCAGTAATTTCTAAACCATAAGAATTTATCTTTTCTTTAAATTCATCACAATAGGTTTGGCTGGCAGCAGCCTTTTCTAAATTAATTAAGCTTGGATCTGTGGGTATTTGAATACCTTTATAACCTAAATTACTTGCCCATTTACACAAACCATCTAACGAATTAAAAGGTTCTTTGTCATCCATGAATTGTGCTAGAAATACAGCAGGTCCTTTAATTGTTTTCATTTTAATTGTTTATCAATTTTATCCAAATATTACCTTTATCGTGGGATTCTATGACTTTTTCAATAAAATTCATGCCTCTAACACCGTCGGTCATTTCTGGAAATTCACCCTCCAAATATATGTGGCCACGGATGGCTTTTGCCACTCCTCTATAGATGTTACCCATTGCATCAAAAATACCCTCGGGATGTCCAGGCGGAAGCTTAGTTCCATCCAGTGATAAAACTGAATTATAGGCATGGCCTGGTTTTAGAGTTTGCATTGGTTTACCTTCTTCTAACAAATACAGATAATTTGGATTTTCTTGTTCCCATTTTAAAGCACATTTAGTTCCATAAACAGCTACACTGAAATTGTTTTCTTCTCCGGTTGCGATTTGACTCACCCTTAATACACCTTTGGAAAAGGCTCCGAAACGTAAAAGTACGGTTCCATCAATATCCATTTGATTATCGTTATAGAGATGATTTAGATCTGCTAATATAGAAGAGATCTCCATTCCAGTAACATATTCAATCATTTGATACGCATGTACTCCAATGTCTCCCATACAGCAACTAATTCCAGATTTTTCTGGATCTAATCTCCATGTGGTTTTTCTCATGTTTACATCATGAATAATTGGATTAATCCAACCTTGATAATATTGTGCATCTATTTTTTGAATGTCACCGAGCTCTCCCTGAGCGATCATGGATTTCATTTGACGCACCATGGGATATCCTGTATACGTATGTGTTAACGCAAAAATAGCACCGGTGCTTTTTTGAATCGCTTGTAGCTCGAGAGCCTCTGCATAGGACATAGTCATTGGTTTTTCGCAGATTACATGAAATCCAGATTCTAACAACTTTTTGGCCATCGGAAAGTGCAAAAAGTTAGGTGTCAGTATTGAAAAAACTTGAATACGTTCTTGTTGGGGCAATGCCAATTCAGCCATTATCATGGTCTCAAAATCAGGATGGATTCTGTCTGTTTTAATACCAAGCTCTTTTGCATATTCCATGCTTTTCTCGATATCTGGGTTAAAAACAGCCCCCAAAAGTTCATAGGCATCAAACATACTTGCAGCCACACGATGTAAAACTCCAATCAGTGAGTCACCGCCTCCCCCCAGAACACCCCATTTTATTTTTTGAGCCATAACTACCTAATTTTTATATTCTACTTCTTCATTTTTGAAAAAAACAGCAAATAACACAAAAACAACCGTGGCGAAAATTGCTGGATAAACCCATATTTTATCCCATAAATGCTCAGTTTCTGTTATTGCAAAACTATCCGTAATTCTCCCTGCAATCGAAAACCCTGCAAACATACCGATACCATAAGTGGCCAATGTTATCAGGCCTTGGGCTGAACTTTTATATTTCTCCCCAGCCTTGGAATCTGTGTATATTTGCCCTGAAACAAAGAAGAAATCGTAGCATATGCCATGAAGAGCAATTCCAACTAATAGCATAAAATAAAGATCTCCTGAATTACCCCATGCAAATAATAAATAGCGCAATAACCAAGCTAACATGCCTATTAATAAGGTCTTTTTAAAACCGTATCGCTTGAAGAAAAACGGTAATAAGAGCATAAAAACAACTTCAGACATCTGGCCAATTGCCATTTTCTCTGCAGGTTTATCAACCCCTATTTCTCCCAAAAATTGACCAGCATGCTGGTAATAGAATGCTAATGGTATGCATATTAAAACAGAGGCAAAAAAGAACACCAAAAAGTTTCGGTCCTTTAATAGTTTTAGTGCATCTAACCCAATAATATCTGATATGGTTACGCGTTCCTCTTTATTAGGAGGAGTTTTAGGCAAAGTAAAACTAAATAAGCCTAATATAGCTGAAGCAATTCCACACATTAAAAAAGTATTTCTCAGCATGCCATCTGCAATACCAGATTCACTATCCCAAAGAAAAACTCTACTAATGACTAAACCAGCAACTATCCAACCGACTGTTCCCCAAACTCGAATAAATGAAAATTGCTTTGACGGATCGGTGAGCTGATTGAAACTGACAGAGTTAACTAAAGCTAGCGTTGGCATGTAAGCAATCATGTACCCTAAAACGTACGGATAAAATTCAGTAAAACTAGTAGCATTGGCCAATTGATACATTAAAATAGCACCGATTAAATGAAGGACTCCTAAAATGCGTTCAGCATTAAAAAAACGATCTGCAATAAATCCAATAAAAAAAGGAGCTGCAATAGCACCCAAAGATTGTGTAGAATATGCCATAGCTGTTTCTGTGCCGTTGGTACTAAGAGTGTTCGTAAGAAAAATACCCATGGTTACAAACCAACCTCCCCAAATAAAGAACTCGAGAAACATCATGAATGATAATTGAAATTGTATTGATTTTTTCATGTTAATAATTTAAGTAATTGTAATTTTTAAAAATAGAATGATACAGCAATGTTTTAATTTGTTAAAGCATAAACTTTAATTAATAAATCTCTTGTGGTTATTATTCCAGTGATTTCATCCATTGTGTCTCCTTCGTATTCAACACCAATAAAACCTTGATATCCTGCTTCACGAACAATACGCATCATTTTATTGTAATCAATAGATGTCTCGTTTCCGGCCTCATCAAAATCATAAGATTTGGCGCTGATGGCTTTTGCTGCAGGCATCATTAATTTCACTCCTTGGTATTTGTCCGGATATTCTTTTGCACACGCTCCCCAGATGTCATCTTTATTGATTCTTTCAAGACACCAATTTCCAAAGTCAGGTAAGGTCCCGCAATTAGATAAATTAACCGTGTTTATAGCTAACATTAGTTCTTTAGGGTTTGATGATAACCACCCGTGATTTTCACATAAAATATTGATATTTTTTTCCATCGCATATTCAGATAATTTACGCAGTCCATCAACAACAGATGTTTGCCAAATTTTAGGGTCATTTGTTCCAAATGTATTAACCCTTATAGCGTGACAACCTAGTTTTTGTGCAGCATCTACCCAGCGTTTGTGATTTTCAACAGCTTGGTTTCTTTTTGCTTCGTCAGGATCTGCCAAGTCTCCTTCCTCATCAACCATGATTAGAACATTTTGCATTCCAGTGTCCTTACTTATCAAAAATAATGAGTCAATTACAGCATCAAAACCAAGCTTTTCTATTTCATGTTTGTACAACTGACTCACGTATTCTAAACCTTCAAATCCTAACCTTTTTGCTTGAGAGGCAAAATCAAATGGAGATTTTTGTTCATTTTCTACATACCGATGTAGTGACCACTGTGCTAGAGACAATTTTAATGAGGATTCATTGACATTTTTCATCTTGGAAATTTCTGTTGTTTCTGTTTTACAATTTATAAACATTAGACATGTCAATGTAAAGCTAACTAAAATCGTGTTGTTAAGAATTAATTTTGTTGTCATTTTTTATTTTAAAATGTTAAAACTATCGAATGTATTTTGTATACAGTGCAAATTAATTAAATTGAACACCAATAAAATAATTTTTTTAATAAAAAAGTGAGAATTCATTAATAAAAATCACAAAAAAATAAAAATAATTAACTAGAAAATGAATTTAGAAGACACACAATACGATGCCATTGTCGTGGGGACGGGTATTTCAGGAGGATGGGCCGCAAAAGAACTTTGTGAAAATGGGTTGAAAACATTGGTACTTGAAAGAGGTAGAATGATTAAGCATGTTGAGGACTATAAAACCGCCTACATGGATCCTTGGGATTTTCCAAATGGTGATGTTGTTAGCCAAGAAACTAAAAATCGAATGTCAAAACAAAATAGAACTGGATACGTCACCAAAGAATCTAGAAAACATTTTTTTGTTGATGATTTGAAGCATCCTTACAACGAAGAAAAACGATTTGATTGGATTAGGGGATATCATGTTGGAGGTCGTTCATTAATGTGGGGAAGACAAAGTTACCGATTGAGTGATATTGATTTTGAAGCAAATAAAAAAGAAGGTATCGCAGTTGATTGGCCAATTCGTTATAAAGAAATTGAACCATGGTATGATAAAGTGGAAGAGTTTATTGGAGTGAGTGGAGAAAACTTAGGAATAAAGGTGCTTCCTGATCAAAAACTTTTAAAACCAATGAATTTAAATTGTGTTGAAAAAGATTTACAATCAAAAATTGCTGAAAATTTTGATGATGGTAGATTACTCACCGTTGGAAGAACGGCACATATTACCGAAGGAACAAAACCTGGTTCAGGCAGAAGCACCTGCCAGTATAGAAATCGATGTATGAGAGGCTGTCCTTTTGGCGCTTACTTTAGTAGTAATTCCTCAACACTTCCAGCAGCTGAGGCCACTGGAAATATGACGTTGAGACCAAATTCTATTGTTCATGAAGTTATTTATGATAACGCAACTCAAAAAGCGTCAGGTGTTAAGGTAATTGATGCTGAAACAAAACAGGTATTTATCTTTAAAGCAAAGGTTATATTCCTTTGTGCTTCTGCAATTGCTTCAGCTTCTATCTTATTACAATCCAAATCAGAACGCTTTCCAAACGGTTTAGGTAACGACAGTGGTGAGCTAGGGCATAATATTATGGATCATCACTTCCATGTAGGGGCTAGAGCCAAAGTAACAGGTTTTGAAGATAAAACAACAAAAGGAAGAAGACCGAATGGAATTTACATACCACGTTTTAGGAATCTTGGTGGTGAAACCAATACTGATAAATTTAAAAGAGGATATGGGTACCAAGGAGGAGCTTCCCGAACAAGCTTGTCTGAATTAGTAGCTGAAGTGAAATATGGCCCTGAATTAAAAGAAGCAATTCTAAAGCCTGGAGAATGGTATGTTGGTTTAACAGCATTTGGTGAAACATTACCAGATCATAACAACAAAATGTTTTTAGATTATGAAAAATTGGATGAGTGGGGCTTGCCCACGGTGACTTTTGATGCAGATTTTGGAGAAAATGAATTAGCTATGAGAAAAGACATGCAAGAACAGGCAGTTAGAATGCTTACTGCCGCAGGTTATGAAGACGTACAAGGATATGACAACACGCAAGGTCGAGCGATGGGTTTAGGAATTCATGAGATGGGTACTGCGCGTATGGGCCGCGATCCAAAAACGTCAGTATTAAACAAACACAATCAAATACATGCGTGTACCAATGTGTATGTGACCGATGGCGCATTTATGACCTCAGCAGCTTGCCATAATCCTTCTTTAGGCTATATGGCATTTACTGCTCGTGCTGCAAATCATGCTGCAGAACAATTAAAAATAACCAACGCATAAATATTTTAAAGAGATGAAAAGAAGAGCCGCATTAAAAAATTTAGGACTGGCAACAGGTTTTTTTGCAATAACACCGTCTGTAGTTAGCTTGCTTCAGAGTTGTACGTCTAATGCCGAAGCATGGGTTCCGGAATTATTCACCGAAGAGCAAGGTCGTGTTTTAACCAAACTTGTAGATATTATTCTCCCCAAAACAGAATCGTTACCTTCTGCAAATGAACTGAATGTCCCTCAGTTTATTGATAAGTACTATCAACAAGTTCTCGATAACGAAAATAAAAATAAAATAACATCAGCCTTTAAGGATGTCATAGAGGTATTAAAAGTGCAACCTGAAGATAAGATTGATGATGTCTCCGAGGATAGTTTTATCAAGTTGTTAGATGACTATATGCTACTAAAAACAGATGTTGATAAGGAACGAGAGGCTAATCCAGAGTCGTTAAGTTACACAAAATCTGAGTTTTTGAATGAATTAAAATTTATCACAATTAGAGCTTATCTTACGACAGAACAAATGGGTGAAAATGTATTGGTATATGACCCTGTGCCTTCGCAATATTATTGTGGTGATTTAAATGAATTAACAGGAGGCAAAACATGGTCTCTTGGAAACTCATTGATGATTTAATTTATTATGTACACAAAATTTTCTACTGTAGTATTTATTATATTATTAAGCCTATCTCCAATGTCGGTGAGTTGTAAAAAAACTGTAGTTACGGAAACTGATGATTGGAAAACACTATTTAATGGTCAAGATTTAACCGATTGGATTGTTAAAATAAATGGTTACGAACTTAATGATAACTATAACAATACGTTTAGAGTAGAAAATGGTTCATTGGTAGTGTCGTATGATCAATACGATAATTTTACCAACGAATATGGACATATTTTTTATAAAAAACCATTTAAGAATTATAGATTAAAATTAGAATATCGTTTTATTGGAAACCAGGTTAAAGGAGGAGAAGATTGGGCAAAAAAAAATAGTGGTATTATGTTGCACTCACAATCTCCAGAGAGCATGTTGTTAAATCAAGGTTTTCCTCTGTCTCTTGAATTTCAGCTCTTGGGAGGGATTGATCAAAATAAACCTCGTCCTTCGGGCAACCTTTGTACACCGGCAACGAATGTTGTTATGGATGGTAAATTAATCTCAGACCACTGTATCACTGCAAATTGTAAAACTTTTTATGGTGAAGAGTGGATTAATGCTGAGGTCTTGGTCCTTAATGACTCAATAACTCATTATATAGATGGTAAATCAGTAATCTCTTACTCAAGACCAACCGTTGGAGGAGGTTATTTAGAAACGACATCCAGTGCTATTCAGCTTAAATCGGGAGAAGGTTTGTCAAGTGGGTATATTTCACTTCAAAGTGAAAGCCACCCAATCGAATTTAAAAATATTAAAATTTTAGAATTATAAATTGTTAACAGCAAAACAATATGGGTCATAAATTTTCAAAAACTAGACGATCATTTATTAGAAAAGCAGCCTTAACTTCCATAGGTGTTACTATTATTCCAAGACATGTGATGGGTAGGGGCTATATTCCTCCAAGTGATAAATTAAATGTGGCGGTTGTAGGTGCAGGAGGTAAAGGTTATTCTGACATGATAAATGTATGGAATAATGGAGCTTCAAATATTGCTGCCATATGTGATGTGGATTGGAATAGAGCTTCTCCTGCCTTTAAAGATTTTCCTAAAGCTCGACGTTTTAAAGATTATCGAAAGATGTTAGATGAGATGTCAGATATTGATGCAATTACAGTATCTACTCCAGACCATACCCACGCTGTTATTACTTATGCTGCCATGCAATTAGGAAAACATGTGTATGTGCAAAAGCCGTTAACACATAATATTTATGAAGCAAGAGTACTTACCGAAGCGGCTGTCAATAATAAAATTGTCACACAGATGGGGAATCAAGGAGCATCTGGGAAAGGTGTTCAAACCATGATTAATTGGTATGATAGTGGCCTTATTGGTAATGTGCATAAAGTGGATGTTTGGACCAATAGACCTGTTTGGCCCCAAGGAATGAAATCACCAACTGATAAGCCAGCTATTTTGAGTAATTTAGACTGGGATTCTTGGATAGGTCCTGCTAAATGGGTTGACTATCATCCATTGTATCATCCTTTTAAATGGAGGGGTTGGTGGAATTTTGGCACAGGAGCTTTAGGGGATATGGGATGTCATTTAATGGATCCTCCATATAGGATACTAGGTTTGGGGTATCCTACTGAAGTAGAGAGTAGTGCTGGAGCTGTTTTCACAAAAGATTGGATTCCTGATTATTATCCAGAATCATGTCCTCCTTCGTCTCGGACACAATTAAAATTTAAAGGTTCTGATAAAAATCCGATAGAAGTTAAACTGGATTGGACCGATGGGGGATTGCGTCCATTCCATCCGGATTTAATTCCTGCCGACCACCCGATTGGAGATGATAATAGTGCAAATGGTGTCATGATGATGGGAGAAAAGGGAATTATGACCTGTGGTACTTACGGAGCAACACCTAAAGTTTATCTAAATTCAGGTAACATTATATTACCAGATATGACAAGTAACATAGAGGATGGAAGTAAGTTGCCTGAATCGGGACATCAAGCCAAATGGGTTGATGCATGCAAGGCTGGCTTTGGTAGTGAGGAGCATGAAAAACTCACTTCTTCATTTGATTATGCTGGGCCATTAACAGAATCAATCTTGATGGGCAATTTAGCAATAAGAAGTTATAATTTGAGAGAGCAAAAAAATAATAAGATGGTTTATCCCGGTCGGAAAAAATTACTTTGGGATGGCATTCATATGCGAGTAACTAATTTTGAACCAGCAAATCAATTTGTAAAAAGAGACTACAGAGAAGGATGGAAGTTAGATTAATCATTTTATTTTACGATTAATTTACCTCTCATCATAGCATAATGACCCGGAAAACTGCAAATGTAATCGTAGACACCTGGTTCTGGAGCAACAAACTCGATTTCAGTTGTTTCTCCACCGCCAATCATCGCTGTATGTGCTATAATTTCTGAAGATTTTTCTGGAATGTAATCATTTTTTGAAGCACTGCCGGCCTTAGCCGCAAATGTTGACAAGACTACACCTTTTTTCAAAATGACTACATTATGACCCATAACACGTTTGTCTAATTGTCCAACATGTTTAAGAGTTAATCGAATTTTTTGTCCTGAGGTAACATTTATCTCATTGACATCAAACTTCATGGCATCATTAGTAGTCATCACTATGTTAGCGACACCTTTGTCATCTATCACAGGCATATTCTTTTGTTTTAATACGGTCTTTTTGCTTGATCTCTCAGTCTGAGATTTTAATTTTATAGAATTATTTTCTTTGGTTTTGTTGTCATTGCAACCTAGTAGTAAGAAGACACTGATTAAGGTAATTAAAGTAATTTTCATTATGACTAAATTTAAAATTCGAAAATAATATTTTATTTTATTTAAATCGACTGGATATTAAATATTTTTCTTTTTTTAGTCTCTTAAAAATAAAGGATATTTGTAATCATAAAATTGATATGAATAATGGTTCGAGCATTAATTTATTTATTAGTCTTTCTCTTAATAGGTTGTGATGTCACTCAAACACCTTACACGCTAGAAGCCGATTTAGATAATGGAGGATTATTTTTACCGGATGGATTTGGTGCCATTACAGTTGTTGATAGTGTTGGTGAAAGCAGACACTTGGCTGTTAATGAGAATGGAGATGTTTATATTAAATTACGTATTAATACGGGGAATCAAGGGAACGTAGCATTGAGGGATACCGATAAAGACGGTAAGGCAGATATTATACAACGTTTTGGAGACTACCCGAATGATGGTCGGTTTGCTAATGAGATGCGAATTCATAAAGGCTACCTGTATTTTAGCTCTGAATTGGTTATTTATCGACAAAAGTTAAATAAAGGGGAGTTAATTCCGAAGGGAAAACCTGAGATTCTGTTAACCGATCCTTATCCCATAAGATGGCATAATGCTAAAACACTGGCATTTGACAATAAGGGGGGAATGTATGTTACGTTTAGTGCGCCAACTAATGCGTGTGAGTTGGCAAAACAACAAAGTGGAGATTCTAGTGTGGTAATTAAGGGAGAGTATCCTTGTTCACAGCTTAATATTTTAGGAGGTATTTGGAAGTATGATGACAGTAAGATGAATCAAAAAAAGTCTGATGGAAGGCGTTATGCTACGGGATTAAGGAGCGTTGTTGCGATGACATGGAATGAAGACGATAATAGTTTGTATGCATTGAATCATGGTCGTGATTATTTAAATACAAGAGCTCCAAATTATTTCAGTGAATGGGATAATGCAGTGCTTCCAGCTGAGGAATTCATGAAAATAAGTCGGGGTGATGATTTTGGTTGGCCATATACGTACTACGATCATTTTAAAGAGAAAAGAATGATAGCCCCTGAATATGGTGGGGATGGTATAAAAGAAGCTTCAGGTTATGCAGAGCCTCTAATGGGAATGCCTGCTCATTGGGCTCCAAATGATATGTTATTTTATAAAGGAGTGCAATTTCCGTCAAGGTATAGAAAAGGAGCTTTTGTAGCCTTTCATGGTTCTGTAAATAGAAATCCATATCCTCAAGCGGGCTACGTAGTTGCTTTTATTCCATTTAAAGATGGTAAGCCAACAAAAGAATGGGAGATTTTTGCAGATGGCTTTACCGGATCAGATACACTTGCGGTCATGCAGGATGCGCGTTACCGCCCTATGGGATTAGCAGAGGGCCCAGATGGATCCTTGTATATTTCTGAATCAAAAAAAGGAAACGTTTGGCGTGTCATTTTTCAAGGTGATACTGCGACGTTTGACAAATCAAATCTTACAAAAATGGAAGCAAGGAAATTAAAAAGCTACATAAAGGAACCCGATCAGTATACAGATAGAACTGGGGATAAAAGTCAATAATCTTGATTATTTGAGATTATATCTTA
>ENA-UOYH01000477-UOYH01000477.1-marine-metagenome-genome-assembly--contig:-NODE-477-length-14355-cov-2.516739_pt1 | contig 14355 bp, 20 predicted proteins | sample MGYA00238175_ERZ767261 | MGnify/ENA primary metagenome ERZ767261 (study PRJEB28946, sample SAMN06267185) | marine metagenome | isolation source: Columbia River Estuary | place: USA:Columbia River Estuary...
CCACTAATTTGTAGCACACTCGAATGATTTTGAAAGTTACCGGAAACAAAGGTAAACATTGCCAATGTAACTTGTGGAGAGGTATAGTGTTCGAAAGCACTTTTTAGGAAAGATAATTTGAACACACCCTAAGTCTTAAATGACCTTATAATCCCTTATATGGTTCAATAATGTGTAAAGCTGGCAGTTTCAAATGAAGTATGATTTTATGAGAAACCCTGTCATTATTGATTAACTTCGTTTTCTAAAACTTTAAAGCCCATTTTATTCTCCTAAATTAAGTTTGTTCCTGAGAACGAGATAGCAACGTTACCACCTCTGGCTTTACGTGCATTTTCTTCTCTATTTAATGATTCTATTTGTGAGCTAAATAGTGCTTGATATTTTTCTATTTCTGTATTATCATTAAGATAAATAAATATTTGCTTGAGAGAACCAAATAAAAGTATTCTTTCATTTTCATCTCTTAACCAATTAGCAGATAAAGCACCTACCCAGTAGTTGGCGTTTTCACCTACTCTTGTATTAAAATAAGTTTCTGTTTGATTTCCTGCAGAGGCATTAGCATAAGTAGTTGCTGTACCACCAATATCTAATGTTCCTACACCTGAAACCCAATTACTAAATGTAGCAGAATAAGTAGCGTTTAAACCAGGTAACCTTCTGTAGTAATGAATATCTATTTCATCACCTCTTTTAAATGTACCATGTAATTTATATTCATTACCAATTCTAGTATAAAAATGAAAATCTTTAGTTTGAGTAAAACCATCATTAAAAGTTCTATTATCTACTTTTTCATTATAAACTATACCTATATTTTTAGTAGCAGTATCTGCGTTTCTAATAAATATAACTTCTATCATATCACTGGGCGCAGTTATGGTTAACACGTTACCACCACCTTGAAAGGCACTAGGTCCTACATCCGGTGTTCCTGTAGTGCCTGCTGCAGTGATCTCATCTTGAGTACCATCTACAACATAAGTTCTTGTAAATTCTAATGGTGGCACACGTAAGGTTTTATAAGCTTCATCAGCGGCATACTCAATACACCGAGATACTACTGAGTTAGAAAGCACTGAAACATCTCGGTTAGCCCAGTCTCTAATTATTCCTGCGTTAGTTCCAGTATAATCTCCTGAACCTACAAATTCTACGTATGTTGCCATAATAATCCTCTATGTCATAACTAGTAAATCTGGGTATTCTGTTCTTAGCAGATATACCAATTTCTTTTTCATAGCAGGGTCATGCATAAACTCTGGATCTAGTATATCTAAGTTATGCTTAGTATTTAGTTCTAATACTATTACGTTTGGAATAGAACACATCTTTTGATAGTGTGATTTCTTATTCCTACCTGCTTCTCTATCTCTTTTTACTTCGGCAATAGTTGTGCTGATGTCTCCTTCGACTCTCCACTTACTGCCTTTGTTCCCATCAGTAACGATTTCTCCTGTGAGATCACCTACTGCTGAACTATGTTTAAACTTTGCCATGCTGTTCCTCTCATGTATTAAAGTGAGTCTAGTACTGTATGGAATCTACCATCGTTAGTTAGATTACCCACTTGTATTCTATATACAGTAGTTGCGCTAGTACCTATTGCAACTATATTATGTGTAGATCCTGGTCTAGATAAGTAAACTTTAGTAACCTTACCTGTGCTAGGATCAACTTCTACGTGGTTTTCACCACCTAAACCAAAAGTAGCTTCTTGAGCTGCTCCAATTAAAGTTTCACCACTGATTACCAGAGCATTAGCATTTGCTATAATTTTAATTAACATTTATTACTCCTATTAGTAAAAGAGGACACCCTAAGGTGCCCCCTTTCCTAAATTTATGCGCCAATGTTAGCGATTACGCCCCAAGCGTTAGGGTTAGAACATTCAAGAGTTGTCTCTTCAACGAACATACCTACTGTTGAGTCACCATTTTGGCCTACGTCCACTTCATTCATTGGACGAAGAGTTGCCATTTTGAACCACATTGGATCGTATACAAGTGCAAAAGCATCTTGAATAGACACTGCGTCAGCGGATGTACCACCAGCACCTGTTGCAGTTGCAGCAAGACCCATGATGTAGTTAGGCTCAACCATAACGTCACCGAAGTCTGACATATAAATGTCTACTGCTTGACGTAGCTTACCTGACTCATCTATGTTACGACGAACATTTGAACCTGAAGCATTTGCTTTAGTTGAGAATGTACGACGGTTCTTTGGAGAAAGCATAACTTTAGTAGCTTTACCACCTTCTTCATAGATTGTCTGCATGATAGAGTCGATGTGTGACAATTCAAGCTCACCTACGTTTGCACTTGTAGATTCTGTTGAGAAGTTGTTAGCACCAATGCCTGCTTCTGCTGCAGTAACACCTGCATTAGAAATACGAGCAGCTGTGTTTCCAGAGTCTGTTGACGCAACGTTTACAACGTTACTTGCCCAAGAAAATACACCAGCCATAGTACCTGCAACTGATGCAGAACCTGGAGTAGATACGTTTAGTGAGTGAATTAAATCAGCTTCAACATCACGGCGCATTTCTGTGCCACGCTTTTTCAACTGATATGCATACTCATCAGCAACACCAGTTTGATCTACAGCACGTTTTGTACCTGATACTGCAACTGTTTTTGCGTTGATTTGTGTATAGTTACCTAAACGTGAACGGTTACGATCTGCAGCTGCAAGAACTACACCACCGCCTGTACCGTGGTCACCACCAGTAGTAGTACGACCATCTGGAGTAACTGCATCGAAGTCTGCACCTTGTGCAACACGTGAGTTACCTGGAGCTTTAAGCTCGTCTGTTTGCCACTCGTGGTATATACCTGTAGCTTTTGTTTTGCCGATAGAAGACATGAAAGGAGTTTCATCTCGTGTAATCATTGAGATGAAGTTCGCTAAATCTTCTTTTTCAGATACAGAAGCACTTGATGCTCCTGAAGGAAAGCGGTTGCCTACTGCGTTAGCCGCTTGTGTTGATGCACCTGAGGTGCCATAACGTCCTGTTGCCATTTTATTTTTACCTATATGTTATTAGCCGAATATTGGCTTATCGTGTTGGCGCAAACCTTTTCAAGAAAGCTATTTGATCTTCTTTCGAAGCATCATCTTTAAACGCTCTTGCTTTAGTCATTGCCGCCTGATCTTGTTTTCGTTTAGTCGGTGTCTTAGCCTTTTTAGCAGGCATTTTCTTGGCAGGAATCTTAGCACGTTTTTTAGCGCCACTTTTAATTCCTTGTTTTAGTCTACGAAACTCATCTACAAACTTAACAACACTAGGATCTGATACTACATTTAATAAGGCTTCCGGTAAACCTTCTTCTAATGCAAACTCTCTTATAGAGTTTTGAATATCCGAATTCCAGTCAGGAATAACATCTGTTATAGTATCATTAAAATACTTTACAGACTCTTCGAATTGTTGTTGCTGTAGACTTTGTTTTTGTTGAGATACCTGTGTTGCAAGATTTTCTCTCTTACTACGGGCTTCCCAATAAGCAGACTGTGCTTTAGTTTGCTCCTGAAGTAACTCACCAATTTCATAAGTATCCCCCTCTTTTTGTGCTGCTGTGAGCTTTTGAGAGATATCGTGATACTTCTTCTGGTGTTCTGTTTCTTCAGTGTAAACTTCATTTGCAATAACACTTGCTAATGTTTCTAGTTCACCTAATTTTTGAGTACGCTCTTCGTCTAATGATTTACGAGCTTCCCCAATCTCACGACCTTGTTTACTAAGATGTTGTTTGGTTGCAGAACCAGCAATCCATTCTGATATAGGTAGAGTTACCTCTTCCCCATCAATTTTGTGGGTTACCATAATGTCTTCTAAGTCATCTAATGCATAAGTATCAACTTCGGTAGCCTCAGCATCTCCGTCTTCCTTCTCACTATCTTCCTCTTCTTCATTATCTGGTTCAACATCATCTTCATATTCGGCAGATTCTACAGGATCTTCAAGGTCTTCTTCTGTTCCTATATCTTCTGAGTACTCAAGTTCAGGTTCGGGTTGAGATTCTTCTCTCGGAACTACGCCAGCTTCCTGTAGTATTTCTGATTTATTAAGAATGTCTGCGAGCATCTGATCTTCAGTACTGCTGTCAACAATGTTATCATCCGTCTGGGTAGAATTATTATTATCAGCCATCATTAGTTACCTCCTGCTTAGTTGTATAAGGATTATTTTTCCCAAAGTTAGGGTTTCCTCTTTTCTTTACGGGAGTATTCTCTTTCTGCAAATCAAGTAAAGATGTTCTATATTCAAACAAAGCCTTTACTACAAGAGCATCGTTTCTAATACGAGCTGCCCCATTTAAATCTGCGGTGTGTTGGTTAATAAAGTAATCAATAGAATTCTCTATATTGGTTATTACTGTATTAATTTGTTCGTTATTACTTTTAATCATTGCTATCCTCCTCACTTAACTTTTCCATAATAGGAATGTTACGACCTTTAGTTTCTATACTAATTAACTTTTCTTTAACGCTACCTAGCGCCATAGAACAAGCATATAAATGCTCTCTTGTTTTGGTCTCGTGAGGTTCTGTCTTTAACCACTCAACAAAGAAATCTACTAAGATATCTCCGTATGCTGAGTCGAAAAAACTGTTCCTTGTGCTTGTTGAAAACTTAGCTTCCGCTAAAGCTATCTGTGATAATCTATCGGGATGCACCTTCTTGGTCATCCTCTTGTCACCTGCTTCTCTGTATTTTTCCATAATTTACCTTATTAACACATCATCCGTGAGGGTAGAGGTGTGGTTAAGAGAGGGGGCTATTGCCCGCCTCCCATTGCTTGTTGTAGTAATTGCACAGCTTGTGCTGGGTCTATACCCATTTGTTTCACCATATCATCTAGTGAACCGCCTTCTTTTCCTGACGGAGCAGCTTCAATAGACTTAACTATCTCCATTGCCTTCATCATTATTTCATCCATATTTCCCGGAGTTGGGAGATGGTCTGGCGAAACTTCTGCCTTAATTGCCGCAGTCTTGAGACGAGCCCATTCTTGACCATGACGATCCAGTGCAATAGCCGTTTGCCTAATGTTATCTTGTAAAGCATTATCTGCTTGCACCTTAGTATAAACTGAGTTAGCTTCAGCTTGCTTAGCTTTAGATTCTTCAACACGAGCCGCAATCTCCTTGTTTTTCTTTTGCTCTTCTTCACTTACTTGTAAAGCCTTTTTAGCTTTTTCTAAAAATTCTTCAGTAGTATGATCTACAAGATACTGTTCTGGTTTGAGATCAAGAGTATTAACTAAATCAAAAGCAATATTAGCTACTGCATCTGGTTTAATCATCATACTTTGTCCGGATTCTTTAAGCATAGGTATTAACTGAGATGCTAATAACATAAGCTTATCTCTTTTGTTAGCATTAGAGTTTTCACCCAAATCTACATCAACTTCTAGTTCCATGTTCTTAGGTAAGCTCTTTAAATCTACATCAAGGATTGTTCCTCTTCTGTCAGACATAATACTTACTTCATCCATGTTGTCTTGAATAGTTTTGTATACACCTTCACATAGTCTTTTGAATCCACCTTCAGCAAACTTTCTAGCTATATGTTGTATTCTCTTTTGGCTAGCAGACATAACCTGATTTAACTTCATTTCACTGTTACCTGAAACGTATAGTTCGTCGTTAAGTCCTTGTGCCGCTTTAGACATACCTGTAGCTTGTTCTTTGTGTACTTGCAAGTGTTGTAGTAAAGGAACTGTACCTGCACTTATAGTGCTTGGTGGAAGATCTGCAACTGCGCCTGCAGGATTACCGTTAGTAGGTATAATCTGTTTAGGTCTCATGTTCTGTAAAGCAGAAAAGTCTACAACATTAGGATCTGCTAACTTAGGTGAGTAGTTACTTAGGTAAGTATTTTCTACAAAACCACGTAGTATAGCAGTAGATGTAAGTGTAGTAGATCTAGTCATATCTGCAATAGATAAACCATAAAACTCATAAGGTATTTCAAATGGACTTAATGAAGCTAGTGGAACATAACTACAATCTTCTTCATGTAGTATAGTACTACCTGCTATGATAATATGTTTAAGTTCTGCTATACCATCACCATCACGGTCAACCTTAATCCAACACTCTGTTACAGCTACATTTATATTAGCCTCAAGCATGTCGTGATTATCATCTGATGCACCAGACCAATATGTTTGTCCAGTAACACGTTTACGTACAGCCACATCTTCAGAGTAGTTAGAATGTTCTTCACCTGAACTAGGTAATTCAGACCAATCAGATACTTCTTCTGCCATATCAGGATACATTTTACGTATATCTGATCTAGACATTTCTATTTGAACACCTACAAAGTTTGCATCTTCAATAGAGCTTGCATCTCTTGAGATAAGAAAGTTTTCCGGTGGAACATTTTCAATCTTAACTCTAGACATATCATAAGATCTTTTTAGCCTTACATCTTCATAACTGTTAGTTGCTGGGTTAAAGTTTAACTCACCTACTACTTCTATGTCTTTCTCTGATAGCTTAAGATCTAATGATTCTTCAGTAAGGGAATCATACTCTTCAAAGCTAGTAGAAATATCTTCTACAAAATCCCATCGGATAATAGAGTTTTTCCATAGTAAGGCAGACTTTACCCATGTATTCATTAATTCCCAACCATTATTCTTTTTGAATATGGTATAGTTAACTAAATCAGAAGCGTCATTTGCTGCTGCAATAGCGCTTGGTGAAGCTGTCCAAGATTTGAATTTAGCTAATCTGTTGTTGTTAAACATTAATTCTGAAATAATAGCTAAGTAAGCTTCTATTGTCTCTGTAGTGTCTGATGAAACAATTTTAGATACACCATTAGGACTAAGGTGTCCTGCTGGTAATCCAGCGTATTCGTAAGTAGATTGTAATCTATCGTTAGCTAACTCAGAAGAGTTTAAAAAGTCTCCAGCAGAATTAGATACACCTGTATCAATTAAACTTATTAGTTGGTCGTCAGTTACTTTTTCACGGTAACCACTCATATAATCGCCCATATAAGGCCTCCTATCAATCTAGCACCCATATGGGCATGTATTCTAGTACGGGGTTTTTGAACCAAAGGTACCCCGAAAACCTAAAGGACAGCATGAGGTTCAACTGTGTAGTCCGTCTTTACCCTCTTTTCGCCATTCTTCACGATGGGCACGGACAAGCTCTGGCTCCTTATGTTCTTTAACGTTATTACGTCCATAAGTAGCTGAATTCTTAGATTTCGTAGTAGGGTCCCAGACCTTACCATTCTTCTGTTTAACACCTTTTGAAGGTCTATAAATAGCCATTATTATCCTCCTAAATCTTTTTTGAGTTGAGCTAGTTCTTCTAACTCTTCTACACTTAAGTCTGCACTAGTTCTTTCTGTATTAACAGTTTCCACTCTTGTTTTCTTAGGTGCTTTATATTCGCCTAGTTCTTTAGCTATCTTAAATGCTTCTTCACGGTCACCTGCTTCCATTGCTTCATGCATTAGCAATTTCATTATATCTAAAGGATCTTGTGCAACAACATTAAGTGCTTCTAAAGTCTCAGCCATCTCAGCGGCTTTCTCTTTAATTCTAGCGTCACGTTCTTTCTTTAGTCTACGAGCCTCTGCTGAAGCCTTAACTCCTGCCGCCTGAAAGTTTTTTATTTTCTCTTGACCTTCTTCAGTAGCAGGATTAATCATATGTTTAGCAAAGTTAGCTTGTCTTGGGTCTTTCATCATTCTAGCCCTAACGTCTTCTATCTGTTTGCTTGTTTTAGCCATTAAATCCAATCCTCATTATTAGTGTTGACAAAGTTCTTTTGTCTCCAATCGACTTTTTGATTTGATAATTTATCTATGTTAGTACGATAAGCTTCCCAGGTAATAGCTAATGCCATAACAGTATCGTCATGATGTCCTTGTAAAGCTTCTGTTTTACCTGATGGTGTAGATATATATGTTTTCATTTCAGCTAGTATTACTTTAGAAGGAATCCAAATGTCTTCTTCTTCTACCGCATTTTTTAACTGACCGATAACTCTAGGTTTACTTCCGTGTGTCATCCTGAATCCAGGAGTTTGACCTTCTTCTGAGCTTAACCTAGCTGCTTTCGTTTCATAATACATATTAACATAACTCATTTGTTTGAGTCTTTGTAATGTAGCTACACCCATACTATTAGATTCTACTGCCAACAGTGCGTTATTAAAATATCTACCTAGATAAAATAAATGTTCACCATATAAAGTAGGATCTACCGTATTATCTCTATACATAGCGCAGATGTGACCTTTAGTGTTCATAACTATAGCTGTACTATAATCCTGTTTAACACCAAGAGCAACATCAGCCCCTATAATATAATTGTCTTGCCAATCAGGTGGTATCCATATTTCTAGATTACCTCTAGGGCTGTCATCAAAAGAACCGAGATCATCATTATAGCCTCTTAATGCAATTGGTGGTGTAGGTTTAAATGAGTTTATTTTCTCTGAGTCAAATACTGATGCACCAGAAACCAAGAAAGCTTCCTCTGAATTAGCAGGATACTCTTGTCTAAACTTATCTACTCCACCTTCTACGATTTTTAATCGTCTCCAGTATAGTTGTTCATCTGTTAAGTCATACTTTTCTTTATAGTCTTTTTCTTCAAATGTTAATTCAAATCCTTCAGGTACTTCTCTTTTATATTCTATAGTTTTAAACCAAGGAATAAATATAGCTATATAATCAGACTCACCTGCAGCCGCCGCTTGATACAACCTATAAAATTCACCTGATGCACCGTTAGCTGTTGACTCAATAATAACTTCAGTACCATCTGATTGTGATATACCTTGGAATAGTCCAGCAAGTATCTTAGCATCATGTTGCCAGAATGCAACTTCTGATCCATGTAATATAGTAGGAGTAGTACCTCGTCCAGCCTCTGGTGAACCTGCCGTATACAGACGGTATGAACCAACTGCATCTGAATCAGGGTATGCCGGAGTTTGAATTGAAATTTCTTTTGCGTTCGTTTTTTCTAACTTAGGTTGTAACCCTTTTTCCATATTCTTAATCAGGTTTTTACTCATACTAAACAAAGAATCTGATGTAGCACTATCATGTGCCATCACAACAGATCTAGTGTGTTGCTGAAAGTAAGTCTTCCAGAATACTCTTCCAGCACAAAAGGTAGAGATACCTTGTTGTCTAGCTTTAAGTATTATAGCTCTAACTTTACCTGTTTCTTTTCTTTGCTTTTCTAAAGCCTCGTTAATAATAGATTGAGCTTCATTAAATTTAAATGGCACAAAACCTTTAGTAGCGTCTTTAGTAATAATTCTTATTTGTTCCTCAGAAAATTTTTCAAAGTCTTCAGAGTAATCTTTTAGATTTTTTCTTCTCTTTAACTCTCTAAGAGCTTCCAACTGAGCTCTTTCTTCTTTCATTTTGCTGTCCATAATTTTTCCTAATGGTAATAAACTATTTCTTTTTACCTACACATTTACCTGCTTTCTTACAGGCTGCTTTTGTTTTACAACCAGCACAATGTTTAAAAGCTTTCTTGATTTTCTTAACTGCCATGATTACCTCTTTGATTTAGTCCCAGAACATTTCCATCTCTTCCTACTTAGGTTTAATGGGCTGTTAGGATTCTTAGCTGCTGCCGGTGAACGTTTCTTTTGACCTGCAGACCTAGCACAATAAGCATCACCTTTTTTACTACTAGGCTGTACTCTTCTGCTACCATCTTTAGCTTTACCTGCTTGACCATAACTAACTCGTTTACCGCTTGCAGTAACTTTTACTTTAGCTTTACCTTTATTTGGTGTTGCTGCCATAATATATCTCCTTTACTGTAATGGGTTCTCTACTAGTGAATCATATGCTTTCCATATGTCATTTATTTCAGTTTGGTATTCGTCAAGCTTATCACCCAAACTATCAGTGATCCCAGTCGATCTCTCAACCTGACTACGTAAGTCAAGCAACTCTTTCTGTTGTTCCAAGATTGTTTGCATTTGCGTGCTAATCGTTGACAACCTCGTATTAAGTCCACGTACATCATTGTCTGCCACCGCTTGTTCTATTGTTTGTATTCTAGAGCTTAATTCACTTGCTTTACTATCAAATGAATTTGACTTGCTTACAACTGTTTCAATACCTGATTCTACTGCATAGAACCTTTGAAGTGTATCATATCCATAATATATACCGCCACTAAGAGATCCTAGTATTGGCAGGGCGGCAGCAATGTACCACCCTTTAAATGTGAATCCACCTACTTTAACTTCTGTTTCTTCTATCATAATATTTTCCTACATGTTAGAGGAAGCTGAGCCATGTTGTAATATGTATGCTGCAGCACCGTAAACGTCATCTGCATCTTTCATATCCTCAGTTAAATAACCGTTCCACCCTGTACCATAACCTGAGTCATCCCAAGCAATTACAAATTCATCAACACTTTGTGTGTATGTGATAGATGTATAAGTACCTATCATTATATTATTATTTGCCGCATAGTTGTCTATGCTGGTAGTTAACTCGGAGTTATTAGCTGCAGCCATAAAAGCACCAGCTTGTTGAGCATAGTCTGCTACCGCATCAATTGCATTGTTATAGTCGTCTACTTCTGAAGCATCAAGACTATATTCATCTGTAGCTATCATTTCTTGTAAAGCAACTTGCTCAGGCTTTGTGTCAGCTTCTTCCGCGATGGCCGCAACAGATGTAGCAGTCATTAACACAGAAGTGGCGTCACCTAACACATCAACTGCATTCACTAAACTATTCATAGCCGCAGTATGTTCTTGGATAAACAATTGATTAGCATTTGTAGCTGTTGCATAGTCATGTGTTAATACACTATCTCTAGCATTTTCATAAGCCACTAACATAGCTTCTGTAACCTTAGAACCATCTAGTGCACCATCAACTATTACTCCACCTACTTCAGCATAACCTACAGCACCTATACCTAAGTTGATTGACAACTGTAATCTGTTATCTATAATACTAATTGTATTAATTAGTGACTGTATCTTCTGATCGCCTGTCTGGTTGAACTCTTGTGCGAGTAGTCCTGAACCGTTCACTAAGAGAGCGAGTGTCCCCGCCGCTGTTAGTAACTTTTGTTTCATTAATTTCATCTGTTAGATCCTCTCCAATCCTTAATAAGCTATCCCAAAAAGCCTTGTTATCTTTGTACCCTACTATAAAAACACTAGGGTTTTCTCTATATTTATTTACTGCCATTTTACCCATTAATAGTTTGCCTGTTACAACATCCATTATAGGGCAAGGAGTAGATGCTAATATCATTGCTTTAAATACATTTGGATCATTACAAATAACTGATATTGCAGATACCTGTAGACCTAAACCACCTATTTGTTGTGGTGTACCTAATAGCCTAGCATTTTTTCTTCTATTACAGTATGGATCTTGTCTCATTGTACCTTGTGAGTAACCAAACAAACTAAGTTGTAATCCTGATGTTGTAGGTAACAAACAACTATCGTTACCACCTCCTCCCATAACAGTAGGAGCTATACTAGACATAACCGGAGCAGCTTCTCCTGCACCTGTAGCATTATTATTAGTTGTGTTATTAACTGTATCATTGTTACTACTTACAGTTGAGTCTTCGTAGTTGTTACTAAAATCACCTAGTGTTACTACATCATCGGCTATCATCTGGCTCGGTAAGAGCATCAGACATAACAGGATCAGTTTTAAGCAGCTCAAGCGCTGCCTCCTGTTCCCCAATTCTTGAAAGAGTTTCTGCATTTAAATTCCTCTGGCAATCAGCATCTTCATTAATGCAAACGGAAGGGTACTCTACTACTATAGAACTACATGCTGATATTAAAGTTGATGCTAAAACTATACCTACTAAAAAACATATGTAAGCTCTTTTAGACATATTTTTATTCTGTTTTTTATTTAACATAGCTATTTATCTTCCTTTCTCATTTCTTCCATCATGATCCTGATAGACTTAATATTCTCATCAATACGAGCTAAGGTTAAAGCCTGAGTTTGTACTACCTTCTCTAAGGTTTCTATTCTGGTTTCCTGTCTTAACAGATCTCTACTATTATTATTAACAGAATTATCTAGTGAAGACACATACCAAACAAGTGATACTGTTTGTATTAGTATAGCTAATATCATAGTAACCGGCACTGTCTTAGACAAATGCCATTGATTATCAATATCTATCATTTAGCAAACCCCGCTCCAAAATATAATCCAACTATAGCTGATACAATGTGTGTATCTAACGGAGTTATAACAAACCCTTGAGCTGACTGCCATATTATCTGACTCTCAGGCCCAAATAAGAAATTCCAAAAACCACCTTGTACCTCTGTATAACCTACAAAGACAGGTACTTCCGGATACCATACGGCTACTAACTTAGGTAACACAATAATGGATATAACAGCTGATAACGCTATTATCCTACGTGTCCAAGCAAAGTGTTTATCTTTAGATCCATACTCTCTTGCAGAGTTAGTAGCTCCAATTAACAACTTCTGTTGTTCTGCTTTATTCTTACTGTTCTGTCCCCAGATAGACATAACTCCACCTAGTACAGTAGAGAATAACATAGTTATTAATTCTAATGGTAATCCAAACATAATCTATTCCTTCCTATAAAAAGTATTTAAAGGAGTACTCTCGGAGTCCCTTACTGTACGGTGGAAATCAATGACACCTCTTGCGATAGTATCAATGTCCCCTCTTTTAATTCCAATATCTCTTAATTCAGCATCAGTTAACTTGTGTAACTCATGCATGGTAGAATTCATGTTCTTACGTTTCCGTAGTACTTCTGTCCATCTACCTACTTTTTCTTTTATCATACCCATTGTGCTGTCCTTATTATTTATTCTTAGTCTGTAATTAAACAAACTTGTGTGTAAAAAAATCCTTTTAATAGGGGACTATAGAACATTGAATTTATGTGGAAAAAATTTGAAATTTTTTAGGTTAAGGGTTTTTGGTTTTAAATTGGAAAAAGCTCTGGGGGATCTGGGTTTTTATCTGGGTTAGGTGTATTGTTATACCTGGGTTAGGTCTCTTGGATGGATGAAAAAATAAATTAATACTAGTACCCCATACTTTTCGGCGGGGTGCCCCCCTGCTTTCCCTCTGTGTTGTTGTGTCTGCGGGTCCCTTTTTGCCTGCGTTCTCTTCGTGGGCGGTCCGGCCTCTCCCTCCGGTCCGTCCTCGTGGTGGTCGTGTTGGCTTCCTCCCTGCGTCGGGGTTTTCGGCGTAACAAACAAAGAAAGGAGTCTATCATGGACTTCACAACGAAAATGACTGAGAGCAACGAAACATTAACGTGGGCGCAAGACGTAGCTCGCATTACCGCAGTAGGTTACGATACTGGTAGCCGCACTATCCTTATCACACATGATGGTAACATCGTTAAATGTCGGATAGGTATGTATCCACGTGAAAAGGCAGTAGCTCTTTGGAAAGCAATAACAAGAGCACACAAGAAAAATCACTTGGTATGCCTAGGTTCTCATGGTAACTGGGCACCTACTGAATGGTTCTGTGCTATCCACGATCATACTGATGACTACTTGGATGCAGAAGAGTGTGCTTACGCTATTATGAACAACCCTGTGTTTAGTTCTGTACGTGCCTAGAGCTTTCTCCTACAGCTCCCTCCCTCCGGGGTGGGTGTTGTGGCGGAGTGCTTTACTTCGATTAGCTCTTGAAAGGAGTGTATTATGTCTAGATTAAATGAAAGAAAGCGTGTAGCCAAAGCGTGGAACAAAGGCTTCCTATGGGGAGTCCTGTTCATGTCTGCTTTGTTTAGTCACACTATCATTGAGACATTACTCGCCATACTCTGGTGGGCAATGCGTGTATACTATAGTTAGCTTGGAAGGCCTGTGGCGGGGCCTTCTTATGGTAATTATACCACAATCATATCTTTGAAAGGATATATCATGACAAACTTTATTGAAACACGTGATACACGTAACGGTACTGCTTCATTGCTATCTAACGTACAGTTGAACTGGCTTAAGGTCATTGCACCTGTACCTGGATACAATGGTGGGAAACCTCAGTACGAGTTACAGATCGCCACACAGGATACGGAACAGGCACAAGCATGGAAGTCTATCATGCCTAACCTACGTATATCTGAGGATGTCACTACGTTCACCTTGAAGCGCCCTTCATTCTTGGGTGCTCCAGCTATGGTGAATGCTGATGGTGATATCATGGAGATGTCATTACGGAAGACAATAGGTAATGGTTCTATCGGTGATGTTAAGGTGTCACACAAACAACACCCTAAGACTGGTCGTCCTTACGTATGTCTGGAAGCTATTAAGCTCACTAACCTT
>ENA-UOYH01000487-UOYH01000487.1-marine-metagenome-genome-assembly--contig:-NODE-487-length-14172-cov-5.635899_pt1 | contig 14172 bp, 10 predicted proteins | sample MGYA00238175_ERZ767261 | MGnify/ENA primary metagenome ERZ767261 (study PRJEB28946, sample SAMN06267185) | marine metagenome | isolation source: Columbia River Estuary | place: USA:Columbia River Estuary...
TTCAATAAAGTCTAATATTTTATCATAAAATTTTGATTTTTTTAGCCATTTTTTTAAAAAGATGAAAGCCATTATTAATGAAAAAATAACCACTACTATTAAAAGTATATTATTATCCCCAGTGCTTTCAGTTTGTTGTGCTTTTAAAGTAGTGTAAAATTTAAATATATCGTTAAACTTTAAAAGTATAGTTGCAAACATTAAGCCAAATAAAAAGATGAAATCAATTACTCTTTCAATAAGTATAGTCCCGAAAAGTTTATCTACTGGGATTTTTTCAACTTGATTAAGTGCTGTACATCTTGATATCTCACCAGCTCTTGGGATAAACATATTTGTAAAATAACCAACCGATACAGCAGAAATAGAATTCAATTTTGATGATTTCAAAAGTGCATGGGAAGATTTCGAAAAATCAAGAACATAATTTTTTTAAGTTTGAGTAAGGTTATTGAGAAATTTCAGATATTATGTCTCGACCTAACTGATGCACTAAGTGAAGTGTATCGACCATACACCAATTTTCAATAATTTTGCCGTCTTTGCAGAGCCACCAATCACAATCTCGCATATAAATTCGTTTATTTGTATGGGATATTTTTGTAGCAATCCCCATTGTAGATCTTGGCCCTCTAGCTGACATGTATCTTATCCCTTAAATTTATTGAAAGTGTATAGTGAAATATTATTAAAAATTTAAGATTAATTATAGTATTATTTTATGAATACGATTGCAAAAAAGTTATTTTGAGATTAATAGACTGTGTTATAATATTTGCAATCGTATGCAAGCATGATTTATTTTGTTGCATATGATGTTGATATTTAGGAGTTTAATTGAGAATAACACAGGAGAAGAATATGTTTTTAAGAAAAATTGCTACAGTTGTAGCTCTTACTACTCTAGCTTCAAGTGCGTGGGCGGGTTGCGGCATTTCTGAAGGAAGAGTTAGTATTGTTGGTAATGAATTCCCAGCGATCCAAACTATTGGAGCGGGAGCTATGGAATGTGCTGGTGATGGCGTTACAGTTGAAACAAACTTAACAGCTGATCATCAAAAAATTAATCTTCCAGGTATGACTGGTAATCCAGCTGAATTTACATCAGCGATTGTTGCAAACTCGTCTATTGTTGCACTAATGAACAATGATGTGATTAGACCTTTGAATGATCTTGTTGAAAAACATGGACAAGGTCTTCAGAAAAGCCAGTTAGTTACAATTGATGGAAATATTATGGGTATTGCATTTATGGCGAATGCTCAACATCTTACTTATAGATCAGATGTTTTGAAAGATCAAAGACTTTCGCCCCCGACTACTTATGAAGAAATGTTGACAGCTGCTGCAAAAATTCGGAAAAGTGGTTTGATGCAAAATCCAGTTGGCGGTGCTTATAAAGCCGGTTGGAACTTAGCAGAAGAATTCGTCAATATGTATATGGGCCATGGTGGTGAGTTCTTTAAGCCAGGAACAGCTGAGATTGCTGTTAACAATCAGCAAGGCGTAGATTCACTAAACATGATGAAATCGTTATCTGAATATATGAACCCTGACTTCCTAACACACGACTCAAACGCAACTAGTGCCGAATGGAAAGCTGGTAATGTTGCGCTTATGAATATGTGGGGATCACGTATCGGAGCCCTTAGAGGCGACGAGGTAGATGCAGCTGTAGTCGCTGCAACAGCTACTGCTGGTCCAATGACAGTTGGCGGTGGATCAACTGCAGCTTCAACTCTTTGGTGGGATGGATTTACTGTAGCCAAGAACATTTCAGATGCAGATGCAGAGGCTACTTTTATGGCTTTGATGCATGCAATTCGTCCAGAAATGTTGAACGAAACGACTTCACCACAAGCTGTTTGGCTAATTGATGGTTATGAGCCTACTCCAGCTGCTGCAGGTGTATTTGCTGCTGCTGCAATGGGAACTAAGCCGTATCCAATGTTGCCATATGCAGGTCTAATGCATTCAGCTGCAGGAGTTGAAATAGTAGACTTCATGCAAGGTAAAGAAACTGCTGAGCAAGCTTTAGCTGGCTTAGAAGCAGCATACACAACAGCTGCGAAAGAAAAAGGTTATTTATAAGCTTTTATAAGTTGTTTATCTCCTAAGATTAGGGCGTGTGTTATACATGCCCTTTTCTTTTTTTGTATAATTGAGTTGATCTAATCTTGTTATTTCCATATGAAGCATAAGACTTTTTTCTGGTTCTTTTTACCTACAGCCTTAGCAATGTTTTTGTTCATTGCCCTGCCCTTAACTTCGATTGTAAGTCAGTCACTTCATACACCTCATGATGCGGTTCTGGTTGTTGTTGAATCGTGTGATCCATTTGGTTGTAAATCTGAAACAACGATTGATCATGAGGCGAGTAAACAAATCAAAGAAGAGCAGCCAAAAGGCAAGTGGGTTGGATTTCAAATCTATACTGATAGAAACCATCTAGCCTTTAAAGAGGTCGGTGAGCTTTGGGAGAATAAGACAAACTTAATTGATTTTGTGTCAGGTCTTAATAATCTTCCATTCTATAGAGCAATGGGATTCACGATAACTTTTGTCTTAGTGGTAACACCATTAGTTATATTATTTGGATTGATAATTGCACTGGCAGTCAACTCGCTGCATCGACATCTTAAAGGGCTTATGGTTTTCTTTTCATTGCTACCAATGATTGTAACTCCTCTAGTTGGTTCGTTGATTCTGTTTTGGATGATTGATTCACGAGGTATTATTGGTTCAGGACTCCAAGAATTATTTGCAGATCCTAATCTGTCATTAAAGGCATCAACTGGTCTAACTTGGATAACACTCATTGTATATGGTGTTTGGCATTCTGCCCCCTTTGCCTTCATTGTTTTTTATGCTGGACTCCAGACTGTTCCGCAAGAAACTATAGAAGCAGCAATGATTGATGGAGCCTCTCGTTTACAGCAAACTTATCATGTCGTTGTGCCCCATTTATCTCCATTAGTAGCTTTTGTTGCTTTAATTCAACTGATGGATAATTTCCGAGTATTTGAGCCAATAGTTGGTTTTAGTGCCTCGGCACATGCGACCTCTCTTTCATGGATTATATGGAATGATATTGGTCAAGAAATCAGGCTTATGTCATCCGCTGCCACAACATCAGTGTTGACAATAATTGGTGTTATCATACTTCTAATGCCAGTTTTGATTAGAACATGGCGTGAATTCAATCCTCAGAAATAATATGACTTCAAATCAAATAAAAAGACCACTAGCACTCCAGATATTAATATATGGCTTTGTATTGTTCTGGTTTATTCTGGCAGCTTTTCCATTTATGTGGACTATGTGGGGCTCATTCAAAGTAGAGCTGGATTTTTTCTCTAAGTTAGACTGGACTAATGTTTTTTCTGGGGTAAGAACGCAAGTAGTATATGGAAAGTCTTTTACGGGCGCAGGTTATGATGGGGCGTGGATCCAAGAAGAGTTTTGGCGCGCTTTTCTTAATACAGCGATAGTTTGTTTTTGTACGGTACTCACATCATTAACTCTTGCAACTTTAGGTGGCTATGCCCTTTCAAGGTCTGGTTTTCGTTATTCATTTTGGCTATTAATAATTGCACTTGTTTTTCGTGCATTGCCCCCAATCACTCTTGTTTCAGGGTATCTACAACCCTTCTATGACTGGAATGTTTGGGGAACACTTCCGACCACTATTATTGTTTTAGTGGCTATAAACCAGCCATTTACATTGTGGATGCTGCACTCATTTTTTCAAACAATTCCGAAAGAGCTTGATGAGAGTGCAAAGGTAGATGGCTGTAGTCAGTTTCAAGCATTTCGACATGTCATTATTCCAGTGATGTGGCCAGGAGTTATTACTGCTGGACTCTTCTCATTTCTTTTGGCATATAATGATTTTGCTGTTACAGGGATACTGCTATCTCAAGAAAACCAAACTATGGTCCCTAAAATTGCCAGCTTTATGGGCACTACTCAAACAGAAGGTAATATTATGTTTGCGGTTGCAGCAGTTGTATCCTCCATAATTCCATTGTTTCTTCTGGTTATGTTTTTCCAAAGACAGCTTGTTAGTGGATTAACAGCTGGTGCAGTCAAGGGCTAGTCATTGTCCACGTTTGATTATATTATCATTGGTGCAGGTTCTGCTGGATGCGTATTAGCCAATCGTCTGAGTGAAAATCCTGATAATACTGTTTGCCTTGTTGAGGGCGGTGGTAGCGATAAGAGTCCATGGGTCAAAATCCCAGCCGGTCTTTCTATGGCCATTGACCATAAAAAACTTGATTATAACTATAAGACCGCTCCCCAAAAACATTTGAATGACCGATTAATAAAGGTCAATCGAGGTAGGTGTCTTGGAGGATCGAGCTCCATTAATGGCATGATCTATATCCGTGGTAATAAGAATGATTATGATCATTGGGAAAGACTAGGATGCAAGGGCTGGTCTTATAATGATGTTTTGCCAATCTTTAAAAAACTTGAGAACGATCAAACAGGCGGAGACCCTACTTACCATTCGATGGATGGAGAGTGGCCAGTCGTTATTCAACAAGACATCAATAAAACGGCCCAACGCTTTATCCGTGCGGGAAATCATATAGGACTTGCATATAACACAGACTTTAATGGCGCCTCTCAGTTAGGTCTGGGTGATTACAAGGTTACTCAGGATAAAGGCACTCGAGTGAACTCGTATAGAGCCTTTATTAAGCCTATTGTTTCGAGGACCAATCTAACCATAATGACTCATGCCAGAGTCCAATCAATTGAGATTGAAGGTGATACTGCTAAATCTTTGAAGATTCAAGTGAATGGTGTTGATAAAGAATTACATTGCAATAAAGAGATTGTGCTATCTGCTGGTGCCATTGAGTCACCAAGGATACTTTTATCCTCAGGGATAGGGAATAAGGAAGAGCTTGAAGCCGAAGGGATTAGATGTCAACACAATGTTCCAGGAGTTGGTGAGAATCTTCAAGATCACCTCGACACTATGGTCACAGTTCGATCAAACAAAGCAGAGTCAATTGGTATTTCTTGGAGGTCTCTGTTGCCAAAAGTCATTACCTCTCCATTCAATTTTCTTCTGAGGAGGATGGGTTGGTGGACGAGTAATTATGTTGAAGTTGGAGGTTTTGCAAACACAAAACTTGGCCAACCTGATTATCCCGACGTTCAGTTTCACTTCACGCCTATATACCGGAGTCATCGAGGCAGAAAGTTTGAGTTTGGGCATGGATACTCACTCTTTACATGTTTATTAAGACCCCATAGTAGAGGATCAGTAAAAATTAAGAAGGATGGAGACATACACAAGGCGCTGATTGACCACAATTTTTTATCTGATACCAGGGATGAGGCAACCATTGTTGAGGCAATTAAAAAAGCAAGAGAAGTTTTATCATCTGAAGAGTTTGACGAAGTTCGAGGAGAGGAGATGGCCCCAGGAAAATCTATCCAGTCAGATGAGGATCTATTGGCATATATTCGTAAGACTGCAGTTACCGTCTATCATCCTGTAGGGACCTGCAAAATGGGTACTGACGATCTATCAGTCGTTTCACCAGATAATTTAAAGGTTAAAGGGTTGAGTAATCTCCGGGTTATAGATGCCTCAATCATGCCAAGCATCGTGAGTGGAAATACTTCCGCACCAACGATGATGATTGCTGAGCGAGGAGCTAGAATGATATTAGAAAAGGAATAAATATGACTACAAATTTTCAAAACGAAAAAAACTTAATTCGTGATTATTACAAAGCACTAGATTCTGCGAATGGTAATGATATTACAAAAGTTTTACAAAACTATATTAGTGAGGATTATATTTGGAGAGGTTTCCATCCTTTTAATGAGATTTCGGATGCCAAGGAGGTTTCAGAAACTTTCTGGCAGCCATTTCGTCATGCATTTAAAAATATTCAAAGACGTATGGATATTTTCATTGCAGGAAAAAATCAAATTGACGGATTTGAATCTGTCTGGGTAATTTCTATGGGAAATCTTATGGGTCTATTTGATAATGAATGGCTTGGAATTCAGCCCTCAAGAAAAATGGCCTTCCTTCGTTACTGTGAGTTTAATAAAGTTGAAAATGGAAAAATTACTGAAACAGCCATGTTTTTTGATATTCCACATGTCATGCTGCAGGTTGGATTAAACCCCTTTCCACCTCAAACAGGTGCCCATCTTGTTCAGCCAGGACCGATGACTCATGAGGGCTTGTTGTACGAAGAGCAAAATATGGAAGAAGGTGAAAAGACACTAGCTTCAATAAACTTTATGATTGAAGATATTAAAGGTTGGAAGCACACAGGAAAAATATCATTAGTTGATGAGCTCAGAGCTAGCTGGAACGAAGATATGATTTGGTGGGGTCCTGCTGGTATTGGCTCAAGTTATACAATTGAAAGGTATGCTGAGCAGCACTCTGGCCCATTTAGGGCTGGTTTTAAGGATCGTATCTCTAATGGCCATCTTTGTAAACTTGCGGAAGGTAATTTTGGAGGTTTTTTTGGATGGCCTAATCTCACACTCACTCCTACAGGTGGTTTTATGGGAATGCCTGCTTCGGAAAAACCTGGAGATATGAGGGTTATAGATATGTATCGTCGTGAAGGAGATAAACTCTCTGAAAATTGGATTTTTATTGATCTCTTGCATTTTTGGAATCAACAGGGTGTTGATATTTTAGATCGAATCAAAAAGACTCCAAGAACTTAAAAACTTATCAGTGAGCTGAACACAGCTCACTATTTTTACTTAATTTTTTTAACTTGAGTTTGATACTTTTTTAAATTAACATCGGTTCTATTGAAGTAAATTTAAATCTCAAAATATGAGAAGAGGTCGAAGTAAAAGCGTTAGAGAGGTTACTAACTTTCAGCAGGCTCCCTATGGCCAAAAAAAGAACCCCTTTCAGCCGATGTCTATTTTTTCTGAGGATGAGATAGAAGCAATCCATCAGGCATCATTAAAGGTATTGTGTGATACTGGAATGGATATCCAGTCACCGCGCGCTGTCGAAATTCTCAAGAGAGAAGGCGCAATGATTGGCAGTGATGGGCGCCGGGTTAGGTTTGATCCTGACTTTGTGATGGAAAAAATTTCTACAACCCCTAGCGAATTTACTCTTCATGGAAGACACAAGGGCAGACACGTTCATGTTGGTGGTCAATCAGTCATCAATACTCTAGTATCGAGTGCTCCCAATGTCTCCGATCTGGATAGAGGCCGGATCTTAGGTAACTTTGAAGATTATTCAAACTTAATTAAGCTCGGAGAGATATTGAATACGGTTCATGCATTAGGAGGATACCCCGTTGAGCCTTGTGATTTAGATGTTAGTGAGCGTCATTTGCATGCAGTATCAGCAGCAGCTCGTTTATCTACAAAGCCATTATTTGGATACGCTATCGGCAGCGAGAGAATGTTAGATGCCATCGAAATTGTTAGAATTGGAAGAGGTATTGACAGAGAAACGCTTTTAAAAGAGCCATCAATTACGACGGTCGTCAATGCGAATTCTCCATTAGTTTACGACAAGGCACTCTTGGAGGGAGCCATTGAAATGGCTGAACATAATCAGCCTGTTATCTATACGCCCTTCACTTTAGCAGGGGCTATGGCCCCAATTACTGTTGCAGGAGCACTCGTTCAGCAAAATGCAGAGTCACTTGCTGGCCTTGCTTTTCATCAATGTGTCAACCCAGGAGCTCCAGCGATCTATGGCAGCTTCACATCAAACGTGGATATGAAGTCCGGCTCCCCGGCATTTGGCACACCTGAATATACTCAGGCGACAATAGCAAGTGGCCAACTCGCCAGAAAATATAAAATCCCGCTTCGCGCCTCAAATGCAAACGCCTCCAATGCGCCCGATGAGCAATCCGTTTATGAATCTCAGATGTCTTTGTGGGCATGCCTACTTGGACAAGTGAATTTTATTTTGCATGGGCACGGCTGGATAGAGGGCGGGCTCTGTGCGTCATATGAGAAGGTCATCTTAGATGCAGAGATGAATCAAATGATGGAGGCATTTCTTATGCCATCGCCGGTTAATAATGACACTCTTGGGGTTGAGGCTATTGCAGAAGTTGGCCCTGCCTCTCATTTTTTTGCAGCCCAGCAAACCCTAGATCGCTATGAAACCGAGCACTATAATCCAATGCTATCAGACTGGCGTAACTTTGAATCATGGAGGGATGCAGGATCCAAAACGGCTTCCCAAAGAGCTAATAAAATATGGAAGCAGCTTCTAGATGATTATAAAGAGCCTAAGCTTGCTCCTGAGGTCGAGGAGGAGCTTTCAGGATTTGTAGATAGAAGAGTTTCTGAAGGAGGGGCAGCGCCACTGTAAGTGCTAAATTTTTTTAATATTTTTGACTAAATTTTTTAACTTGAGTTTCATTCTTTTTTGAATTAACATTTAAAGTTTATTAATGGATTTACTATGAAAGATCAGGCAAGAGTGGTTGTAATTGGAGGCGGCGTTGTTGGTTGCTCAATCCTTTTTCACCTTGCAAAAATGGGATGGAAGGATGTTATCTTACTTGAGAGAAATGAGTTAACTTCGGGTTCAAGCTGGCATGCAGCAGGACAAATTCATACGATTAGTTCTGATCCAAATATTTCCAGACTTCAAGATTACACAATTAACCTTTATAAAGAGATTGAGGAGACCTCAGGGCACTCTGTAGGAATGCATAGCACTGGAGGATATTATTTGGCCTCTAACCAGAGCTGGCATGACTATCTTAAAAGGGAAAGATCCAAGGCAAGGTCAATGGGTCTTGAGCAAGAGTTTGTTTCTTTAGATGAGGTTGTTGAAAAGCATCCTCTTATTAATCCTGAAAATTATGTTGCAGCCTTATGGGACCCACTTGATGGTGATATAGATCCGTCAGGTGTGACCTATGCTTATGCAAAATCAGCACGAGTTCATGGAGCTGAGTTTTATACGCATACACCTGTTATTGAAACGAATCAAAGACCCGATGGCTCTTGGGATGTGGTGACTGAGAAAGGAAATATTCATGCCGAACATATTGTCAATGCTGGCGGGCTATGGGCCCGAGAATTGGGACGCATGTCTGGTATCCATTTGCCAGTTGTGCCCATGGAGCACCATTACTTAATTACCGAAGAGATAGATAAGATTACTGCACTTCCAGAGGGGCAGAGATTGCCTGCATGTATTGATTATGAAGCTAATATCTATTTCAGACAAGAGCGCTCAGGCCTTCTACTAGGAACCTATGAGCCTCAGTCAACGCCCTGGTCTTTAGATGGGACTCCGCAAACGTTTGGACATGATTTGCTGGAGCCAGATTTAGACCGAATCGCCGATCGATTGGCTTTGGCTTTTGAGCGTATCCCATCACTTCAGAATGCTGGCATCAAGGACACAATAAATGGACCATTCGTTTTTTCTCCAGATGGCAATCCAATGATTGGTCCAGTCCCTGGAATGAAGAATTACTGGACAGCGGTTGGTGTCATGGCTGGGTTTTGTCAGGCTGGTGGAGTAGGAAAGACGCTAGCAGAATGGATGATTGAAGGAGAGCCATCGATTGATGTCTGGGCTATGGATATTGCACGGTTTGGAGATTTTGCGACTCCTGAATGGGGGGTTATTAAGTCATCAGAAAATTATGAACGACGTTTTGTGATGACCTTTCCTAACGAAACGCTGCCTAAAGGAAGGCGTCAGAAAACAACATCAATCTATGACCGTCTAACCCAGAAAGGTGCGGTATGGCAAGATTCTTTTGGCCTTGAAAACGTACTCTGGTTTGCCAGCTCCCCTGAGGATGCTTACGAAGAGCCAACATTTCACAGGTCAAGATCTCATGAGTACGTAGCTAAGGAAGTCGAAGCTGTGAGGGCGTCTGTTGGTGCAAGTGAAGTCGCTAATTTTGCTAACCACAAGTTCACTGGCAAGGGCGCTAAAGCATTTTTAAATAAGGTGCTTGCAGGCCGGATTCCAAGGCCTGGAAGAGTGAATCTGACACCTATGCTTTTGGAGAGCGGTAAGCTCAATGGAGACCTGACTGTGGCCTGCATTGACGATGAAACTTACTACTTGTTTGGCTCCAGTGTTGCACAAAATATGCACCTTCGCTGGTTTGAGATGCATCTTGAGGGCGTTCAAGACGTTGTCTATCAGAACATGACAGATGATTTTCATGGTATTGCAATATCAGGACCCAACTCTCGAGAACTATTATCAAGGCTTACCAGGGAAGATGTCAGTTCAGATGGGTTTAAATTCAGAGATATCAGGGATACATTTGTTGGGGGCGTGCCAGCGCTCTGCGTAAGGATTTCATTTACTGGAGAGCTTGGCTATGAGATTTATGTGGCCCCTCAGTATCAACTGAAACTCTTTGAGGCTATAGAAGAGGTTGGAGAAGATTTAGATCTTAAGTGGTTTGGAGGCAGAGCTTTGATGTCTATGAGGCTGGAGAAGAGTTGGGGTGCGTGGACCATGGACTTCAGGCCAGACTTTACAATAATGGAGTCGGGTCTTGATTTTTTTGTGGACTGGGATAAAGACTTTATCGGGAAAAAAGCAGCCCTCATTGAGAAAATGAAGGGCCCAACCAAGAAGCTTTCAGTGATTCAAATTGAAACTAAAACGGATGTTAGTGGTGATGAGGCGGTGATGCATAACGGAGAATGTGTATCCTATATTACTTCAGGTGGTTATGGACACTCTGTTCAAAGGTCACTTGCGATGACTTACTTACCTGTGGAGTTGATTGATTCCAAAACAACACTTGAAGTAGAAATACTCGGTGAGTTTCATAAGGCATCTATTGTAATGGAGCCACTTTATGATCCATCTGGATCAAAAATGCGTTAATTGAAGGAAGAAAGATATGAGTTTTACTGCAACTAAAAGACACCATGCAAAAATAGGTTCTCACCTAAAAGGTGAAGAGGATATCTATAGTCTAAATAAACATGCATTAGGCCCCGGAGAGCTTGCTGAGTCTGAATGGCTAGAGGCTGGTTTGGCAAACCCAGATATGACAAAAATTAGGGAATATCGACTCAAAAGAGTTCGAGAAAAACTCGTTGAATTTGACTGTGCTGGCATTCTTCTCTACGATCCATTAAATATTCGTTACGCAACAGACAGTACAAATATGTCTTTGTGGACCTCCCATAACGCTGCTCGTTACGCACTGGTAATGACGGATGGTCCTGTCATTATTTTTGAGTTTGATGCCCATGATTTTCTCTCAAATCACAATCCTTTAATTACTGAAGTCAGACATGCAGTCACCTATTTATACTTTACGGCTGGAGACAAGAGTAAAGAGAGGGCCAAGATATGGGCGTCTGAAATTGTTGATATAGTTAGAGAATACGGTAAAGGAAACAAAAAACTAGCACTTGATCATTGTGCGCCAGAGGGAATTCATGAACTTCAGTCAAATGGACTTGAACTTGCTAATGGTGAAGAGGTTATGGAGCTCGCAAGGCTTATTAAGTCTGATGATGAGATGAAGGCGATGAGGCGATCTATCTTTTCATGTGAAAAATCAATGGAGCTGATGCGCAATCACTTTAAGCCTGGGATCTCGGAGCAAGAGCTCTGGAGTCGCTTCCAAATGGAGGCCGTTTCCAGGGGAGCAGAGTGGATTGAAACGAGACTACTTGCCTCAGGTCCCAGAGCAAATCCATGGTATCAGGAGTGCTCATCACGACCCATACTAAGCGGTGAGTTAATGGGTTTTGATACGGACCTGGTTGGCTCTTATGGATACTGTACTGATATGTCTAGGACATGGTTGTGCGGCGATGAGAAGCCGACTGATGAACAAAAAGAAATCTACACCATGGGCTATGAACAAATTCAAAATAATATGAAGTTGTTAAAACCAGGCGTAACCTTTAAAGAGTTAACACTTAATGCTAAGGAGTACTCGAAGCAGGAGTTTCGACATTACTCGGTCCTTTTCCACGGCGTAGGTTTGTGTGATGAGTTCCCTGCTATACCTTTTAGCTGGGAGCTAAATGAGAATAGTTTTGATGGGGTTCTTCAACCGGGGATGGTGCTGTGCGTAGAAACCTATGTCGGTAGATTTAGTGGAGGGCCTGGCGTTAAACTCGAAGAACAAGTATTAGTGACTGAAGGTGGCCATGAATTGTTAACAAGTTATCCATTTGAAACGGAATTGTTAATCTAGACTATAAAAAGATTAATTTCTACATAGAGTCCTTATGAAAATAACTAAAGAATTAATTTCTAGTGCTGACGATCAGAATATTTATCTTGTTAGTATTACAAATGATAATAATTTCAGTGTTACATTTTCAAATTTCGGCGGCTATATCCATCAAGTTTTAATCCCTTATGAAAATAATCCAGAATTAACTGAGGATGTAATTCTTGGCTATGAAGATCCTTTGGGTTGCATAACGGATAGAAGCTTTTTCAATGTAATTACTGGAAGAGTCTGCAATCGAATGAAGGATGCTGAATTTACACTTAACAATAAAAAATATAAATTAAATAATAACAATGGAAATAATCATCTTCATGGAGGAAGCACTGGCTTTAATAAGAGGCTTTGGACGATAGATTCAATTGATGAGAATAAAGACGAAGTCATCGTATCAATGTCCTATCTATCTTCACATCTAGAAGAAAAATATCCTGGTAATTTATCCTGTACTACTCAATATAAGTTCAATAGCAAGAACGAATTTTCAATTTGTTATTCAGCAACGACAGATGAAGACACTATTGTCAACATTACAAATCATAACTATTGGAACTTTCATGGTCACAATGATTATTATGGAAAAATTCTTGATCATAGTGCTCAGATTTATGGAAATCAGGTTTGCGAGGTAGAGTCTGATTTGATACCGAATGGCAATCTCTTAAATGTTGCTAATACCAAATATGATTTCATAGAAAGCAACCCTATTTCGAAAGAGCTCATAGATCAAGGCGGTATTGATATTAACTATGTTGTAAATAACGAAAAAGAAATGAAGCCAGTGGCAAGAGTGTGGAGTAATCTAACAGGGATGGGAGTTCAGTACTCTAGTGACCAGCCTGGACTTCAGTTTTATACGGGTGGCAACATGCATCCGGAGTACCAAGGGAAGAATCATAGAACTTATGGAAAAAATTATGGTCTTTGTATGGAAACTCAATTTTTTCCTGATGCAATCAATCAGGATAATTTTGAGAGCCCAATTTTAAAAGTGGGCGAAACCTACACTTCAAATACTATAATTAAACTTTCAAATAATTATTAGAAGCATGAGCATAATCCCAAAAACAATGAGCGCAGTTTTGACAACTGGCCATGGTGGTTATGAGGTGCTTGAGTACCGAAATGACATTGAAGTCCCCATCCCTAATTCAGATCAAGTTTTGATTAAGGTTTTAGGGGCAGGTATCAATAATACCGATATTAACACCCGAACTGCTTGGTATTCAAAGTCAGTCAAAGGCGAAACCAATGCTAGTAATTCCCAAGGGGAAGATGGCGATGGAAGTTGGTCTGGTGAGCCTTTAGAATTTCCAATCATACAGGGCGCAGACTGCTATGGAGAAATCGTTGCTGTTGGAGATAATGTTGATGCTGGTCGAATTGGTGAGCGAGTATTAGTTAGAACAATGCAGCAGTATGCAGTAGATTACAGGCCCTATGAGTGCTGGACAATGGGCTCAGAGTGCGATGGGGCTTTTGCTCAGTATATGGTCGCTTTTAGTGATGAAAGTTTCAAGATTGAAAGTAATTGGTCGAACGCAGAACTGGCATCCATTCCCTGTGCATACTCTACAGCAGAAAACCTACTGGAACGTTCAGGTGTTAAACAGGGTGAAATTGTTCTTATAACTGGAGCTTCTGGAGGTGTTGGATCAGCTGCTATTCAGCTAGCTAAGAGACGAGGTGCTAGCGTTGTTGCAATTTCAAGTAAATCAAAGTCAGATTTAGTTAAAGAGATTGGTGCAAATACAGTTGTTAATAGAGAGGATAAATTAACAGACTCTATAGAAAATCAGAGTATTGATGTGGTAATTGATCTGGTTGCAGGGGAGCGCTGGGGAGACTTGCTGGATGTATTAAAAAAAGGTGGGAGGTATGCAGCAGCTGGAGCTATCGCAGGACCACTTGTTGAACTTGATGTTAGAACACT
>ENA-UOYH01000496-UOYH01000496.1-marine-metagenome-genome-assembly--contig:-NODE-496-length-13831-cov-6.907518_pt1 | contig 13831 bp, 4 predicted proteins | sample MGYA00238175_ERZ767261 | MGnify/ENA primary metagenome ERZ767261 (study PRJEB28946, sample SAMN06267185) | marine metagenome | isolation source: Columbia River Estuary | place: USA:Columbia River Estuary...
CTGGCCAAAATAATCCAGCTTCCTCCTCTGCCAGGTTGAACAGGCACGAAGCAAAAATGTCTTCGATAATCTCTGCCACCAAAAGGTTGCCACATCAGAAAACCTCCCATGTCCCATCAACACATTATTTTCATGGGACAATTTAGGTGATATATGGGACAATTTAGTCCATAACTTGCCCCATCTACGTACTTTTTAATTTCATACATGGAATTATTTTTGTTCACATATCAAATTATTTGTGTTTCATATCAAATTAAATTTTCCATTTATCAAATTTTTTAATTTCATTCATGGGACAATTTAATCCATAAAATACCCTATTTACAGACTTCAAAATATGATATCAAATTATTTTGTCCTATATCAAAATAAATATTTCAGTTATCATATTTTTATATTTCTACCCATGGGACAATTTAGTCCCAGAGTGCTCGATTTACGGACTTTTAAATTCCATACATTAAATTTGTTTTGTTCACATATCGAATTATTTTTGTCTAATATCAAATTAAATTTTCCATTGATCACATCCATTCAGTCCATAACTTGCCCCACTAACATACATTCTAATTTCATAACAAAATATTCTATTCCATATCAAAATAAATATTCCATTTATCATATTTTTATATTTTTATTTATAGGGCAATTTAGTCCCATATATGAAATAATTTTTGTTCTATATCAAATTTAATTTTCCATTGATCACATCCATTCAGTCCATAACTTGCCCCATTAACACACATTCTAATTTCATAACAAAATATTCTATCCCATATCAAAACCAAATATTCCATTTATCAAATTTTTATATTTTCATTCATGGGGCAATTTAGTCCATAAGCTTTGTCCCATTTAGGGACTTTCACATTTCATATCGTATTATAAATGTCATTTATACAGATTATTTATTTCCTATCAACAAAAGTTTATCATATCATGCATGGGACGATTATGGTCATATGTTGTCCCATTAAGAACTGACATTACTGCATCACATTTATTTAAGGTCATTATTTACATATACCCTCTCTTTAAATACAAGGCTCTGTATTTGATCATTGTATATAAATCCTCTCATTGCTTTCTGTTTACACCTGCGTGAAATCCATCATCTCTACCTCCTCGTCATCCTGTTCGACGTCATCATCAGCCTCCATGGCTGCTTGAGTACGCACACTAATACTTGAATGATTGTTTCTTTCATACTCCCTCCAACGCTCTTGAAGTGTCTCCCAAAATATCTCATCACTTCTCCACGATTTCACCATTGCTACCAAAAGACCATAGTACTCCCTTCCTTCCTTAGTCCATCCATCAGAGAACTCTCTCAACTTAGTACCTCTCTTGGCGTGGTACAACTGCGTTGCAGTCCTTGGGTTATCTTTCCCCCTGTGTTGCATGATCTCGTCCCAAACATTCACCGTATTTTCGTACACTAGGAACGTGTACGCAATGTCGTACACGGTCAGGTAATCCAACAAGGTGTCGCCGGGTTTTGCCTTGGTGTGCTTGTACAGTTCACGTGTACCAATATTATGAACGGCATATTCGTCGAAGAAGCGCAACAATTCCTCACAGTTTCTGTACGTGGTGGATTTGGTTTCGATTATGTTGCTCCTAAACTGGGGGAAGAGTTTTGTGTCTTCAATCTCCAATGTAGTCCCTGCCTCATAGTCAACTAAGAATTAATGTTGAACAGAATCAATAACAAAATGAATAAACTTTGCAACATGCCATACAACACATACGGAAACATTGCACACACATACCTTTGTACCGCTTCAATAGGTTCATCTTGAAATTTGCCCTGGTAGCACAAAGCTTGTCGTTGGCGAAGGCGACAATCAAGTTGTTCCAGTATATTTCTGGCTGCATACCATTCGGCACCGTCACCTTTGATAGCATTTGCGCACAGGTGCTCATTGGTTCCGTTCGATATTTGTTCCACCCCCTCGGCATCATTTTGAAATACCGCCATACCTGAACATTGATGTAATTATACAATTCCTTAATGTTAAGGTGATCAGTTGATCCCAAGCCCTCGCGACGCATCTTGCGTGTGACGGACTTTCCTTTACCGCCCCTTGGGACTATATACTCTTGAATCTGCTCTATTTGGCGCCTTAGGGCCGCATTATCCGCCAAAAGCGCCGCCGCATTGTGTTCACTGGCGACTGTCGACAAGATGGTCAAATTGGCTTGATTCGGAGTCACAACGTCGTCTCCACCACTACTTACCCTTGCCAAATAAGGGACGGGACGCGCTTTTTTTGCGGAGACAGCTCGGGGTGTGACCGTTGAGCCTTTGGATGCTTCTTGTTTGTGCTTCTTCTTGGCTGGATTCGTTTTCTCTTGTCCCTTCCTCTTGGACCGCCGCTTCATATTGCAATCGTCAGAGTCATATTCATCCTCCGAGCTGCTGTACACCACGTCACCTTTCCCTTTGATGTAGAGCTGGTATTCATTGTCGGAACCATCGTCCTCGCGATTCTCCTCACCGTCGCTATTGATGATGGGGTCATTATCTGCGGAGCGCTTGGATGCGGGAGATGTTCTCCCCTTTGTTGCGGAGTTCTTTCCTTTTCGTCCTGCCATGGCGTGTATGGAATTGATGGGTTGGAAGATGAGTTTGTAAAATTATCATCTTCCAATTGACAACCACCTCTGTTTGAATTTCATATGTGTGAGTGGTCCAGAATGGTCCTATGTAGGGTGATACTGACGTCCATAAAGTACGGGTGGCGTACAGACCCCGTTTGAACCCATCGTACAATTTGTACCACGAGCTACATGAAATGGATGGCGCGCGCCATAAATTACACACAATCCTCCAACTCCACATCATCTTAAACAGCACTAGCATCACATTGTCAATTTTCCTCTCTCACACTGAAATGGACAATCGATCACATTGTCACAGAAATTACACACATCATATTAAACACCATGTCCGGCCAATTGCACCGGAAAAAATGCCCTGTGTGTCATCAAGGGTGGTTCCTTCCAAAATCGTTATTGAGCCATGCACAGTATTGTCCGGGACCATCTCATTGGGATAATACATCCCTTGGTAAAAGTTCGCGCAAGAGACAGCACGACGAGTACTTCCTCCCTGAAACCCTTCTTCAACAACGCAAACGTCTCGGTTTGGCATTCAAGCAATGCGAGTCATCTGGAATCGTTCGTACCGCGGATCGGCTGTCAGCAATGCCTTCCATTGCTCATTTGGTATCGCGAGTGTCGCAACCAACATCAGGATACGTCGGCAGAGATGATGTAGAGTTCGCCAATAATCATGATGTTTACGAAGACGGTGAATCTGATCCAATAAAATTGGAAATGTCGAACATCCGTAGGCATGCCACGTTGCCACCTGCAGTGATGTATCAGATTGACATGGAAAATACTGTTCGTAAACACCGCGGATGTGATCTAAATATCACCGATGACATCAAAAACTGTACCGAGAGACACCTCAAATATAATCATCTAGATCTCGCGTCATCGAAACTGTACAATCGTGATGAGCTTGTGACACAATTGGAAACGGTTTACAATCTCAAGGAACTCAAGCCACAATTACACCATGTCGAATTACACGATGGGAGTACAGCAACTGTTCCTGTGTTTGATGTCAAGGCAACGCTCCTGAAGATGATTAACAACCCTGAGGTAATGAAAGAGGAAAACATGGCGTCGAACTACGATGTCTTCACTGGCAAACCAAGGGGTCCGTCAACGAAGTTGGATGAAATCCATACTGGAAATGCATGGGAGCCTGCACGACAACATTATTGCGGAGACGACCCGGATGCACTCCCAATGGGGTTGGTCTTATTTTATGATAAGACTCATACTGATTTGCATGGGTCCCTTGCCACGGCGCCGCTTATAGCCGTTCCAACCTTCTTCAACCAGTCCTGTCGTAGTAACTCCGCATTTCACAGTGTGTTAGGATACATCCCAAACCTGAGCCATGGGAAGGGAAAGAGTGATGACCAGAGCTCACGCGACAAATTGCAGGATGAACATAACTGTTTACGCCTCATCACAGAACAACTGAAACAAATCCAGAAGGATGGCGGCATTTGGACTGAGGTCATGGGGCGTCGGGTTTGTGTCAAGGTATGGATTCACATTATAACTGGTGACACGGCTGGGCACAACAATGTCTGCGGTCACTACAATGCAAGCAACTCAAACTGTCCCTACAGAGACTGTATCTGCACGCTGCAGCAGTTAAGCGATGCACTGGCACAATGCTACCTAACGAAACTCGAGGATGTGCAAAATCTCACTGCGTCTGAGTTACAGTCCTGGTCGAAACACGACATTGACAATGCTTTTGACGATACACCATTGTCTGATCAAATTCGTGGAAAATTTGGCGTTTGTCCGGCGGAAATGCTTCATGTATGTGGAAATGGACTGTACAAATACCAATTGGAGTGTGTATGCGAACTCGTCGGGAAACGCACTAGTCGTCAGAAACAAAAACAGGTCTTCAACACCCTACACCAGCACTTGGTTAATGACGGCTCTCGTCAAAGCGAACGGGACTTCCCTCGCATGTCTGTGCGTACTGGTGTTCTCGATGGGACGAAGATGTCAGCAACGGAAAGACTAGGTAACATGATGATTCTTATGTGCCTCGCTCACACCACCACTGGCATCAATTTGTTACGTCGTGGGTGGAGTAAGAACAACATTGGTCACCAGGAATTTCGCGACTGCATTAAGTTGCAACTTGCCTTTGAAAAATGGGTGAATGACCCTAACGAGATCCACGAAGTTCAGTCATCACTTCCGTTGGTCGAGGAAATGATTGTGGCTATACAACACTGCTTTCCACGTAAGTTCGGGAATGCCTGGTGTGTCCCGAAAATGCACTCCTTGGCAAAGATGACATACTACATGCTTAAATTCGGATGTGCAATGATTTTCACTGGACAAGTGGGCGAGCGGGTTCTAAAGTCAGTAGTGAAGGATGTAGCGCAGAATACTCAGCGTCGGCCAGCAGTGTTTGCCGAACAATGCGCTCAACGGCACTACGAAGAGATGGTTCTGGAGCATGCTGCAGCGGATATGAGAACCCAGTTAGATCTTAATTGGGAGCGTGTTGCAAATGAGAATGCACCAAAAAGCCAAATGCGTGGACGTTATACGGTAACCTTTCACGAGTGCGACGCACGAGGAAAAGGCGCAACATCGGTAGAGTGGTCAGATTCAAAAAAGCGCAAGATGGGGATAAGGGTGAGTGATCGGATGCGCCTTGCAATTCGACAATTTGCATTCGATAACGGTTATCGAGGTCAATTCTCGATCACTGGATACACTTCCATTAAGTTGCAAACAAACCATGCTGAAAGCGCGCGGTTGTTTCATGCATCGGAGTACTGTCATGGGGAGCCATGGTATGATTACGGAATGGTGAAGTATGTCGACGATGACGACATGGAACATGAAGCACCAGCCCAAATTTTAGGATTCTTTCGATACGACGATATATGTATCCCAACCCCGTACTTGCGAAAAGACAAAGGATATAGCCTGGAGGAAATTCAGGACAATAACATGAAAGATAAAACCATGTATGCCGTTGTTCATGCTGCAAGAGAACCGGTATTTGATTGGGATAATCTACAGGCAGAGTTTGTGGTTCCGTTCAATCTCGGTGATGTCAATAATCACTTGTACATTGTGGACGTCAAAACCATTACCGACGCTATCTTTGTGTTCAAGGATTACGGTGGTAAAGACAGTAGTAAGCGATTCTGTGTCCTACCATATAGACAATGGGGAAAGTACTTTTCTGATCGTATATACGCCGATGAGGAGTCAGAAGAAGCACTTCTATGATTGCATCTATATACCCATCAGATGAAGCGCATAATAAGTCTAAACAAAATAATTTTTAAATACTGAACCAAGTCAACACAATTAACTCCAAATATATACTTAATTTTTTTACAACCCATACCCATATGAAGCACACAAATTGTCTAACTCATAATAATCATCGTCCAACATTGAAATATTTGCTCAAAGCACCACCAGGAACGATGTCAGCACCACCCCAATCTTTCTTGCCAACCTTATTACAATTCTTTCTTATTGATTTTGGAGGAATGATGCCACAACCAAACTTCACCTTCAACAATGAACAACCAACACCACACGCAAAATCCAAATTCTGCGCGTTGAAGGGATACGTAAACTCATGTTCAAAATCAATGATGCGGGATTTCCAAACTACTATCACATGATCGTTGATAGAGTTTGTCCCAACGAGAGATAACAAGACAGGGAATCGAAAGAGAGGAACAATTTTGATGATCTGACCCGACGAACATAAGACTTCATGACGCAGTGGCTGTGTAACACAGCACTTAAAGCTATGACACAACAACCACAAACACTTTTCCACCGGCTTCATCAATCCACTTTTTGTAAGAACTCTCTTTGGAAGTTTTTCGAGACCCATTGAATGACATAATTCGTGAGGATCCATGGTGGAATAAAACTTGAATGTGGTGGCCTCATCGATTGCTGACATGTGATGAAGTAAATTTGTGACGGCACCCTCCGCACAAAACTTCATTGCGTTCTCTTGATCTGACCAAAAATTCCGCCACTGGTCTTCACTGTTTCCTCTGTCCGGTGGCAATTTATGACATGCCTTATTATTTGGTTTCGCCCTAGCACCATCTCCCATTACAACAGTCCGATAGGACGATACAGATGCTAATGTGTTCAAATGGCATAGTAACCATCGTTCGTGAGATAAATCTTCTAGTACACTTGCATCGTCAATGAGCATCCAACGTTCTTGTGTGCTACTTTTTCCCTTGACTGTTGATCCCTTGATTGCTATAAGAACATTGTATATGTATGATGGCGTATACTTGTTGTCATCACCGAGTACAACAGATGTCTGCCAAGTTTGTATCTTCATTATAGAATATTTCTCAGCAGCGTCTGCACTTTTCTTCAGTGTGTTGATATAGGATGAAGGCAGATATTTCCATGTATCAACAACAAGGCCATCGACAAAACGCTTACTGAGCATCTTCATCATGCCATCACTAGCGACAAATTCATTATTCTTGAATAGTGCTCTATGCCTGCGTTGTACCTCTGGTCCGAATTGGTCCATTTTTTTCTGATCACAATCCATTTTGAACAATCGGGTTTGTTTCTTTGTAGTAACATCTTCAAGAATAACCATTTTGACCCTATGCACCGTCCTGTATATCACCATGGCCTCTTCAGCCTCTCGGACGGTCATGGTGTTCTTTTTTCGTGAACGACGAACGACACCAGATGGTGATGTATGCTCGGCAAACCAGTTGTCCACTGTGTTCTCGTGCCAACCGTCGCCAAGCTTCAGAAAATTAGAAGGGGCGATGTTTTTCATGACATACTGGATAGGACGATAATACTTGGCGGAAGGTGACAAGAACAATTCTTTTGAAGCCACATTAAACGGAGGATCATGTTTAACAGATTCATAGACTTTCCTGAACGCACGTAACTCCGTCAAATCAGAGATGCAAACATGTCGCAAGTAACGACCAATTTTACTGTAACTGATGGCATCTCCATCATGATCATTCCACGCGGCTTTTGGATCAGGTTTGAGATCAGATACGGCTGTTGTGAGCCACATGTAATTGAAAATGAGCAGGTCATCCAGTAAGTGACACCAACGTTTTGCATTGTTCAGATAAGCAATATGTGCCTTGGTGATGTTTTTCCAATCATTAACATCTTCGTGAACTCTGTCTTCTTTCGAACCAAAATTATTAGGTGGCCGGCCAATGTCGTTGTGCTCAACAGGACTGTCACCGTCATCATTCTCTGAGTCAGGTAGGTATTTATCATAGGCAGACAATGCCCCAGACGCACCCTTGAATAAATAATGAATCATGCTGATCGTCCAGTTATCAGTTGACCATACTTCACTCTCATCACGTTGGTGAAATGCATCTCTCTTTACTGCATCTTCAAATTGATGTTGGTGACTTTTGTCGTTTGTCCCTCTTCTGCATGCACTTTCGATGTCATCAGTGAATATAAGTGTTGGAGTCTTGAAAAAGGATCGGTAGAAATCCCCATCACTGGAAAAGAGAGGCGGGCACTCATTATAAAAATATTGAAATTCCGCATTGTTGGTTTCTTCGAATGATTTATCTTCGAGCACGTCAGGAGAACCATTGATGGCCTGGTTGGTTACACATGCGGGTTCTAGCCCGTAATGAAATAAAATGAATGGTCTGGCATCAGCTAACACCTGCAGAATATTTCCTACATTGCCAAAAGACTTGTTGCATGTTGAGCAATGCAGCTGCACCTTATGTTGATCACCGCGAAAATGAGTACGTCGGTAATCGTATTCTGTCATTCTGATGGTCACATGCTGTAGCAACTGCATGAAGGTCTCCCGGAAGCGATGATGAGTCTTCTTATTTGATCGACGAGCCGTTACATTGGCTTTCATTCTCTCGGCTATCAGGTGAGTGAACACATACATTGGTATCTCAGTCACTTGAACCGCCTTCTTCAGTATGGGTGCAACTAGACTTTGAGCAATGTCTATTTCTTCGGGAACTGTCCCGGCTTGGTCATACTTCTGAGCATGAACTTCGTTGACAATACACATGACATCAGCTCTCACTTTAGATGATGGTGCTTGAGGAAAAAGGTGCCAGTCATTTCGAATGGAGGTCATCATGTCATTCATTAGCTTCGCACCACTGCGTACAAAATTTTCGTTGTACTCTCTTGCAGTTAATACAGATATCGCCGCAGCATATTTACACCAAATCACCCTCGTGGTGGTGGCACACATTGGTATGATATGATTTCGAGTAGCTATATATTGACGCGGGAGACTTCTTACGTGGAACCCCATATGGCCAGCAATGGCAAGATGTGATTCTCGTTGATTGGAGGGTTTTTTGACAGTGAATGATATCTTCGTATATTTGTGACGAATACCCTGTAGTATTTGCAGAATCTGCAACAAACGATCTTGCATGGTGCTACGTATTAGTTCATGAATGGTAAACAAACAACGGATGATAGTTGTGTCTGTCTGTTCGTCAAATTCGTACAAAACGAAAGATTGGATGGTAAACGCTAGAACCGATTGAGACTGTTTCTTGGTGTACACGGAAGCAAATCCTAAGAAATGCATATTGTCATTGTTTTTTGACATCCAATCTGGTGACACTGGTGAAGATTCGTGAGAAAGTAGTATAGAAGCAACAGCTCTACGAAGCATCCCTGATGCTTCTAAATCCGAACAGTGCCAAAGATGACATTCTGTATTCTTCGTGACATAATCCACTAATTCCAAATCATCTTCGTTCGGTAAAACGAAGTTTGACGCAGGTTGGTAGGTCGATGCGATGAACAAATCATTGCCTGTCTCTTTTTCAACTGACGTGGCACGAGTTTTTGGCCTAACCATGAGCAAGCTATTTGAAAAGAAATCAACCTTTTTCACAAGTGGTTGAATGTTGATAGTAATGAGTGATAAGGGATGCCCATGCAAGGACGGAGACATTGAGTGCGTCTCGATGGGTAAACGATCTTGTAATGACTGTGTGTAGTAAAACTCAGTCTGAGAATGGAGAGCATTGGTTATTTCACCGTGACCAATTAGCCCTGTTGATAAGTTGTGGTGAGGAACTTTAGATTCGGTGTCGGTAGATGGAGCCTGAAGCCAATCCATCAATGGCATCAGCATGGCTGGGCGCCGTTTCCTCTCCCACTGTTTTGGTAACTTCACTTCGTAACCACCAGAATCTGCTCGCCATGGACAATCATGATGAACTTCAAATCGTTGTACGAAGGTAAACGAAGGCGGATATGGTTTAATCCTAACACTGGATATTACATCATCGTCGGTGGTTCCCTTCTCGTTTCTGATCTTCTTGCTTCCCTCTACAACGTTGCTCTTCTCTTTGCGGTTCCTGTTTCTATCCGACGACCTGGGATTCTCGTCAACAATTGAGGCAGTTGGAATTGTTGTATCTGTTGCATCGCTACACTGATCAAGGTCACTACCCTCATCTTGATCATTGGCCCCTGTACTGTCATTGTTCTTAGAGGGAGAAGAGGATCTGTCAGACTCGTGGTCACCCCCCTTACTATTCCCAGATGTTGCAACATCGCCAAAAGATGTAGGATTTTTTTCAACGGCGTTCTCAACGTCATCGATGATATCGTCCGCACGGGGATTATCGTTTGCATTATTCATAGAAGGAGTTGGTGCATGGCTAGTATCATTGTGGTCAATGTCTTCTGTACTAGCGTTGTTGTTAAAGGAAGAATCAGATTGTTCAGCCTCTAGTTCATCCCCGTTACTGCTCCCCATTGTTGAAAGTTCGTCAGTGTTATCGTTGTTATCAGCGGGAGAAGGCGATTTTTCATCCGCTTTTTCACCCCCCTCACAGCTCCCAATCTCGTCAGTATTATCGTTGTTATCAGAGGGAGAAGGGGATTTTTCATCCTCTTTTTCACCCCCCTCACAGCTCCCCTTTCTTGCTATTTCGGGGGATTTTTCATCCTCTTTGTCACCCCCCTCACAGCTCTCCTTTCTTTCTATTTCGTTGGAATGAGTGGGCTGTTCTAGAGCAGTGTTCTCAACATCGTGTACATTTTTCAGCAGTGTTCTCAACATCAACTTGGATGTGCTGTGTTCAGCATTGTAATCAAGATCGTCGATAGCATCTTCTGCATGGAGATTATGGTTAACATTATCAACAGATGGGGACGCTGCCTTCATTGCAGTGCTAGACTCATCACTGTCACTGTCCCTGGTACTGTTGTTGTTGTTGGAGGTAGTGAGAGATTTACCAGCATCATGATCACCAACATTGTTACTGCGCCCCTTCGCAGGAGAAGAGGTTAATGCAATATTACTCTTCTTGTTCTTTTTAACTCTTTCTTTGTCTGTAGAAGACGCCAAAGCACGTTTGAGCTTACGCTTCTTCAACCTTTTCTTCTGGGGCGTGGCCCCCTTGCTCTTGCGCGTATCCACCATGACAACCAAATTAAATACAAACGAATCAGATCCGAGATTGCAGCAAAACAACAAAACAACCCACGCTGAAAAACAGATGAGAGAAGGCCTAATCTACAGATCGTGGAGAACGTTATTGTGCTCCGGTAATACCGTTACAGCTGACAACAGAATCTCTTGATAAGTGGAAAAAGCAATCAATCCGACAACGATGCCAAAAGATCCGAACTGAAGCGGTCCCTATCCCAATTGGTGATTCTAATACAGAATTCGTCCAAAGGTCCCCGGTCCATTTATGATCCAGGCTCGAGAGACAAGGAAAAATGACTAGTCGGGCGGAACAGATCGAGATCAATGGCGGGTGTTGCCCGTTTTTTTCGGCGCGGTTGGACGTTGATGTGCTACAATCAACGGCTTGATTCAAATGTAAATAATGTGCTTGGTGTCTATTGGAAGGTGCAGCGCTAGAGAGACGCGAAGACGGTAACGATGGCGGATGAGAAATCAATCCTCCGCGTGCTGATAATCCCCTGGACGTTGGATGGGGTGTTAAGTAGGCGGGCGGTAGTTTCCGGGCGATGTTATTTGGTGGTATCGCGGAATTAGATGGTTGGGGAAGTTGTGTTGTTCGTCGTGCGTTGACAACGCTCAGGCGCAAAATGCGGGCGGTGACGTTCAATAGTATTCGTTAATTGTGTTGGCGGTTGTGCGCCGGTCGTGCCTTGGCAACACGCAGGCACAAAAATGCTAGCGCTGACGTGCAGTGATGATGCGTGCGGCACGGGGAGGATTGTGGTGTTCGTCGTGCGTTGGCAACGCTCAGGCGCAAAATGCGGGCGGTGACGTTAAATGGTATTCAATAATTGTGTTGGCGGTTGTGCGTCGGTCGGGCTTTGGCAACGCGCAGGCACAAAAATACTAGCGCTGACGTCCAATGATGATGCGTGCGGCACGGGGGGGGAAGTTGTGTTGTTCGTCGTGCGTTGGCAACGCTCAGGCGCAAAATGCGGGCGGTGACGTTCAATGGTATTCGATAATTGTGTTGGCGGTTGTGCGTCGGCAACGCGCCGGCAAAAATGAGGGCGCCGCTGATCAATGATGACGGATGGATGTGGCGTGGAAGGGTGTCGTGTATTAGTGGTCGTGCTTCGGCAACGCAATGATGATGCAGACGGCGTGGGGGGGGAGGTTGTGTTGTTATTCATACATCAGCAACGCGCAGGCACGAGATGTGTGAGATGATGATGTTGAAGTAGCAGGTGATATGAGAACCCGAATTTCGGACAAGTAAGTACCACAACCAAAGTATTAGAATAGATAAAGACATAAGACAAGTTGATTGATGAAAAGAAAAAATTCGATGTCACACCTTGTATGTGACGGGACATTTTAAGATGACCCCTAATTCCAGGATCAGACATTGCAATGTGGTATCAAATGACCAGTCCCATGTGAGATTTCGTTAATCAGATATTTTTATCCCTAGTACGAAATAAAGAGACCATGTGTGACCAACTAAGGCCTATAATGGCCCAATTAATTTGTAAATAATAAGATTAAAGCCGTGTATCAACTAGTTAGATCGATAATTGGCTGAATTAATATGATAAATAGGACTTTTAAGTTCATATGGGACATGGGAGGTCTTCTGATGGAACATGTTAAGGACATCAAGAGTCCACCCGAAACTATCAGCAGATCATGTCCTAGAAGGAGTGCATGACTTCAATAGAAACCCGTGGGCACCACCAGCAACAAGGGCTACAGTATTGAATCCACCAGAGAGCAGAAATTCATGGGACCAAAGAGCAATAGACGCATGGCACATTGGACCAGCATGGGACCATTACAGAGCATTAACATTTTACATCCCATCAACAGGAGGAACAAGAATATCAGCGGACTACCAACTGTACCCAGAACACTGTGAAGTACCAAAGGAAACAAGAATGGATGAAACTGTACGGGTAGCAAAAGATCTAGTAGCTGCAATACAGAAACTACAGGACCAGGCTGCACAACAACCAGGAAGACATACAACTGCACTGGCAAAATTGGCTGAAATATTCAAATCAAAAACAATTGAAATGAATCCAATCGAATCACAACCAACACAAACATCCAATAGTCCAACAGCTCCAGCGAACATAAGGAAGGCACCTAGAGTACATTTGAGGAACACAAGAAACAATATTCCAGGAAGGTTGCCAACTTCAGAGGGTGGCCAAGCCAGAGTCACACAAACAACACCATTAGCATCTTCAGAGGGTGACACAACAGAGCCAATCCAAGCCAATGAGAATGAGAAATTAGCAACTTCAGAGGGTGAAGATGGAGAAGTCCAAAGCAGTTGGTACAACAAGGACAGAGAGAAAAGGACCCAGAAGAAGACAAGTGTGAGAAGATCACCGAGATTCTCAAAACAACAAAATGAGAGGTTAGATAAGATTGAGAAGGTGATAACCACAATCTCAGGTGCAGAAAGAGATAAGGAAGAAAATGAGGTTCAACCAATATACGGGTTAGGAATTCAGAAACAAGACATTTTGAACAAAGACAGTGTCATCATAGAAGAAGAAGACCAACATGAGGAGCACCATAGACCGCCACGAGAGAACATGGGATTCACCAAAGGACCAAGATCAATCAGCCCAAGGTTCATCACACAAGAGGCACTGAATGCATTTGCATACAATTCAATGAGCAACCCACCAGTATGGTCACCAGCTAGAGCAGATATTCCAACACCAATCTATGGAACAGGAAATTTGGAACACTATTGTGCACCAGTAA
>ENA-UOYH01000504-UOYH01000504.1-marine-metagenome-genome-assembly--contig:-NODE-504-length-13593-cov-4.274046_pt1 | contig 13593 bp, 19 predicted proteins | sample MGYA00238175_ERZ767261 | MGnify/ENA primary metagenome ERZ767261 (study PRJEB28946, sample SAMN06267185) | marine metagenome | isolation source: Columbia River Estuary | place: USA:Columbia River Estuary...
GAATCACAAGTAATCGCAAATCAGAACGTTGCGGTGAATACGTACCTTGGCTTTGTACACACCGCCCGTCACATGCAAAAAGCTAGCTTTACTTGAAAATTAAACTCCTCTTTTTTTTCTTAGAAAAAAAAAAGTTAGTTCATTGAAAAGTTAGCAATTTGGATGAAGTCGTAACAAGGTAGCTGTACGGGAACGTGTAGCTGGAACAAATGAAATAGTTCAGTTGGTTAGAACGTTGGAATCATAATCCAAATGTCAGGGGTTCAAATCCCTTTTTCATTATTCAATTTTTTAAACTTTATGATAGCTAATTTATTTTTCTATTTTTTTTCTTACGTATTACTTACAAGTTCTTTAATGATTATTCTTAGTCAAAACTCTATATATTCTGTATTATTTTTAGTATTAAGCTTTGTTTCATCTTCTAGCATTATATTTCTATTAGAATGTGAGTATATTTCATTGATTTTTATTATAGTGTATGTCGGCGCTATTGCAGTTTTATTTTTGTTTGTGGTAATGATGTTAGATATAAAAACAGTTTATTTAGCAAAAGATTCTTTAAAATACTTTCCATTTGGAAGTTTTTTAGGAATTGTTTTTTTATTTGAAATTTTAACAGCAGTGCCAAGTACTTTTGAGTCGACCAACCCTTATAGCATTAGTTTTTTATCTAACCATTACTCAGATTGGTTTAATAAATTAGATTATATGACTGAAATTTCATCTATTGGGTATTTGTTGTACACAGATTATACCATCCAATTTTTACTTTCGGGTAATATTTTGCTCTTAGCGACAATTGGACCAGTAACACTAGTTTTAGTTAGGTCCATTGAGACTAGCAAAACTCAAATTGTGTTCAAACAGCTTTCTCGTACGTATAGCTCCGTTTTATCCATCTAAAAATTACTATAACTGGTATAGCAAGGTTTGTGCCTCTCTTTAATCGTATTTTGAAATTCTTTTTTTGTTTTGGTATTGTTCTTTACTACTATAGAAACTATTTCAGTTTTTCATGAATATTTTTGGTTCATTTAACGGTATTGCCAAGGAAGAGCAATTGGTTAGCTCGCTAGGCTCATGTTCTAGAGGTTGTAAGTTCAAGTCTTACCTTTGGTATTAATTGTTTTGTTATGTGACTATAAAACTTACTCTTTTTCGATTAATTTATAAATGTTAATATTTAAAGAAATACAAATATTACCTGAAATTTTTTTAGGTATTTCTATAATTTATTTGATTATTCACGGGACTTTTATATCAGTTAATACTAGGTATTTGTTGATTCAAAATTCGGTTCTGTATCTAAGTGTTTTAACTATCGTTCTTTTTTGTTTTTTGTCAGTAAATAATGTTATTGAACGTGGTGATTTTCAAATCTTTAATAACACTATTATAATTGATTATTTGAGTTTCTCTTCTAAAACTTGGATAGCTATAACATCAATTTTCTGTTTTTTAATGAGCCAACGTTATATAAATATACAAAAGATTAATTTTTTTGAATATAGCATCTTAATCTTATTTGCTCTGTTAGGTATTTTTTTTATTTGTTCTTCTAACGATTTAATCACTGCATACTTAGCTATTGAATTACAAAGTTTGTCTTTTTATATCATGGCAGCCATGAAAAAAGATTCAGCTTTTTCGGTAGATGCTGGTTTAAAATATTTTATATTAGGTGCTTTTTCGTCTAGCTTATTCTTGTTTGGGTCATCTATCTTATATGGTGTCAGCGGTACTACTAATTTCGAAGACTTAAAAAACTTTTTATTTTTGATTGATGGAGAGTACGACAGCATATATGCGTCAAATAGTAATACTTTCATAAAACATGTTTTTTTAGAAGGGAGTTTAATTCAATTTGCTTTAATCTTCGTTTTTGTAAGTCTTCTATTTAAACTGGCAGTTGTCCCTTTTCATTTGTGATCCCTAGATGTTTATGAAGGCTCTCCTTCCAGTTCAACATTTTTTTTTGCAGTCGTCCCTAAGCTAGCAATTTTTGTTTTACTTATTCGCATTTTTCACGCAAGTTTCTTTGAGCATATAACCAAATGGCGTTATTATCTTGTTGTTATAGCCGTATTAACAATCATTGTTGGTTCTTTTGGGGGTTTAGAACAAAAAAAATTGAAAAGTCTTTTAGCCTACAGTTCAATAAGTCACATGGGTTATACATTGGTTGCATTCAGCGCTGGAACTTTTGAAGGGATGCAAATATTATTTTGTTATCTTTTTTTGTATATGGTTGCCGGTTTGTGTATTTGGTCAATTTTTTTAGTACTGCAACTAAAACATAAATATGTTAAAAAACAAAATAAAGATTTAGCAGAATTAACTTCATTAAGCAAATCTAACAATATTTTAGCTTTATTCTTTAGCACTGTTTTATTATCTGTAGGAGGGCTTCCACCAATGGTTGGCTTTTTAGTCAAAATCGGTATTTTTTTAGCATCTATAGAAACTACCATGTATTTAGTTGCAATAGTTAGTATTTTGTGTAGCGTGATTTCAACATTTTACTATATTCGAATAGTAAAAACTATGTATTTTGAAAGTTCCGTAGCAGGAAAATTATATTATCCCATTAAGCCTAATACTTCGATATTGATAGTTTGTTTATTTTATTTTTTACTTTTTTTATTTATAAATCCGACGTTATTTTATGTAATATCCCATAAAATAGTTTTATTGTTGACTATGGTAATAGTGTAATAATTAACTACAGCCAATAAACTTTTTGGGTAAAAAAGTCATCTTTATCTTATTCCATAATGAACGCCTTATTTTGGCATCATTTTTAGGTTTAGTTTTTGTACTTATTTTAAACACTTTTATTTGGCTAGATAACATAATTTGGTTAATGTATTAGATTGCAAATCTTTAAATATCGGTTCAAGTCCGATTTTAGCTTTTTTTTAGCATTTTTAGCTCAGCTGGATAGAGCATCAGCCTTCTAAGCTGATAGACATAGGTTCAAGTCCTATAAAGTGTTAATGTTAGACTTTTTTTTATTAAACTTGACAAATTTGCTAGTATTTCTTTTAGCATTGCCTTTAATTGGTACTTTTCTTTTGTTATGGGTGCCATCTTCTAACCACTTATTATTAAAATCCACAGCTTTAAATGTGTCTTGTCTTTTGTATGTAATTTCACTTTTTTTATGGGTTTTTTTCAATAAATCTATCGGCTCTTTTCAATTTGTAACCAAATTGTTATGAATTCCTTTCCTAAATTTAAATTTTAGTTTAGGAGTTGATGGTATTTCACTTTTTTTTATTCTTTTAACTACTTTGTTAATTTTTCTATGTATATTGATAAGTTGAACCAGTGTCAAAAAAAATATAAAGGAATTTTTAATCGCTTTTCTAGTGATGGAATTTTTTCTAATTGGAGTTTTTTCCATCTTAGATTTATTGTTGTTTTATATATTTTTTGAAAGTATATTGATTCCAATGTATTTAATTGTCGGTGTTTGGGGTTCTAGAGAAAGAAAAATTAGAGCCGCTTATTTTTTTTTTCTCTACACTTTGTTAGGTTCTGTTTTAATGTTGTTATCCATTTTATATATTTACTATCAAGCGGGAACAACTGATTATGAAGTGTTGTTAACTTTTATTTTTTCTAAAATGGAACAAAACTTTTTATGATTTTCTTTTTTTGGCTCTTTTGCAACTAAAGTTCCAATGGTTCCTGTACATTTGTGGTTACCAGAAGCACATGTTGAGGCTCCTACGGCAGGATCGGTTATCTTAGCTGGTATTTTATTAAAGTTAGGGACTTACGGCTTTCTTCGCTTTTCATTTCCTTTATTTCCAGAAGCATCTTTGTATTTCTCACCAATCGTATACCTCCTTTCAGTCGTTGGTATTGTATACACGTCTTTCACGGCAATTCGCCAAACAGATTTTAAACGAATTATTGCGTATACTTCTGTGGCCCACATGAATCTTGTGATGGTAGGCCTTTTCAGTTTTAATACAATTGGTTTAGAAGGTGCAATATTACAAAGTTTAAGTCACGGTTTTGTTGCAAGTGCTTTATTCTTAATTATTGGAATAGTATACGAAAGACATCATACTAGAATGGTTAAATATTATGGAGGCATCGTGCATACTATGCCTTTATATACTTCTATTTTTTTATTTTTTACGATGGCAAATATTGGGTTACCTGGTACAGGAAGCTTTGTAGGTGAGTTCTTAATATTAGCAGGTTCTTTCCAAACTAATACTAGTGCCACTTTTATCAGTGCTACTGGTATGATTATTGGTGGGTGTTACTCATTATGATTATTCAATAGAATTTCTTATGGTAATTTAAAGACTCAGTATCTTAAAGATTACATTGACATCAATAAGCGAGAAGCTTTTATTTTCTTACCGTTAATTCTTGGGACTATTGTTATCGGGTTATACCCAAATATTTTTTTAAATTCAATGCATATGAGCGTTAATATGTTGGTTGAAATTACACATATCCATAGTTTATAAATGATATATATTTTAGAAACAGAACTATTAGAAAATAAGTCAGTTTTTTTTTCTTTAACAAAAATTTTCGGTATTAACCAGTCTCAATCTTTTCTGATTTGTAAAACGTTAGGTTTATCGTATAACTGTACACTGTCTAAGTTAACACCGGACCAAATCTTAAACTTGATTAAATTTGTAGAAAAATCAAATTTACTGATAAATGGTAATTTAAAAAGATTAAATATTATGCTAGCGAAAAAATTAATACAAATAAAAGCATATAAAGGTCTTCGCAAATTACATGGGTTACCCATAAGAGGTCAGCGAACTCACACTAACGCTAAAACAGCATCTAAGTTCCGTTAAGTACATTTAAACTTAAATAAGATGAGTAATTTTTTGTTTGTATAAGCACACACGTCGTCAAAATTATAAAATTTATGTTTATTATTTTATCTATTTATTCAAAAAATTTAAATTCACTAACGAACTTCTTAAAGTTTTTTTACAAATTTAAAATGAATAAAACTTTTAAATTAAAGTTTTATATTACTCAATCGCAAAAAAAAAAAAAACTTTCTTTTTTTTCTGTTTTACAATCACCCCATGTTAACAAAAAATCCCAAGAACAATTCGAGTACTCTTTACATTGCAAACAATTAAAAATTCACGTATCTCAATTAGCTAGATTTTTAACCATTTGAAAAAGCATTAAAGTAACACTGTTTTCAGATATTCGGGCAGAAATCAAATGTCGGTTAAGTGATAAGCCATTAACTTTTTGTTTGTCCAACAAAACGGATTTCGACAATTTTATACTTAAATTTTTAACCAAAAACGTTTGATACCGTAGGAATAAAGTTAAGCTTAATTACCTTAGAAAAAACCTAGAGCTTGCACATTGTAGAAAACCCAAAAAAAATTTATCAAATAAAATTGTACACACATCTTTAAAATTATTAGATATATACGGTGAAATTTTAATAAAAGGTGTTTGTAAAAAGTTTGGATAGCTCAGTAGGCAGAGCAAAGGACTGAAAATCCTTGTGGCGGCAGTTCGAACCTGTCTCTAAACACATTAAAGCTTTTTTTATGGTAAACACTTTGTGAAATATATCTGCTAACTTAAAAAATAACCAAATTGCTCGAAGACATTTTTTTTTCCAACCAAAAACTAAATTAACAATTGCTTTCTTAAATATTTTGTGAAATGAAGGTTTCATTTTAGGTTACAAAATTGATAACTCAGACTCAAGTTTATTAAAGATCTTTTTAAAGTTTAAAAAAAAAGATCCGGTGATAAATTCAATAAAGTTTGTTTTTAAGCCTAGTCGCAATATATGTTACTCAGTATCACAACTATGAAAACTTGATTCGAAAAAAAGTCTCATTGTATTGACTACATCTAAAGGTTTAATGACGGCCCATGAATGCAAAAAAACTCAAACAGGAGGTAAGCCTTTGTTTATAATTAGATAAATGGGTTACGTTACAAAAAGACATATAATTAAAATCCCAAAAAACGTATCAATATATTACTGTGATACGAAACGCATTATAATTTTTGCAAATCTTTTCACTCAGAAAGCATTAAAACTAAAAACTAGATTGATTATTGAAAAAGAGGAAAGAATAATTAAAGTAACCCGAATGCCTTTTTTTGAGATTTCAAATAATGAAAAAAAAAAGCTAAAGGCTGTACAAGGGACTCAAGTAAGCTTGTTAAAACAAATGCTTTTAGACATTTCCCTTCTTTTTTGCAAAAAACTTAACCTCATTGGTGTGGGTTTTCGTGTGTCGGCGTTAAAGATACTTGACCTAAACTTGTTGTATTTCAAATTAGGATACAGTCATTCTATCTATTTTAAAGTCCCAAAAAATATAAAAACTTTTTGTTTAAAAGCTAATAAACTTTTTATTTTAGGTTATTCTTATTCATTTTTAACTCAAATCGCTGCATTAATCAGATCATATAAAGTCCCTGAGCCGTACAAAGGAAAAGGTATATTACACACGACCGAAAAAATCACGTTAAAAGAAGGTAAAAAAGTATAAAAATGAAAACTAATTTAATAAAAAATCAAAATTATAAACTGTTTAAGTATAATTTACTAAAACTACAAGTATACTCTAACAAATCTTCTTTTAGTACAGTCCATTTTTCAAATCAAGTATTAGAAAAAATTCAAGCATACTTAAAGCAAGTACTCAAAATTATTTTTGAATACCATGTATGTCGTTTTAAAATTTTGTTTGTAGGGTTTCCCTTTATTTCTAAAATGAAACAATTAAAACTTACACATTTTACAAACCACGATTTTATCTCGGAGAAATCTTGAATTAGTGGTTTTTTTAGAAATCGTTTTTCAATATTAACTTACTTAAAGTTGGTACAATCACAGAATTTTTCAAAAAACCTCAAGCTTTTGTTAAAAGTTAAAGCAAAACCCCACTTGGTTGTTATTTTTAATCAAAAAGTTGAAACTAATACAGTTAGTGAGTTTTATAAAGCCGGTATCCCTATTTTGTCTTTCGATTGAAAATCTCTAAATATTTCTAAAGTTGCTTACAAAACGTTAGGAAATTATAACTTTATTGAAAGAAAAATGAAGCTAACTTTTTTTTTCCTTTTTTATTCATTATTAAAAAAATCACCAATAAAGACTAAAACCTTCTCTAATAAGTCTGCTCAATCTAATATTACAAAAACACCATTAAATTTTGGTTATAAAAAATCGAAACATTTATGCATTCTATAAAAAACCGGCGCAATAAACCATTATATAAAAAATTTTTGCCATTGAGAAAAGATATTCAAAGCAGAGACAAACTTTTAAGATTCAAAAAAAGAAAATGACAAAAATTCCAACGTTTGCTTTCAAAACTAAAAAAAAAAAATTTTTATGACCCCACCTCGTACTTTTTATTTAATTTCAAAAATTTTTTTAGTAGAAAATTTAAATATAATCTTCAAAACAAACAAAGATTAAGTTTATACTACGGTAGATTGAGAAAAGGCTATTTAAAAAAGCTAGTTAAAGGAACGTTAAAAGAATTTAAAAGCTCGAATGTGTTACCTACCACTTTGTTTATTAAAAAGTTAGAAACTAGATTAGATACTGCATTATACCGAACGCATTTTTCTTATAGTTTTAGTAACGCAAGGCAATTAATTTCACATAAAAAAGTGTATGTTAACAACAAAATTGTCCAACATAATTCTTATCTGCTAAGAAAAGGGGATTTAATAACACTGGATAAAAGCAGTTATGAATTTGTTACGTCAAATATTTTAAAATCAAAATTTTGGCCGATACCTCCTAAACATTTTTACGTAAACTATAAAACCCTCCAAATATTAGTAATAGAAGATATTAATTACATGAATTGTTTGACGTATTACTCTTTTTATATTGATTTTAATTCTTTTCTTAAGTTTTATGAAAGATAAAAGATTTTAGATTAGTAAAGCAAGTTTTTCATTTTGAGTTTTCTTGTCTTCAGTAGCTCAAAGGTAGAGCGAGTGGCTGTTAACCACTAGGTCGTTGGTTCAAGTCCAACCTGAAGAGGACTTATGATTAAGTTAAAAATTATTTAAATGTTAATTTGGAAATAATCGGATTTGAACCGATAACTTTATGCTTGCAAAGCATACACTCTACCAATTGAGTTATACTCCCTTTTCAAGTTATTGCATAAATGATTTATAGCTATGGTTAATTAATTTTTTGTTGTTTGTTAATTCTAAATTCATTGTTAAAATAGAAGTTGTGTTTTTCACTAATTTTTTAGTTCGAAATTTTTTTACTTCAACAAAGCTTGGGATAACAGCGCTAATATTAAAATAATAAAAAAAAAGTAGAGTAGTTAAAAGTCCGAATACTTGAGCACCTAATGTTAAAATATCAAATTGTGGAATGCTCAAAAAGCTCGTTTGGTGAAATTGGTAGACACGTCAGACTTAAAATCTGATTTTTATAGAAAAAGTATCGGTTCAAGTCCGATAACGAGTATTTAATATAGTAACGCCAAAATGATGGAATTGGTAGACATACTAGGTTTAGGTTCTAGTTCTTTTTATATAAGAGTAAGGGTTCAAGTCCCTTTTTTGGTAAAATTATTTAAACAAATGCCTACTATTAATCAATTATGTCGTCGTAAAAGAAAAAAAAAGCAAACCCGAAATAAAGTGCCTGCATTGGGCAATTGTCCACAAAAAAAAGGAGTGTGTACCAAAGTATTTATGAGAACTCCAAAAAAACCCAATTCAGCATTAAGAAAACTAGTTAAACTACGGTTAACCAACAAAAAAAAAATAATGGCTTATATTCCCGGTGAAGGTCATAAATTACAAGAATACTCCACAGTTTTAATAAGGGGTGGGCGCGTAAAGGACTTACCTGGTATTAAATACCACTTAGTTCGAGGGAAATTAGATTTCAGTGGTCTAAAAGAGAGAAAAACATCACGTTCCAAATATGGCACCAAAAAAACGAATATATTATAGGTTATGAATAAAAAAATAATCAATCAATTGTTATTAAATGGTAAAACGTCAGTTTCTGAAAAAATTTGATTAAAAAGTCTTAAGACTTTTTATAAATCACTTCTTAAAAATCATAAAAAAGTTATTACTCAGGCAGTTGTAAATATAGCACCTTTGCTAAAAATAAAACAATTAAACAAACAAACAAAACGTGCACAACAAAAAGAATTTCCTTATATAGTGAACGACAAAAATCGAATTTCGTCAGCTTTAAGTTTTTTCTTAAATAAGACAAAAAATAAAAGTGAAACAAAAATACATAAAAAATTTGTTACTGAGTTATTGATCACAGCGAATAATTCAGGAGTGAATATAAATAAAAAAAAAAGTTTATACGAATATGCTTTTGTAAAAAAAAAGTATTTTTATTATAGATGGTTTTAAAAATTTGGTAAAGTAATACATTTAATAGGATTTGAACCTATGACCTTTGGAACCGAAACCCAACGCTCTATCCAATTGAGCTATAAACGCAAAGAAATGATTCAACAACAAACAATTTTGAAAGTAACAGACAATTCAGGCGCCAAAACTGTAAAGTGTATAAAAGTTTTAAATGGTTTTAACAGGCGTGTTGCTATCCTTGGAGATACAATCGTAGTATCTATACAAAAACTTCGTAATAAAGCTCGAGTAACCTCAAAGGTAAAAAAAGGCGAAATTCATCACGCAATCATTATTAGAACCAAAAGTAAAACAGCGAAAAAAGATGGTACGACATTCTTCTGCCAATCAAACGCAGTCAGTTTAATAACTAAGCAAGGAAAACCGTTCGCATCTCGAATCATGGGTCCCATACCTAAAATTCTTAAAAAAAGAAAAAAAGTCAAGTTTGTAACTCTTTCTTCAGGATTTATATAAAGGAATTTAAATGTTTTTTTTCGAGGTATATTTTCACGATATCGTGAAATACGATTTAATTAATACATTTTTTTGCCAAAATATAGCAAAAATACCCAAACTAAAAAAAATAATATTAAATTTCGGTTATCAAAAATCGAATTTCAAATATCTTATCACTAGTTTATTAGCTTTAGAGTTTGTTTCATCTAAGAAAGGCAAAATAACAAAATCTAAGCATATAAATGTGTTTTTAAAGATAAAAAAAGGAAACCCTGTAGGTTGTAAGGTAGTGTTAAAAAAAAGTGCTATGAACTTTTTTTACATTAAATTAAAAACGTCTCTTTTCCCTAAAACTAAACAATCCAAAACACTTCAAGGGCCACAAGATTTAAACTTAGTCAAATCTGTTTCTTTCCAAATCAAAAATCCTTTGTTGTTTACAGAGTTAGAAAACCAATTTCAGTTTTTTAAAGATGTTCCGCAGTTAGACGTTACATTACTTACGAGTTCCAATTCTCAGAAAGAACTGTTTTTTTTGCTCAAGTCGGTTAAATTTTTTTTATAATTCTAAAATTTTTAAAGCAGAAGTAACTCAATTTGGTAGAGTGTAATCTTGCCAAGATTATGGATGAGGGTTCAAATCCCTTCTTTTGCTTTTACCGGATAAGTGGTCGAGTGGTTTAAGGCGTTAGTTTTGAAAACTATTGTATTGAAAAGTACCGTGGGTTCGAATCCTACCTTATCTTCTAGTTAATTCATGTTTAAACTAAAAATGATTTTATTAATAATTTGTACTGTATTGAAAATTCTCGCAATCGTCGTTCCTTTATTAATTTCCGTAGCGTACTTTACTATAGCTGAAAGAAAGATTATGGGTATTATACAAAGAAGAAAAGGTCCAAATGTTATTGGCTTTTTAGGTTTATTACAACCACTGGCTGATGGATTGAAGTTATTTGTAAAAGAAACTATATTACCTAGTAATTCTAATATTATTATATTTTTGATTGCCCCTATGCTAACGTTTGTTTTAAGCTTAATTGGTTGAGCTGTTTTACCTTTATCAAATCAGATAGTGTTATCAGACTTGAATGCTGGAGTGTTGTATTTATTTGCAACATCTTCACTTAGTGTTTACGGTATTATAATGGCTGGTTGGTCCAGTAATTCAAAATACCCATTTTTAGGGGCATTGCGTTCTGCGGCTCAAATGATCTCTTATGAAGTGTCGATAGGATTTATCATAATTAATGTGTGTATCTGTGCGGGTTCTTTTAATTTAAGCGCCATTGTAACTGCCCAAAATAATGTTTGATTTCTGATACCTTTATTGCCTATGTTTATTATTTTTTGTGTCTCAATGCTTGCTGAAACGAATCGTCATCCTTTCGATTTGCCTGAAGCTGAAGCAGAATTAGTTTCAGGATACAACGTAGAATATTCAGCAATGACTTTTGCTTTATTTTTTTTAGGTGAATACGCTAACATGCTTTTAATGAGTGCTTTTGTTTCTGTACTATTTTTAGGGGGTTGATTTCCTATTATTAGTATATTTCCTCTTACTTTGTTTCCGGGTAGCGTATGATTTAGTTTAAAGATTGCTTTGGGCGTCATCTTTTTCGTAGTTACGCGAGCAACTTTACCAAGATATAGATATGATCAATTAATGTACATAGGCTGAAAAAGTTTTCTTCCGTTGTCTTTAGGTTATTTATTATTTTCAATAGGTATTCTAATTAGTTTTAATTGATTGCCCACTTAAATTTAATAAGCTCTGTTTTAAAAACCATATGAACCGTAGTCAATTCATAAATTACTATTATACAAATGCTAATCGTTATTTGGTAAAAAATTTCCGGAGGTGTTACAAATGTTGATAAAACAAAGAACGAAAAATAGAGAATTTTTCTGAGTTTCTGGATAATCAACAGATTAGCTTTAAACAGGTCTAAAAAGATAAAAAATAATATTATTGTCTGGTATACTAAATTACACAAATAGTACATTGATTTGTAAAATTTAAAATATTCGATTAGTTTCGCCTCGAAATAAAATGTAAGGCTTTGAAAAGAAAAGAACTCTTGAAATTTGAAAAAAAAGTGTCAGCTAGCAGGAAAAATAAAATTATTGAATGCAAAAATAAAAATTCCTCAGCAAGTTATTGCAACTACTATAATTGTTCTAAAGTAAGCATGTTCAAACATGTGCAATCCTGCAGATAAAAAAATGAAAATTTGACATGCTACAAACATAATTGTTATTTGATTAGCCACGTGGTATGATAATTGTAGATAAGTAACAAAAACCTCGGCTATATCAGTAGTTAAAAAATACAATAGGTTATTATTATTTGATTTCATTGTGCTAAATCCCGTGAAAATGTACAATAAAGTTTCTTTAAAAAAGTAACAATTTATCATTACAAAACATCAAGTAACACAAGAAAAAAATACACGATATTTGATCTCTAATAAGTATCTATAAATCATAAATTTTGTAGGAAAATAGTTCAGTTGGTAGAGCAGTGGTTTCCAAAACCAAAGGTCAGGGGTTCAAATCCCTTTTTTCCTGAATTTATTTTTTTTTCAAACTTTTATAAATTTTATTGTGTCTAATTAAATTAAGCAAACTTTTTCCTGTTTTTGAAAAATCACTAAATAGCAAAATCCCTAGAAAAAATATAACAACAAGTTGACTTACACTTATATTTCTCATAAAATCAAAAATTAGGTCTGTACTGGCATAGGCTTATAGTTTAGAGGTAGAACGTACCGCTCATAACGGTTTCGTCGTAGGTTCAAGTCCTACTAAGCCTAAAAAAAAACGAATGGATTTTAACTTAAAAACTTATAAGCGTTTCAAAATTAAATACTATGTCAAAACAACAAACTATTTTTTCTTTTTTCATGGAACTTCTTTAAACAATGAAAATTGAATCAATATTGAACAACTTATGGCTAACCATAAATTAAAGTATTTTAGAATTTTAAATAAAATAATGATTAATACTTTAAGCAATTCGATCTTCAAAAATCTAACTTTGTTAATACATGGTCCTATCATATTATTAAATAGTAACAATGCTAACTTAACTTTTAAAGAATTAGAAAATATTAACCCGTCTATGAAACTATTGGGTTTTAGATTAAACAATAGAGTGTATTCTAAAAAACAGGTCGAAAAATTAAAAAAGTTATCCTATTTAGAAAACATTTCTGGTTTCCACAATTCTTTAAAAGTTTTTACTAAAATACCGTACTATAAATTTAAAAGCAAAAAGCTTACTTCATTATCGAAATAATGTGATTCGAACACATGACTTCCTGTTCCCAAAACAGGCACGCTACCAGGCTGCGTTATATTTCGTTGAAGAAAGTAGGATTCGAACCTACGATGAGAAACCTCAACAGATTTACAATCTGCCGCTTTAAACCACTCAGCGCGTTTTTAGACAGCGGCACTTGATCGGTCAAAATAAAGGTTGCCGCATCATCAGGGCGCGTTTGGGTTAACGATTGACCTTTTGGGCTCATCAGATAACAAGGTGCCGCGAGGCATTGGCGCTTGATCAGACCCTCAAAACTGAGTGTTTCGACCACAATTCCATTCGGCGCCGTCACGCACTGTTCCTTACCCAAACGCTCGGCGCCTTTGAGCGCAAGCGCACAACTGGCTAATAAAGCCTGCTCCGAGAGTCCGCCCAAATCACCCATGTGGGCGCCATCG
>ENA-UOYH01000511-UOYH01000511.1-marine-metagenome-genome-assembly--contig:-NODE-511-length-13448-cov-2.851769_pt1 | contig 13448 bp, 15 predicted proteins | sample MGYA00238175_ERZ767261 | MGnify/ENA primary metagenome ERZ767261 (study PRJEB28946, sample SAMN06267185) | marine metagenome | isolation source: Columbia River Estuary | place: USA:Columbia River Estuary...
ATTCACCAATTGCAGCACCTGTCATTGGAGCATATACTTGCATCGGAGCAGGATCTGATGCATTTGCAGCTACAATAGTTGTGTAAGCAAGAGCACCTTTTTCGTCTAATACTTTAGCAATGTTTGCTACGGTAGATGCTTTTTGCCCTACAGCAACATATATACAATATACAGGTTCACCTGCATCATAAAATTCTTTTTGATTTAAAATAGTATCAATACATACTGTTGTTTTTCCAGTTTGTCTATCTCCAATCACCAATTCACGTTGCCCTCTTCCAACTGGAATCATCGCATCGATTGATTTGATTCCGGTTTGTAATGGTTCAGTTACTGGCTCTCTGTAAATTACTCCTGGCGCTTTACGTTCCAAAGGCATTTCATAAGTTTCTCCAGTAATCGGTCCTTTACCATCAATAGGGATTCCTAACGTGTCAACGACGCGTCCAACTATCCCTTCGCCTACATTAACAGACGCAATACGACCGGTGCGCTTTACAGTTGACCCTTCTTTTACTTCTTTAGAGTGCCCTAATAATACAATTCCAACGTTATCTTCTTCTAAGTTAAGTACAATCCCTTCAAGTCCTCCATCAAATTCTACTAACTCTCCATATTGTGCATTTGATAGTCCATAGGCACGTACAATACCATCACCAATGGTTAAAACTGATCCTACTTCGTCTAACGAAGCAGATGCTTCAAATCCTGACAATTGTTGTTTTAAGATTGCTGATATTTCAGCTGGTTTTACTTCTGCCATCTTATTTTTTATTTAGATATAAATATCTTAGTTTAATGTAAATTCCCTTTTTAATTTATTTAACTTATTTGCAATACTCGCGTTGTATTGTATGTCTCCAACCCTGAGAATAAATCCCCCCAATATAGACTCATCAACAGTGTTTTGGACTTCTGCATGATTCCCTGTAAGCTCTTTTACTTTTGCAAGTACTTTAGCTTCTAACTTGGTAGTTAAAGGGATTGCAGTAGTCACTTTTGCTATTTGAATTCCCTGAGATTCATCAAACAACATATTTATTTTTTGAGCAACTGCGTTTATTATATCGATACGTTTATTTTCAACAAGTATATCAATAAGTTTAACACTGAGCTGATTCATGTTAGGAAACACCTCTAAAAGTGTTGTCTTTTTCACTTTTGAATGAATCACAGGGCTTTGAAGCATCGCGCTTAAATCATTGCTTTCTGAAATAGCATTAACAACGTGCTTCATATCATCGTTAACTTGGCTAGCAGAATTTTGTTCATTTGCAAGATTCAAAACTGCTTTCGCATATCGTATTGCTGCTCTTGTTTGTGCCATGATTCTAGTTTAGCTTTGCTTCACCTAACATGTTTTCAACCAACTTAAGTTGCTTATCTTTGTTAGACAATTCTTCTCTTACCATTTTTTCTGCAATATCAACTGATAAAGCTGCTACGTGATTTTTAAGCTCTGCCATAGCTGATTTTTTCTCGCTTGCAATGGCAGTCTGAGCTTGCTCAATCATTTTATTTGCTTGATTTTGAGCTTCATCTTTTGCATCAGAAATCATCTTTTCTTTAATCTCACGAGCTTCTTTTAACATAGATTCACGTTCTATACGAGCTTCTTTTAAAATACGCTCATTATCAGCAGTAAGGTTTTGCATTTCAAGACGTGCCTTTTCGGCAGATTCTAATGCTTCACGAATAGACGTTTCTCTATCGTTAACTGTTCCTACAATTGGTTTCCATGCAAATTTTCTTAGTAAGAATAAAAGCACAAAAAATGATATAACTGTCCAAAACAATAATCCAACATCTGGAGTAACTAAATCCATTTCTTAATTTATTTTAAAAATTTTTAATACTAAAAAAGTGGTGCAGCCAACCGCTGCACCATTCTTTTCTTTACTTTGCAATAAGTGATACAACCACCGCAAAAAGTGCAACCGCTTCAACGAAAGCGATAAGTACAATTGCAGATCCTTGTAATTTACCTTGCATTTCTGGTTGACGTGCCATAGCTTCCATAGCAGATCCACCAATTTTACCAATACCGATTCCGGCACCTATAGCTGCAAGACCTGCTCCAATCGCTGCGAAAGGAACGTAACTTACTGCTTCTTGTAATAATGCTAAACTCATAGTTTATAAATATTAAAAATTAATTAATGTTCGTGTTCATGTTCTTCCATGGCGCTACCAATATATAAAGCAGTTAACATGGTAAAAATATAGGCTTGAATAGCCACAACTAATACTTCAATAACACTAATAAATACCGAGAATATTACAGATGCTGGTGCAATCCATATACTCTTTGCTATAAATATTAATGATATTAAACTCAGTACTATAATATGTCCTGCTGAAATGTTTGCAAACAAACGTATCATAAGGGAAATAGGCTTAATAAATATGCCCATAAATTCTATTGGCGCTAAAAATAATTTCATTGGTACTGGAACTCCGGGCATCCAAAAAATATGTTTCCAATAATCTTTATTCGCAACAAAGGTTGTGATAATAAATGTTATCAATGCCAATACTCCAGTAAATGCAATATTACCACTCAAATTACCGCTAAAAGGGAAAAAAGGAATTAACCCCATGATATTATTTATCCAAATAAAGAAAAATAAGGTTAATAAAAATGGTAAGAATTTTTTGTAATGCTTTTCACCTATATTAGGTATTGCCACCTCATCACGAATAAACACAACCAAAGGTTCTGTGAATTTTGCAATTCCTGTTGGGACTCCATTTTCGGATTTTTTATACGCTCTGGCAGAAAATCCAAATATCAACATCAATAACATCATTGACATAAACATTGAGAACACCAACTTAGTAATTGAGAAGTCTAATGGAGCTGAATTTATAGGGTGGTGCTCAGCATCATAACTCATATACGAGCCATCTTCTGATTCATCATTAGCATAAAAAATTTCTTCATGAAATTTAACAAATTTCTGGCCTCCTTTTTCAACAACAACAGTTCCATCATCATTATGATAAAATTTAGAGGACATAAAAGTCACTAATCCATCTTTTGTCCAAAGGATAACTGGTAAAGGAAAAGAAATAGCATGACCATCCCAGTCCATAATATGGAAGTCATGAGCATCTTTAATGTGATGCATAATCATGTCAGTAACATTGAAATCTTTTTCGTCTGATTTTTCTTCAATTGATTCATTTGCTTTTCCTACAAACGAAAGTGAAAGAAGTAAGCCTAGTAACAGTGTTTTAAAAGTGTTGATTTGCATCAGTTTTTTAAATTAAAATAGCTTCTAAAATTCGGTGCAAATGTACGTACATTTAATCAATTTGCAAACGAAAACTAACAATGTTTAACTTTTTTGGAGAAATTTATTGAGGTTGAAAATTTCAAAGCTTAAAAACAAAAAATATGGAATAAAAAAATTAATAACCTCGAGTTGAGCGTGCTCGGATTTACCAAAAAAAAGAGGTAATAAAAATACAATAGCTAAAGCCATCTTTACGATAGTCAATACTAAGAATAACTGATACATTTTATTGCTTCCTTGACTAGCTTTAAATCTTAAAACACTGAAAACAATAAAAACTAAAACAGCATTAAAGGCATAAATAGTCCAAATAGGAAAATGTAATCGTCCATCAAAAAATTGACTTATTAGATATAAATGAACAGCAAACAGAATAGCTGCGAATAATAATAATCTTACCACGAAACTTACTGTTTCTCTAGTCATTTGTTTTATTTTTTTGATTTGAAAATTTAGTGACTTGTTTAATAACAAGATACAAAGCAACTCCAATTGAAGTTAATGAGCAAATTATAGTGAAGGTTTGATAATTATTTAAGTAGATGTTATCTAGTTTTATTCCTCCCCAAACACCAACTCCTATTGTAGCGAGCATTTGAAACCCAACGCCTGAGAAGCGAGCGAAATTATTAAGCCGTTCTTTCTTTTTCTGAATTTGATTCTTGCTGCCCACCTTTATTTAATTCTTTAACGGCTCCTTTCATGCTACATGTTGCATTAAAAGTTGCTCCGGGCTCTACTGCCAATTTGCCAACCTCAACTTCTCCCTGAACATACGCTGAAGATTTTAATGATAGTGTTCCAGATAATTTAAGCTTTCCAGAGAAACTTCCTTCAAAATCAGCATTTATGCCGTCAATAGTGCCATTAACAAAGCCTGATTTACCAACAACAATCTTATCCTTAGTCTTAATATTTCCTTCCACTTGACCATCGATTCTAAAAGGTCCTTTACTTACAATATCCCCCACAATCTTAGTGTCTGCAGCAATGATATTTTGTGTTGATATAGTTTCTGTTGCCATTTTACTTTTTTTATTATCTGAAAACATCTTTGTTCGTTATTGAGACTCTAAATATACATCTAGATTTTTATGAATTTGAATAACTTCGTAATTTTCGGAGGAAACAGGAAAGTGTTCCATCTTAATTTTACTGCTTTTATCACTTAAAAGATTCTTGAAGCCTTTTGCTCCCTGAAAGCTGGTTAAACCGTGAACAACAACGAAGGTTGTTTCTAAATCATATTTATCAATTGATGTGTAAAGATCAAAATATGTTACGTCGGATATCACAGTGTTTAATGTATTCAAGAACTTATTTATTTCCTCCTCTTTGGCGTTTGTAAAATTGTATAGAACTTTAAAATTTTTGGAAGAGGACTCTTCTACAAACACCTTTTTTTCTAAAGCAGGTATACTCGTTTTAAGCATTATTTGAGCCTTTTCACCCTCCGGGCTATTTGGATAATTTAAGGCTATAAAATTAATTGCTTTTTTGTACGTTTTAAATCCAAATAAACGTGCACTTGACACTGCTTTTAAAAATTCAAACTTTGGAACAATAGCCTCCCCTTCAAGCATGTTGATAAATTTATCACATTCTGAAATCACGGAAGAGTAATTTTGAGCTTCAAATTGCGTGTATAATTTTTCATATAAATTTTCAGGACTATTTTCATCTTCCCCTAAATCAGTGTCTGGATTTAATAAAATAGCGGCATATCTTGAATCAGAATAGTTATCGATAATATCTTTTTTGATTATTTCTGCCTCATCAAATTGACTAAGAAGCATATAAATTTTGTGTAAATTATATTTTGATGGTAAAATTAATCGCTCCTCTGGGGTGCTTTCTAATAAGTCCTTAAGTTTATTTTTGGCTAGTTGGTACTCTTTAAATTTATTTTTATAAATTAAGCCTAATTGATAATAAGCAAAGTTTCTTTCCTTTTTTAGGCTATCAATGGCTATATTTTCAGTTGGTATTTTGGAAATGTAAAATTGAGGGTCAAATAATTCGTTGTCTTCAGTTTCTGCAAATCCCTCTTCCTCTCCTAAAGAAGAAAGTTCTAAGCCATCACTTCCTTTATTTGACCATCTCCAGTTATCTTCTAAAGATCGACTTCCCCACACTTTAACAAACTCATTTTTTCCGTAAGCAACCGTCACTGGATTGTAAAAATAAAAGGATTTAATATCAAGTGTTTTTTGACCAATGCCATTAACTTTACTTCCAGCTGATTTTAATCCCACAGACTTGTTTTTTTCGGCTATTTCTGCCTTTTCTTTAGCTTCTTGAGCCTCCTTTTTTAATTTGTCTGTAAACGCCAAAAAATAATCAAAACGCTGATCTTCTGAAAGATTTACTAAGAAAAGAATGCTATCATTTCTCTGAGCTATATCTTCAAAACGAATGACATCATCTAAATTTTCACGCTTTTTCTTAATATCCCTAAACAGTCTGCTATTTCTCTTTAAATTGAGCATGGTACTATCATAATAGGAACCCGCTTGCTTATAGATTGTTTTATCAAAACTCATATCTCCTAAATTCTGATAATTTAAGGCAACTAAAAACCTGTCCCTTGAAGCGGTTCGTAAAGATTTATTATAGTATGCTTCAGCGATAGAATCAGAGGTATTTGTTAAATGAAATTCAGCTATTTGATGATAGATTTTGTCTAAGTAAGGTCTATTTTCTCTGTTTTCTTCAAGTTTTGTTAGTCCCTCTAAAAACTCCAACTTATTACCCTCCGTATAATTAAAATTTTTCGCCTTTTCAATATGAGCACTTATCAAGTAAATTCTTGGCGTTTTACGATTTAATTCGATAACTCTATCAAAAGCATAATTTGCACTGTCCCCTTTTTCTAAAGCGTTAAATAATTGCCCTTGGATAAAACGATATCGACCTCTCTCGTCATTACTTTTTGTGTTATTCGATGCTAATTCTAATTGAACAATCGCGCTGTCCAAAAACTCTAAAGCGATATACCCTTCAGCCAACATGGATGTGGCATCAGCAAAATCTTGATCTTTTAGCTTTTCTTGGTATAACAATCGCTTCAAGTTTGCTACCGCTAACTCTGTGTTTTCTAATCTTAAATTTGTCTTTTCCCTCCAAATTCTTGCCTGATTAATTTTATCACTTGCTGGGTATTTGTAAAGAATATAATTGAAAGCTTCCATAGCAGGCACAAAGCGTTGATCAAAATAACGCGCCTTACCCAACAGTAAATAAGCCTCATCGATTTGAGGATTTTTTTCTTTACCATCAATGTTCATCCCGTGTTTTTGTACAGCCTTCACTGCTTTTTCCTCTGCACGCTCAAAATCTGCATTTTTTGATTGCCCAGGAAGAATCAACTCATCTGAAACTTGCATGCGTTCAACTGGTAAAATTTCCCAATAGTTGTCAGAATAACTATCATTTAGAGCCTGTCTTCCTTGCTCTAAAGCATTGAATCCATTATATAAAGTATTGTACTCCGTTGTTACGGCGTGATAATTTCGGCTAATGAAAGTGTCGTTTTTACGGGAACATGAGGCTGTTACAAGCAGTAATAAAAAAAACAGTAAGATCGAGGTGTTATATGTTTTCAATGTTCGTCTTATTTGATGATGAAATAACTTAAAGTACCGCAATATATTATGCATAAGCGTAAAAATAACTATCTTTTTTCATTTTATGTAAAAATAGTATGCATTTAAGACATGATTTAAGCCTTTCTTTTCCTCATTACTTAAAATGCTCGTTCTCCATAATTCGATCTAGAAGTAGACATTAAAGTGTTTCTTTCAACACCTTTAAATCACTCAGATAAAATTATACGCTTACCCAATAAAAATAACACAATATTAACTTTAAAGTTTCTTATTTTTGAATAAAAAATTATGAACCAATTTTATAAACTCTCAGTTAAAGATATTCAAAACGTAACAGACCATTCGGTACAAGTGTTCTTAGACATTCCTAATGAATTAAAAGCAACGTTTAAATTTAAAGCTGGACAGTATATAACGTTTAAAATTAATTTAGATGGGAATGATATTCGTCGGGACTATTCAATTTGTTCGTCACCCGTAAGTGATACGCTCTCTGTTGCTATTAAAGTCGTTGATGGTGGTGTCTTTTCAACCTATGCTAACAAAAAATTGAAAAAAAATGATGTTTTAGAAGTGAGCCCCCCAAAAGGGCGTTTTACATTTGAACCTGACCAAGCGTTTTCAAGAAGATTGATTGCCTACGCTGCCGGAAGTGGTATCACACCGATATTAGGAATCATGAAAACGCTTTTAACCGAAGAACCTAAAAGTAATTTTTTGCTTGTTTATGGAAATAAAACTCCAGAGAGCACGATGTTTCTAAATGATATAAGTGTACTGAAACAAAACTACCCAAGAACATTTCAAACACAACTTTTATATTCCCAAGCAAATGAAGAAAATGCTGTTTTTGGAAGAATCGACAAAAGCACCGTTAATCTAACTCTAAATAAATACCCAAACCTCAACTCCAGTGATACTTTTTATCTTTGTGGCCCTCAACAAATGATACAAGAAGTAAAAAGTACTCTCTTAGAAAGAGGTGTTTCTGAGGCTAAAATCTTATTTGAATTATTTACAGCACCCTCTGAAGAGTCTTCGGTTAATCCTGTCATTGTTGATGGACAATCAGAGGTTACTGTTATGGTTGACGATGAAGAAACCTCTTTTTTAATGCCAAAAACAAAAAACATTTTAGACATGGCATTATCTCAAAATATTGATGCACCGTATTCATGTCAAGGGGGTATTTGTAGTAGCTGCTTAGCTCGATTAAAAAAAGGCAAAGCAATTATGACACAAAATAATGTGTTAACAGATTCTGAGGTTGCTGAGGGTTTAATTTTAACTTGTCAAGCACACCCAACAACACCAAGTATCTATGTTGATTATGATGATGTATAAAATACGTTTTCATCAAGTCTCTCTTTCACCTTAGAAATAATAGTTTCTGGTGAAATAGTGCCAATCGCCTGTTCATACTCTTTTGGATACTTATTTCCGTATACGGAAGTGGGAGTTTTTGGATATCGTGATTTATCAATTGTTAGAGCAGATGCTATTGATTGATTGAATGGCAAGAATCCTGCATAAGGATGTGTCACTCCCCAAATTGTAATTACGTCAATACCAAGCATGGCAGCTAAATGACCATTACCTGAGTCCATGGAAAGCATAAGATCTAGATTTGAAATGACATCAAGTTCTTCGTCTAAAGTTAACCTTCCTGCTGTATTAATAACATTTTTGTAATTAGATGCTATTTTTTTTAATTGATCGATTTCTTTCGTCCCACCTCCAAAAAGAACAACAAGGTATTTTTTACTTAAACTTTGAATGACTTGATTCATCAGTGTTAATGGATACATTTTACCCTTATGTGCTGCAAAAGGAGCTATTCCTATTCGCTTCTTTTTTGTCGCTTTTAAAAAACCTTTAAGCTTGGCATCAAGTTTAATAGGCCCAGGAAATTCTGGATTTGTTAAATCAACATCGTATCCTAATTCCTTGAAAGCGTCTGCATAACGCTGGTGTGTTGTCTTTAGCTGATGGAAAGAACTACCAAAAACTAGCGCCCTTTTTTCTTTTCGTCCTTTGTTTATTTGCGCGCTAGGATTAATTGATAGAAAGGTTTTTAAGATCCTGCTTCTTAACACATTATGTAAGTCCAAGAGACCATCGAAATTCCATTGATTTAACTCCCTTGATAGTCGGAACAAGCCTAGAACACCCTTATGTTTATCACTTAGATCAGGGTGTATAACAGTAACATTATGTAATCCTCTAAAAAAAGGTATAAAAAACTCCTTAGTAAGCACAGTGATTTTTACTTCAGGAAATTGATGACAAAATGCTCGAATAACCGGAACAGTCATGGCCACATCTCCCATGGCGGAAAGGCGAATAATGAGTATGTTTTTAGGTTTAGTCATTGCCTCTAGACCTTTATTCCAAGGCTCTATTTATTTGAACGTAACACTGGATTTAATTCGTTGTCATTATACATTTTCATTTGCTTATAAACTTTCATGTATTTTACGCCCTTTTCGATATCCTTCAATAAGGTGTCTATTGCTGAAGATAAATCCTCTCCCTGTTCTAACAAAACATCAAGTTTTTTCTGACAAGCATCTTTATGAGATTGATCAGCATCTGTTCGAGTGGCTTCTTCATTCATATGATAAATTTTCAATGCTAGAATAGACAGTCTATCAATGCCCCAAGCTGGGCTTTCTGTATTAATTGAAGCATTATCATTAACTGATACATGTTTGTATTTTTCTAAGAAATAACTGTCAATATATTCAACCATGTCGGTTCTGTCTTGATTTGAAGAATCAATTTGACGTTTTAATTTCAAAGCTGCAATTGGGTCAATATAAGGATCCCGAATGATATCCTCATAATGCCATTGAACCGTGTCTATCCAACATTTTCGATATAATAAATGCTCTAACAGCGTGTCATTTTTTTCATATGGATTTGAAAATACCTGCTCAATTGTATTAATGACGTGATATCTCTCAATTACCTCAGTAAATATTTTATTAGCCTTTTTTGAAAACATTTCTCTTGTCGTTTAGCGTACAAATATACTTCTAATTGTTAACTTTACTATAATTAAGAAAATACGAGATGCACATCCACAACTTTTCAAAAGAAAATTCAATTTTAAATAATTTCATGTCAGAAATACGTTCAATTTCAATACAACAAGACAGAATGCGTTTTCGAAGAAATATTGAGCGCATTGGTGAAATATTATGTTATGAGATGAGTAAAACCTTAACATTTAAGAAGTGTTGTTTAAAAACGCCTCTTGGAGAAATGTCCCTCATGCAGCCTTCAGAAAACTTTGTCATCTGTTCTGTATTAAGAGCTGGTTTACCTTTACACAACGGCGTACTAAACTACTTTGATAATGCTGAAAACGCCTTTATTTCTGCCTACAGGCATCACAAAAGTAAAACGGAATTTGAAATTGTTGTTGAATATATTGCAAGCCCAAGCATAGAAGGTAAAACGCTCATTTTGGTAGATCCAATGTTAGCTACAGGGCAATCTATAGTGTCAACTTATGAAGCACTACTAAGCCATGGTACACCAAAAAACACTCATATTATTAGCGTTTTAGGGGCTAAAAAGGGTGTTACTTTAGCAGCTTCTAAATTTCCGGAAAACACCCAACTCTGGATTGCTAGTGTTGATAAAGATTTAAATGATAAAGGGTATATTGTACCTGGTTTAGGAGATGCTGGTGACTTATCATTTGGATTGAAGCTACAGCATTAATTGTATTAAGGGAGTGATAGCTAATACACTCAAATAAAGGTCAGCTAACCATTTATTCGGAAAGGCTTCAATGTGATTGGTAGTGATAATTGATAATGGCGCAAAAAGGAACAATAATTCACTTGTGTTTTTTACAGGCGCAATAAAAACCAATCCTACTCCAATAAATAATGAAATCAAAATCAACAAAAAAGACGACCTAAAATCGCTAGATTTATCTCCAATTTTACGAACATAAAACACCGTCGAATATATTCCTAATATGATTAATACTGTTATTGATACAACTTGACTTAATAAATAGTTTGAGAAATCAAAACTAACAGTATCAATCTGAAACCAATTAATAGCATCTGAACTTGGGACCATGACACTGTAACTTACAATTATCAAAAACACTGTCAAAAATCCTGTAAAGGGAATTATCAGATTTTTAAATTGATGAATGCCATGAAATACTAAAGCAGCAATTATTAATATAAAAAACAAGATTGACCAAAAATAAAATAATGATGCCAGTGTTATCCAAAACGCAGCGTCAAACAGCTTCTTTTTAATTTTCAAATTTGATCTCAAACTTAAGACTCTTCTTAACGCAAAAAGAATAAAGACGTTAGAAATTATCATCTTTCCATGCATCATAGTTTCAGGAATACACGCTAAAAACAAAGTAAAAATTAATAACTTAAAATTGTTTTTTTTAGTCAAATTATTTTTGCTCACAAAAAAGGAAAAAACAATTATAGAAAGCATTAAAAGGCTATACAGGCCAAGTTCTCTAAATACTTCTAATATAGTTATCCCATCAGAGTAATATTGAAATCGCACCGTAATAAAAAGCCAAAAAATAAAAACAGAAACAAGCACCAAGTGAATTGGTTTAGAAGTACTAAAAAATCTTGTAATCATTTAAATGAGTTTGTATATTTGCAGAGTAAATATAATATTAATACCATGAAAGATTTTTTTTACGCTATACAAGACTTATTTGTAAACGTTTTATTTTTACCATTCGACAGTTTACGTCAAATCGAACTAGAAAATTGGTGGGTTGCTAATGTAATGACATGGTTATTAACTATTATAGGTCTTGTTGCTTTTGTTTACTGGATGCTTCAATTAAGAAAATTTGATCAAAACAATGAGGAAGATAAAAGCGTTACATCCCACTCTTATCTATAAATCAAAACCAATATCTTTTCGATAGCACATCTTTTCGAACGTTAACTTACTTATATTTTTATAAGACTTTTTTATAGCCTCTTGGTAGGTATTGCCATAACTTGTAATTGTCATAACACGCCCTCCCGAAGTAATGATTTTACCATTTCTTTTAACAGCTCCTGCGTGAAAAGGTATTGAGTCTTTTATATTTTCAAGTCCGGTAATTTCTTTTCCTTTTTCATATGCTTCAGGATAGCCTCCCGAAACCAGCATCACGGTTGTTGCTGCTCTGTCGTCTATTTCGATATCTATTTTATCTAAGCTCTTGTTTGAAATTGCTTCGAAAATTTCTACCATATCCGTTTTAACGCGGGGAAGAACCACCTCTGTCTCTGGATCTCCCATTCTAACATTGTACTCAATAACCTTAGGGTCATCTCCTACCTTAATTATCCCAATGAAAATAAATCCTTGGTACGGTAAATTATCTTTTTGAAGCCCAGATATGGTTGGTTTTACGATTCTTTCTTCAATTTTATTTAAAAATGTAGGTGTTGCAAAAGGGACTGGTGAAACAGCCCCCATACCGCCTGTATTTAGACCTGTATCTCCTTCACCTATACGCTTATAGTCTTTTGCCGTAGGAAGTATTTTGTAGTTATTCCCATCAGTTAATACAAAACAGCTTAGTTCTATACCATCAAGAAATTCTTCTATAACAACTTTGGTGCTTGCGTCACCAAATTTAGCATCAACAAGCATTTGCTTTAATTCTAATTTGGCCTCATCTAAATCATCAAGAATTAGAACTCCTTTGCCTGCTGCTAAGCCATCTGCTTTTAAAACGTACGGCGGACTTAATGTCTCAAGAAACTTATACCCTTCGACAACATTGTCCCTTGTGAAACTCTTATAAGCTGCTGTAGGTATGTTATGTCTCATCATAAATTCCTTAGCAAATTCTTTACTACCCTCCAATTCTGCAGCTGCCTTTTGCGGGCCAATCACAGCAATCCCTTTAAGTTCTTCATGATTCAAAAAATAATCATGAATTCCTTGAACTAAAGGATCCTCTGGGCCTACAACCACCATATTAATGCAATGAGACAGAACAACTGCTCTAATGGCTTCAAAGTCGGTGACTTTTAAATTTATGTTTTCTGCAATCTCTACAGTTCCTGAATTTCCTGGTGCCACGTATAACTTGTTACACCGGGAACTTTTAGCAATTTTCCAAGCAAAAGTATGCTCCCTTCCTCCCGAACCAAGAATTAAAATATTCATTTAAATATTGTTTGCCGTAAAAATAATTGCTTTTAAGTTTAAAAAACAATTATTTTACAAAAACATATGATCATATTATTCTTTTGAAATTATTTGACCTTTCTATGCGATTTAATGGCTTTCCAATCAAGAAAGCCCAGCACCTCTTAAAGAGTATACAAAGTATTCCAGAGGCCGAATATAGTACGTATCTTTCTGACCAAAAAAAAACTATTCTAACTCATCACCTCAACAACACTCCATTTTACAAACTCCTAGCAAAAAATATTGATTCCTCTGATTGGTCCTCTGTACCAATCATGACAAAACGAGATTTACAACAACCATTAAAAAACCGATTGTCTAGGAGCTATTCCCTTAA
>ENA-UOYH01000514-UOYH01000514.1-marine-metagenome-genome-assembly--contig:-NODE-514-length-13411-cov-10.956277_pt1 | contig 13411 bp, 10 predicted proteins | sample MGYA00238175_ERZ767261 | MGnify/ENA primary metagenome ERZ767261 (study PRJEB28946, sample SAMN06267185) | marine metagenome | isolation source: Columbia River Estuary | place: USA:Columbia River...
TAATTCCATATCTGCATTAGTTAAACGTGAAGTAGCAGATGCAATAAAACTAATTCTTTTTATTCGTTCTGATTGGGAGCCTAGCTTGTTATGGAATGTTACTTTATTAAGTTTTTCAGACCATTCATTCATACCTGCTTTTGCAATTCGCAAATCATTTTCCCAAAAGAACTTTGCATCAGATAATCTAGCAAATAGAACTTTTTGGTTACCAGCAATAATGGTTTTACCGTTATCAGACGTAGCGCGGTTAGCAACTGTGATAAATTTTTCAATTCTGTTGCTTTTTGGGTTTCTTACACTAAAAAATTTCTGATGCTCTTTCATCGAAGTCATCAAAACCTCTGCTGGAAGCTCAAAAAATTCTTTAGATATTTCACCCATTAGAACGACTGGATACTCTACCAACCCAGCAACTTCATTTAATAAATTAATATCTTCAACCAACTCCAAACCTTGAGCAAATGCCAGGTTTTTAGCATCCTCCAATATGTGATCAGCTCTTTCTTGAGCATCTAAAATTACGTAAGCTTTTTTTAAATCTTTTTGGTATTGTTCGATCGAACTTACAGTAAAATGATCAGGGGACATGAAACGATGCCCCGCAGTTAAATTAGATGATTTAATGCCATCAATTTCAACGTTTACAGTCTCAACGCCATCTTCAGCGGAAAGAATGCATAGAATAGAGTGTAGAGGTCTAACCCATTTTAATGATTTAGAGCCCCAGCGCATTGATTTAGGCCAAGGAAAATTATTTACTGCATCGTTAATTACTTCAGACACAATCTCAGGAGCAAATCGACCTTCTTTTTCAATAATAGCAAAATATGTTTTACCTTTTTTGTCATCTCTTACTTCAAGTTGATCAATTGTGAGCCCTACACCACGCAAAAAACCATTTAGAGCTTGTTCGGGAGCATCAACTCTAGGCCCTTTTCTTTCCTCTCGAGTGTCTGGACTTTTATTAATCAAGCCTTCGATCATCAAACATAAACGACGTGGTGTAGAAATTGACTTAGACGACTTGTAAGTCAAACCAGCTTCTACCAAAGCATTCGTTACAATATTATTCAAATCCTCACAGGCTTTATTTTGCATAATTGCCGGAATTTCTTCAGAAAATAACTCTAGTAATAAATCAGCCATTATTTTGCCCTCTGGTGCCATGCAAGGGCACGTCCATCTGAATAAATAGCAACAATGCGATCGATGCCATCAATTATATTTTCTTCGCCAATAAAGCTGGTTGCCACACCAGTTTTTATATCTTGTTCTAATTGATCAAAATTAAAACATGACATCTTACCTAGTGGTTTTGATGGCATTGGATTTTTTGATTGTACGTAAGTTGATAATAATTGATCCATATTTGAAGCAACATTAAAGCAAGAGTTGTAGAACTTTGCATCTGTTGAGAAGGCAGAAACTGGCTTTGAATCAATCAATATTTTTGTCGGTTGATTATTATTTTTTTCAGTTAACTTAATCTCATGTAGTACACTATTGGGATCTCGCATTATATTCTTCAAAATTGCATCTTTGGGTATAGGACAACCTAAAGGAAGTGGATCCCCTGCAAAATGTGCTTTTCCACATTCGTTTATCTGTCGCCACATATAGGATTTACCATTTGGATATTGAACAATATATTTATCAAATCCAAATGGAACATTTACATCTGCTAAGATGACTGATGCATTTTCAGCTTGAATATCTGCCCCAATTTTTTTTGCATCAAAACAATTAAATGCCTTTGGTGCAATTAAAGGAGTGGCTATATTTTTGTAGTCAGAATTTAAATTATATTCCCAATCAACATTAAAACATGCACGTAATTTTAATGGAGATGTTTCTGCATCTATTCCATTATAGTCTTTCACTTCACGAAGTGTTCCAGCAACGTTTATTTCATTAACATCAATTATATTTACGTAATATGCCTTTTCTATAGTATACCAAAGGCCAATTCCCATTGCACCTGCAATAATTAAAAGAATACTAATTAAAACTGATCCCTTCATTCAGAAGACCCACCTGCTTCAGTTTTTAAGAATGAATCTGCACAAGTTTTTGCAAGAGACCTGACACGGCCAATATACGATTGGCGTTCTGTCACAGAAATAACTCCACGCGCATCCAATAGGTTAAACACATGAGAAGCTTTGATACACTGATCATATGCAGGATGGGCCATAACAATTTTATTTCCTGTTTTTGGATCAACGTCTGGTTCATTTAAGATGCGCTTACATTCAGCTTCAGCATCTTCAAAATGTTGTAGTAAAATATTTGTATCCGCTACATCAAAATTCCAACGTGAATATTCTTGTTCAGTTTGACGAAAGATATCTCCATATTTCAATTCAGTTATTGAGCCAGGAGAGTTAAAAGGCATGTCCATTACATGGTCTACACCTAAAACATACATAGCTAATCGCTCAAGCCCGTATGTAAGCTCACCAGAAACCGGTTTGCAATCATGCCCACCTACTTGTTGAAAGTAAGTAAATTGAGACACTTCCATACCATCACACCAGACTTCCCATCCAAGGCCCCAGGCACCCAAAGTCGGGCTTTCCCAGTCATCTTCAACAAAGCGTATATCATGCAATTCCATATCAATTCCGATTGCATTTAATGAACCCAAATATAATTCTTGGAAATTTTCAGGGCTAGGTTTAATTATAACCTGATATTGGTAATAATGCTGGAGTCTATTTGGGTTCTCACCATAGCGTCCATCAGTCGGCCGTCGAGATGGTTGCACGTATGCAGCAGCCCACGGTTTTGGGCCTAAAGCTCGAAGTGTAGTAGCCGGGTGAAAGGTTCCTGCACCGACCTCCATATCATATGGTTGCAGAATAGCGCACCCTTGCTCTGCCCAGTAATTTTGCAGGCGTAAAATAATATCTTGGAAACAATTTGGTTTTACAGTTGCCACAGCTCAGCCTTTTTTAAATCAGTTGTGCCTTCAATATGAAATTCAATCGTTTAGGTCAATTAAAGTATCATTTTAAATACTCAAACATTTAAAATAAAAATCATTTTTAGGATAAAAAAATACTAGAAAACTTTATTTCTTATCAACTCTTCACCAATTTCCAAAATAGCATCAACCAAAAGATCCAAATCGCTCTCTTGCGTTCGATGATTTGTAATATTAACTCTTATTGCTAATTGATTATTTATTCTTGTTGTTGACGGGACAGCTATACCTCTCTCTTGGAGAAGTATAACGATTTCCTCATTTAATGCATCTAACTTGCTATCAATCAAATTAGAACTTGAAATAAATCTAAAACAATTAATATTTAACGGCGTTGGCGCCATTGATACCAAATATTTTTCACTCTTAACTCTATTTTCTAGATATTGGGCTAGTCTAATATTACGATCGATCGAATTACCTAAGGCTTCAACACCGTGCTCTTTTAAATGCGCCCAAACTTTTAAAGATCTAAATCCTCTTGATAATTCTGGGCCATAATCTACTGCCCAAAAGTCTCCACCAGCAAGACCTCTCTCAGAACCTCGTAAATATTCAGCTCTATCCGCAAATGAAGATCTATGGGCAGCTTCACTTTTAAACAAAACACAGCCAGCTTCGTAATTAACTTGAAACCATTTATGAAAATCAAATGCTAAACTATCAGCATGCGATATGCCTGACAAACGGTCACTTGCTAATTTACCAAGTAATCCCGCTGCACCAAAAGCACCATCAACATGAAACCATAAATCTTCAGATTTTGCTATTGCAGCAATGCCCTCCAGATCATCAATAGCACCCACATTTACTGCGCCAGCTGTCCCAACTACACAAAGTGGCGTAAACCCATTTGCCCGGTCTTGAGAAATCATTTTTCTTAGAGATTTCAGGTCAATTTCAAAATTTTCATCACATGGAACAACTCTTAAAGCATCCGTTCCTAGACCTAATACATCAAAAGCTTGCTTAATACATGAATGAGATTGCTCTGAGGTGTATCCGACAAGTTTACCCTGAATTATTCCTTTTTTTCTTGAATTCTTAATTTTTTGATCACGCGCCACCTTGATTGCTATTATTGTTGCAACTGAGGTACCTGAAACAATTAATCCAGACCCATCTATAGGCATTCCCATAATTTCTAGACACCACTTTAGAACTTGCTTCTCAATAACAGGTGCAACATGATCTCTCCCACCAGCGTTAACATTCATAGATGCAGACGCAATATCTGCAATTATTCCTGAAGGTGTGCCGGCGCCATGAACCCAGCCAAAAAATCTAGGATGAGTATTTCCGACACCATATGGTAAAATTTCATTAATAATGTTATTTGCCGTTGATCCTTCAACAGGTAATTTTTCCTCAAATTTATTGCGAAGATTATTTGGAACTGGAGACCAAACTCTACCCGAATTAACATTCTCCATTTTATCTATACTTTTATCCAACATTTTATGAGCATTAGCCCTAAACAAGTCCCAATCTTTGGGATCTAAATCACCTCTACTCAATCTTAACCCCTCCAGAAGGTTGCAGTTAATAAAACATAAACTGCCATTAATTCTAAACGCCCAATTAGCATTCCTGCAGCCAATAACCACTTTGCAACATCATTCAACCCTGAATAATTGCCATCTGGCCCAATTTCTGTTCCTAAACCAGGACCTATATTTGCTAATGAGGCCGCAGCTCCTGAAATAGAGGTTACTGCATCTAATCCAGTCATTCCCAAAGCGACTGACAAAATTGCAAGTGTAACCATAAATAACACAAAAAATGCCATCACTGAGCTAATAATATCTTCAGCTACAGGTTTCTTATTATATCGAGGCTGAAAAATTCCATTTGGGCTATGAATTCGTTTTATTTGTGCACTCACTGATGCAAAAAGTAATTGAAATCGGAATATTTTAATTGAACACGTAGTTGAGCCAGCACAACCTCCAATTAATCCTATCAAGAAAAAGAATGTAATTGGAAAGCTTCCCCATCGTAAATAATTATCACTAGCAAAACCAGTCCCAGTTAATATTGACACACCATTAAATGCTGCTTTTCTAATAGCAAATTCATAGGAATTCGTGACAAAGTTAATTTGCCATATAATCAAAATAAATGTTACGATTCCTGCAGTAATCAAAAAAGTTCTTACCTGTGAATCAGAAACAAAAGACTTTAGAGAACCACCTATAAGCTGCACATATCGAACAAACGGCAATGCCGCTAATATCATAAATATTACTGCAACATATTCAACAGCGACACCCATATTGCTAAATGAAGTATCATAATTTGCGAACCCACCAGTTGCGATAGTCGTCATCGAATGAACTAGCGCATCAAAGAATGACATTCCTGCCATTGAATAAGCAATCAAGCATAATACTGTTAATGTTAAATAAATTATTGAAATAGATCGCGAAATTTCAGCCGCCCTTGGTAGTATTTTACCAAATGTATCGAAACCTTCTGTTCGAAATATTTGCATACCCCCAACACGCAATACAGGCAAAAAAACCATTGCAACTACTACAACCCCTATTCCTCCAAACCATTGCATCATTCCTCGCCATAAAAGCAATCCACGTGGCAATGTATCTAATGAGGATAACACTGTAGAGCCTGTTGTAGTAAAACCTGACATCGCTTCGAAGAATGCATCTGTAAATCTTGCTTCTGTTTCACCTAGGATAAAAGGCATGGCACCAAAAATAGGAAGTACTAACCAAACACTTGTAGTTAAGAAAAAGGTTTGTTGTATATTTAGATTTACTTTTATTCTGTTCTGACAAGATAAGCATACGACTGATCCTATGAGCAGAGTAATAAATGATGACAATGCAAATGAGATCCAATTTGTGGATTCATCAATCCAGTCCAAGCCCATAGGAATAACCATAGTTAATCCAAGAACCATTAACAATAAACCAATAACATAACCCGCTGGGCGAAGATCAAACATAACTGCAGATTTGGCGAATGCCTACCTAAGTGTCAAGAAATCTCTGTAAATTCTGATTTCTAATAAATAATATTTATTTAAATTGATGAACGAGGATTGCCTATTATTCCCATAAAATCTCGCCTAAGTTCACGATCTTTTTGAAAATCTCCACGCATTGCAGATGTTACCATAGATACTCCGTGCTTGTTAACACCACGTGTGGACATGCAATGATGCTCTCCCTCTAAAACAACTGCGACACCTCTTGGGCGAAGAACTTCATCAATTGTATTTGCAATTTGAGCAGTCATTTTTTCTTGAACTTGCAACCTTTTAGCAAAGGCATCAACAACTCTGGCTAGCTTTGAGATACCAACTACTCTATCAGTTGGAACATAAGCAACATGTGCTGTTCCAATAATTGGGGCCATGTGGTGCTCACAATAACTTTCAAAGCGTATGTCTTTTAATAACACCATCTCATTATAGCCTTCAACCTCTTCAAAAGTACGCTGAAGCAAAGCTTGTGGATCTTCTCTATAACCTCTGAACCATTGGCTGTATGCTTTGACAACTCTACTTGGAGTTTCTAATAAACCCTCTCTTGAAGGATTATCTCCTGCCCATCTTAATAGCGTTTGAACAGCAGCTTCAGCTTCAGCTTGGGAAGGCTTAATAACTTCTTCTTGGGTCTCAATAGCTGGATCGTGAATATTCATCACTTACTCCTTGGTTTAACCATGTTTATTGTTTTTAAATGTTTAACATGCAGATTACCAGACCGTTCACGAATTAAACGGCAATTTTCATTATAGAAAAGACATAAGGTATTTTTTTTACTGATCTGCCACATTATTAAACTTTTTCAAGAGCTTCCAACAAATCAACAATAAGATCTTCTGGATCCTCTATTCCAACTGAAAGTCTTACAAATCCATCTGTAATGCCAGCAGCTTCTCTTGCTTCAGCTGCCATATTTTTATGTGTTGTTGTAACTGGATGAGTGGCTAAGCTTTTTGCATCTCCTAAATTATTAGAAATAGTAATAATTTCTAAAGCATTTAGAAAACTAAAAGCTGCTTTTTTTCCTCCGCTCAATTCAAATGATACAACAGTTCCACCTTTTGTCATTTGAGAGATAGCGAGCTCATATTGAGGATGTGAAACATCCGTTGGGTACAAGATTCTAGTAATATTTTTATGGCCTTTTAAAGCATTTACGATTTTTTCAGCATTTTCAGCCTGTGCTTCACATCGTAATGAAATAGTTTCCAAACCTTTTAGCATTACCCAAGCATTAAAAGGGCTCATTGCAGGCCCAGTATGCTTGTTAAATGGAATAAATACATCTTGAATATATTCTTCTGTTCCAAGGACAACTCCACCTAGACAACGCCCCTGCCCATCAATATGTTTTGTCGCTGAATATATTACGACATCTGCGCCTAATTTTAAGGTTTGTTGAAATAATGGAGTGGCAAACACATTATCAACAACTAGTTTGGCGCCACCTTCATGGGCAATCTTTGCAACACCAGCAATATCACAAACTTCCAATGTAGGATTTGAGATGGATTCAAGAAAGCAAACTTTAGTATTTGGCTGCATTGCATCACGCCACTGATTTAAATCAGTACCTTCGACCAATGTAACTTCAATACCCCATCTTCGTAGTATATTATCAACTACAAACATACATGATCCAAACAATGCTTTTGAGGAAATTAGATGATCACCCTGCTTTAACATACAGAATAAAGCGCCTGACACAGCAGCCATCCCAGTAGCGGTCGCGAATGCGTCTTCAGCACCCTCGATCGCAATCATTCTTTCTTCAAACATTCTTACTGTAGGGTTTCCGTATCTACCATAAATATATTCATCAGGAGAATTATTAATAAATCGAGATTCAGCTTGCTCAGCAGAGTCGTAAGCGAACCCTTGAGTTAAGAAAAGTGCCTCGGAAAGTTCTCCAAACTGACTGCGCTTTGTTCCTGAATGTACTAATTTTGTGCGTGTTTTCCAATTTTTCATCATATTATCCTGGGATCAATCCCATAAAATTTAGCCGAAGTTGGATTAATTTGTCTCAACTTTTTAGTGGCATATTTAAAGTGGCCCACAATCCGGTTACAAATCGCCACAATTCGTCTCTACTCTTTGAAATTTTAGAGGTCAACAAGATCATTAGCTTTTAAATTATTTTTAGTCGTTTTCAGTTGAATACTTAGAAATCACTTTTGCCTGAGTAATAAAAAATACAAACATGGCCAATGGCAATCCAAAAGTTTTAAAGTTAACCCAAATATCAGTGGATAAACTGCGCCAAATTATTTCATTTGCAAGCGCTAAACCAAAAAAGAAATACATAAATCTTTTAGTTAATATCATCCAACCGTCACGAGACATTGGCAAAGCACCATCCATTACTACTTGTAAATAAGATTGCCCCTTAAATAATCCAAAACCTAATATACCTCCAAATAACAAATATATCATTGTCGGCTTCATCTTAAAAAATTTCTCATCATTAAACCAAATTCCCAAACCACCAAAAACAACTACCAGTACTGCAGTAAAAACCTGCATTTTAGATAATTTCCCTGTTAAGAAATATAAAATAGCAGTCGCAATTAATAAAACTGGAATAAACAGTGCTGTTGCAACTATAAATCCCTCATATGTTTCACCTAAAAGCACATATTCGTTATTTTTTAACTTTGAATAAAAAATAAAAAATAAAATTACTGGCCCCATTTCTAAAGCCGTTTTAACCCAAGGTTGTATATTCTTATTACTCATCACTTAGCCTCCAAATTCCACAATAACTGCACCCAACGCTATTAGGCCCATTAACACAGCTCGAGTTGGTCCTACAGTCTCTTTTAAAAAAATCCAACCTATAATAGCTGCAAATACAGTTGATGTTTCCCGAATTACTGCTGCCTCTCCCACACTGTCCAAGCGAGTGGCAATCATTATTGATCCAAAACTAAAAATTGCGATGAATCCACCAATAATACCACGAAATATTAAAGGTATAATTTTTGGGGTTGTTTCCATTTTTTGCCACCTTGCTAATGCAATCCAAGGAAAAACCAAAATCCCATCCAAAAAGAAAAACCAGGCAAGAAATGTAAAAGGATCAGCAGTTAATCTAATCCCAAATGCATCATAAGTTGTATATGCAGCAACCATTATTCCTGCCAAAGCTGCCCAATACAATGCAAAATATAATTCTTTGCGTTGAAATTTTTCTGATCCATACAAATTCACTACAGCAAGGCTTAATATCGCAAGCGATAAAAGCAATACACCAATCCATTGTTTTAATGTGAAGCTTTCTCCAAAAACGAAACCAGCTACAACTACTGTAACTAATGGCCCAATTCCACGAACCACAGGATAAACTACAGTATAAGCGCCCAGACTATAGGCCATTGCTTGCGATAATTTATAGACTATGTGAATCAAAACCATTCCAAGAAAAATTAACCACATATGGGGTTCTGGCCATGGCGTAAGAAACAAAGCAAACGGTGCAGCAATAATTCCATAACTTAAATCAATAACACCCCTTGAAAGCCATGGGTCATAACGGCCTTTTTGAAGCGCGCCAAAAACTGCATGAAGAATTGCAGCACTTAGAGCTAAGAACAATGCTAGTTGGCTGCCAGTTGGCGTTCCTGCAATCTCAGTTATATAATTGCTCAAACATCACTTCCAGTTAAAGCTTTTGCAAAATCCTTTGGATCAAAAGCTTGCAAATCATCAATTTGTTCACCCACACCAATTGCATGAATAGGTAATCCAAATTTATCAGCCAATGCCACTAGTACGCCACCCTTTGCTGTACCATCCAGTTTAGTCATAACTAAGCCAGTGACTTTTGATACTTCTTGAAAAACTTCAACCTGTCTGATCGCATTTTGTCCTGTCGTAGCATCAAGAACCAATAACGTATTATGAGGTGCAGATGGGTCATTCTTCTGGATTACTCGAACTATTTTATCAAGTTCTTCCATCAAATCTTTACGATTTTGCAAACGACCTGCAGTATCAATCATAAGTAAATCTACATTATCATTTTTACACTTATTCATTGCATCAAAAGCCAACGAAGCTGGGTCAGATCCCTCAGGCGCTGTCAATACTGGAACACCAGCTCTTTCACCCCATACTTGCAGTTGTTCAACTGCAGCAGCACGAAAAGTATCTCCTGCAGCTATTACTACAGATTTACCAGCAGACCGAAACTGAGACGCAAGCTTACCTATTGTAGTTGTTTTACCTGATCCATTTACACCTACAACCAATACAACTTGAGGCTTTTGAGAATATAGAGGCATAGGCTTTGCTACTGGCTCTAGAATTCGCGCCACTTCATTTCCTAATAGGATTTTTACTTCATTAACTGAAACTTTTTTGCCCAAATTACCGTCTGCCATATTGGCAGAGACACGCAACGATGTATCAACCCCCATATCAGCACTGATTAAAAGTTCTTCAAGACTTTCTAGCATATTATCGTCAAATAATCGCTTTTTCTCAGTTTTCTCAATTTCTTCTTTACGCTTAAATACCCTATCAAAAAATTTCTTTTTTACTGGCTTACTTTCTTCGGCAATCAAAGTTTCATTATTCTTAGAAATGCTTTCTAAGCTTTCATTACTTTTTGCTATATTTTCTTTTGGCTCTGGCTCTGGCTCTGGCTCTGGCTCTGGCTCTGGCTCTGGCTCTGGCTCTGGCTCTGGCTCTGGCTCTGGCTCTGAATCCATTCCAATTTCTGTCTCTTGTCCAGTAATATCTTCATCATTTAATGAGATATTATCTTCTACTTGTTCTTCATTATCGACAATAGCATCGAGACCTTCTTCAATCTTTGATGAAGATCTAAAAAGTTTTGATTTCAGTTTTTTGAAAAAAGACATTTTTTGGCCATATGATTTAAATTAATTTAGTCTTATCATACATTAAGTTAAAGGCTTCAATAAAGCACATTCTAATATAATATAAAGATAAGTTTTAAATTAAATTACATAAGCAATAAGTATTGCTTTTAAATTTCATCATTAAAATGTTTTATCACCATTCTTATTGGATTAGGGGCTGCTTGACCTAACCCACAAATAGAAGCATCCACCATAGCAACTGATAATTCTTCTAATAAATTTTGATCCCATTTATCTTGGCTCATTAACTTAACAGCTTTCTCACATCCAACACGGCATGGTGTGCATTGACCACAGCTTTCATCTTCAAAAAATCGAAGCATATTTAAGGCAGCTTCTTTCGCGCTATCATGATTAGATAAAACTACAACTGCAGCGGAGCCTATAAACGTTCCATATTCTTGAAGTGTATCAAAATCTAGGGGAATATCTCCCATTGATGCTGGCAATAATCCTGAAGACGGTCCGCCTGGTTGGTATGCTTTAAATGAATGTCCTTCAAGCATGCCCCCAGAATAATCTTCAATTAACTCTCGAACTGTTGTTCCAGCTGGGGCCAATTTTATTCCAGGATTTCTCACACGACCAGAAACAGAATAACTTCTCAAACCTTTTCGGCCATTTGCACCATGTGCACCAAATACAGCAGAGCCTTCACGCGATATTTTAGCAATCCAGTGAAGCGTCTCAACGTTATGAACTAATGTTGGCTTATTAAATATCCCAACACTAGCAACAAATGGCGGGCGATGGCGTGGCAAACCTTTTTTGCCTTCAATACTTTCAATCATGGCGCTCTCTTCGCCACAAATATAAGCTCCAGCTCCACGGCGCAAATCAATATAGCCACTTTCAACTATACCTGAAGTTTCAAGCGCACTTATTTCTTTGGCTAAAATTTCTAAAACTGCTGGGTATTCATCACGCATATAAATGAAACATTTTTCAGCATTTACTGCCCAAGCGGCAATCAGCATGCCTTCTAAGAAAAAATGGGGTTCTCTTTCTAGAAAATAACGATCTTTAAATGTTCCAGGCTCACCTTCGTCACCATTGACAGCTAAATACCTAACACCTTCATTCATTCTTACAAAAGACCATTTTTTTCCTGAAGGAAATCCTGCACCGCCCATACCACGAAGACCACTTTCAAAAATTTCATCTTGAATTTGGTCTGGCGTTCTTGATCCATCTCGTAAATTTTGAAGTTCGGCGTAACCTCCATTTGCAGAATAATCTTTAAAATTTTCATAGTTAGGGATCTTTGGATGAAAATCTTTTGTATTTATTGCTTTTTCTACTTTTTCTTCATTAGCATTATCAATGTGATTATGACCTATTTCCAATGTTGGTGCCGTATCGCATCTACCCATACACGGAGCTCTAACTACGCGCACTTTTCCTCCACCATTGTATTTTTCACCTAGCTTGAGCAACAAATCCTGCGCACCAGCCAACTCACATGAAAGGCTATCACAAACCCGAATTGTGAGACTTGGTGGAATTTCTTCATCTTCCTTTACTATATCAAAATGTGCATAAAAGCTTGCAACTTCATAAACTTCAGTTTGAGAAAGTCGCAGCTCCTCCGCGAGGGCTGCAAGGTGTTGTGTAGATAGGTGCTTAAATTTATCTTGTATCAAATGAAGATACTCAATCAGGAGATCAGCTCTGCGTTCTCGATTGCCCAATAATGATTTTACATCTGCTATAGCATCTTCGCTGACCTGACGACCTTTTGGCGTTTTGCGCCCTTTGCCTTTGCCCGATTTCCATATGCCGTCAGTTTTTTGATCTAAAGCCATTATATACGCCCTGTTGATTTTATTTTTTCTAACCAAAAAAAATACATTTGTGACCTAAAAAAACGACTTCTAAGTCGAAAAATTCGTAATCATTTTATTTATATAGTGAAGTTTTACCATCTTGAAACTCGATTTCCAGTGATTTACTGACATCAGCAACTTTTACGCTAGTTACAATCCCACCATTTTCATTACGGATAACTGCATAACCTCTTTGCAAAGTAGCTTCATATCCAAGTGTTTGCCGTAATCGTTCTAAACTTTCTAACGCACTTTGGTTGCGTTGAATTATTACTTTCATATTGGATTGTATACTTTTAACAAATCGATTTATTGCTTCAGATCTATCAACTAATTTATTTTTAAGTAAACTTCCCCTTAAACCAGCACTAGTTTGTAGTAGCATAGTTCGTTTATTATTACTTACAGTGATCAAAGCCCTTGGTAATCTTTCAGATATTGAATCTAAACGTTGAGTAGACATGGCTACTAGCTCATCAGGAGCTGGCAATCCTCGGCTAAGATCTTTTAATCTTTGTCGCTTTATCTCCAAACCGGTAGATAGCGAACGAACTCTTCGTTCATCCATAGAAGAGAGCCAACCCATTAAGTCAGCTCTTACTGGAACAGCATATTCTGCAGCTGCAGTTGGAGTTGGTGCACGTAAATCAGAAGCAAAATCTATCAGTGTTGTATCTGTTTCATGTCCAACAGC
>ENA-UOYH01000516-UOYH01000516.1-marine-metagenome-genome-assembly--contig:-NODE-516-length-13397-cov-2.052252_pt1 | contig 13397 bp, 10 predicted proteins | sample MGYA00238175_ERZ767261 | MGnify/ENA primary metagenome ERZ767261 (study PRJEB28946, sample SAMN06267185) | marine metagenome | isolation source: Columbia River Estuary | place: USA:Columbia River Estuary...
GGATCGCCCGGCCTGATTTGGTGACCAACATCACATCATCGTCTTGAGTTGCGATGCGCGCGTTCACCAGCTCTACATTCTCTGGCAGATCCATGGCAATCTTACCATTGGCGCGGACATTGGTGAAATCAGACAGCGCATTGCGGCGCACATCGCCGGCCGATGTCGCAAAAATGATTTGCACGTTTTCCCATTCCTCTTCGGGGATATCAACCGGCATGATTGCAGCGATCGAAACTCCGGTTGGAATGGGCAGAATATTCACTACAGCCTTGCCCTTTGAGGTACGCCCGCCTTGGGGCAGGCGCCAGGTTTTCAGCTTATAGGCCATGCCATCGGTCGTAAAAAACAACAATTGGGTATGGGTATTTGCCACGAAGAGCGAGGTGACCAAATCTTCAACTCAGGTTTGCATGCCTGACAGGCCTTTGCCGCCGCGACGCTGGGCGCGAAAATCCACCAATGGGGTGCGTTTGATATAGCCCCCCGAGGTGATCGTCACCACCATATCTTCGCGCTCAATCAGATCCTCGTCATCCAGATCCCCGGACCATTCGATAATCTCTGTACGGCGCGGAACCGCAAATTGCTCTTTCACGCTGTTTAGCTCATCCGTGATGATCGCCATAATACGGTCACGCGAGCCTAGAATTTCTAGATATTCGCGGATTTTTCCCGCCAATTCTTGCAATTCATCGGTTACTTCTTTTACCCCGATTTGGGTCAGGCGTTGAAGGCGCAATTCAAGGATCGCGCGGGCTTGTACCTCTGATAAATGATAGGTGCCATCTGCATTCACAGGATGGGTCGGATCATCGATTAGTTTAATATATTCAAGTATCTCTTCTGCCGGCCATGCCCGCGTCATCAATTTGGCGCGCGCATCGGCGGCGTCAACCGAGCTGCGAATGGTCGCTACAACTTCATCAACGTTTGAAACGGCCGCGGCCAGCCCGCATAGAATATGGCTGCGTTCGCGCGCTTTGCGCAGCTCAAACGCGGTTCTGCGCGCCACAACATCTTCGCGAAAGGCGATGAAATTGGTTAAGAACGATCGCAGCGTCAATTGTTCCGGCCGCCCCCCGTTTAAGGCCAACATATTGCAGCCAAAATAGGTTTGCATCGGGGTGAAGCGGAATAGTTGGTTCAAAACAACCTCTGCGGTTGCATCGCGTTTCAATTCGATCACAACCCGAACCCCGACCCGGTCGCTTTCATCCTGCACATGCGAGATGCCTTCGAGTTTCTTTTCGCGCACCTGTTCTGCGATTTTTTCAATCATCGCGGCTTTGTTTACTTGATAAGGAATTTCATCAATGATGATGGCAAATCGGTCTTTTCGAATTTCTTCGACGCGGGTTTTCGAACGGATAATAACGCTGCCGCGCCCCTCTAAATACGCTTTGCGCGCGCCCGAACGGCCAAGCATGATGCCGCCGGTCGGAAAATCGGGCCCCGATACATAACCCATTAATTCTTCGCTGGTGAGGTCGGGATTCTCGATCAAAGCCAAAGTGGCATCGATCACTTCGCCCAAGTTATGCGGCGGGATGTTGGTTGCCATTCCAACGGCAATGCCCCCCGCGCCATTGACCAGCATATTTGGAAATCGGGCTGGAAGCACGGTTGGCTCGCGGTCTTTGCCATCGTAATTATCTTGAAAATTGACCGTATCCTTATCGATATCGGCCAATAAGAATGAGGCCGGCTTGTCCATGCGCACTTCGGTATAGCGCATTGCGGCGGCATTATCTCCGTCCATAGAGCCAAAATTGCCCTGCCCATCCAGCAGCGGCAGCGACATTGAGAAATCTTGCGCCATGCGCACCAAAGCATCGTAAATCGCGCTGTCGCCATGCGGGTGATATTTACCCATGACGTCCCCCACGGGGCGGGCTGATTTGCGATAGGATTTATCATGCGTATTGCCGGTTTCATGCATGGCGTATAAAATCCGGCGATGCACCGGCTTTAATCCATCGCGCAGATCCGGGATCGCGCGGCTGACGATCACGCTCATCGCGTAGTCAAGATACGCGGTTTTCATTTCCTCCGCGATCGAAACGCTGGGCCCGTCATAGACAGCGCGTTGCGGGGGCGTTTCTTCGGTGGCTTCGGGGGTTTCTGGCGTGTCGGTCAAATAAACTGCTCTTTTCGATGCCTAATCTAAATCTTGTGATTTAACCTTAGCAGAACAACCATATACTGCGCAATGGCAGAGGCTGTTTCATTCGGTCAAAGACGGTAATTTCTGCAAGATTTAGGGCAGAATGCGCGTGTATTTTGCCCCTTCTAGGCTGACTCCGAATTTCAGACCGGCTTGGCCAAAAACCACCGCGATCACGGGGGCATTCAGCGTGGTGGTGTCAAGCCGGAGCGACTCACCATCGCCCTGAAACGCATAATCAATATCGCCGCCTACGGTCCAACCGTCGGAATTGCGAAAATCGTCTAACGCTTTCGAGCTCATGAAAAACAACGCATGCGCATATTGTTGCGCGCCGAACTGCCAGCCATAGCCGGCGGAGGCCATAGAATAATATTCGACCGTCTCTCCTTTCGCGCGCAGTGCCCCGCGCCCGTAAGAGCCGCCAAAGCCAAAACTGGCCTCGGTTATCAGCGGCATGACCAACATACCCGCGGCGCGTTGGCTTAAGTCTTGCGTATGGGGATGGGTTTGATAAAGCTGCTCGAGCGTGGCGTCTACTCTGGCGTCAATTTTGGTGGCATCTTCTTTTAAATATTCGGCTTCTGCCTTTAAAGCCTCGGTATCAACAAGCGCCGCCGTGCAGCCGTTTAACATAACGACTGCGGCAGAAAGGCTTGCAAAGAGACGTAATTTTGAGGTCAGCTTGTTCATTTCATTTTGCTCGATTTATAGTGGTACCGGGTTGCCTCAGTCTCTAGCCTGTCTTACGCAGTTTGTCATCCTAGATTTCGCTCACATTCCCTTGAGTTTTTGGGAATCCATCATCAAACACTTCAATTTTAGATAAGACTAATGAGAGTCTTTTTTTCACCTTTATAATTTTTTTACCATCAAGCCCACTAATTTCAATTTCAAATGGTGTCATAGATTTAAACTCTGTTATAAGCAATCTAATAATTTTATATAAAGGGTTTAAATTTTTCTCACGACAATGTAAAATGATTTCATTGGTTTGTGGGTCATAAACATCATAATTGTTGGACGCTTTAAGCAAGCCTACGTGCTCCTTAAATAGAAATGTATTTTTTTGTAAAAGTTTTTTCATTGTTGTGTTCGTTTAGAAACAGTTAAATTGATGAAAGAAAATATTCCTATTGCTTAGTCTCCCAAAGTTAACGAAGCCACAATCATAGAGATAATAATGAAGGGCATTATAATGTGGTGTTTTTTTAATTCAAATCACTTACTAATACTTCCCATTCATTAAATTGCCCCCCATTATCAGTGCCTTCATTTCCATACACAATATACATTTTATCATTAAACACGCACATTTGGTGTATGGTGTCAAAGTCACTATCATTGGTTAAGTTAGTTGCTAATTCTACGAAAGAATTATCTGAAGTATTAAAAACCCCAATAGTTGAATCTCTTCCAATAATTGTTCCGCTACCATCTTTAACCAATATCTGACCTGCAACATAAATTAGATTTTGAAATTTTTGTACAAATGTGAAGTCAATTGTTTGATTCATTTGAAATGTTTCAATGGTAGAAGGGTTTTCAATGTTTACTTTATAAATTGTGTTTGTTGGTGTGTCACCATAATATGCTTCGCTACCTCCAAAAATGAATAAATTATCATTGACGATAGACCCTCTTGCACCACTTTTAGATTCAGGCAAGGTTGCAAACTCACTTAAGGTTTGTGTGTCGATACTCCATTTGAATATCTTATTACTGTCAATATCATTCAAGTCTCCACCAATAATGTAAGCATCATTGTTAAGTGCAGACATACCAAATCTCGAAAGAAATTTTCCATGATTAACAGTACTTGGATCACCATTCAAATTTAGATCATATATATTAATATTTTGACCGCCAATTACAATTAATTGATCATCAATGATATGTAATTGTTTTGAAACAAAATCCGGTTGAAAAAATAAATTTTCTGTAACACTGTTTGTTGCAATGTCAAATTTTAAAATTCTTTCTGGTGCGCCATTTCCATCGTTCAATACATCCTCTCTAGTGACAATAAAAAAACTATTATCTGCATATGAACCTATCATTCCTGGGGCAGTTCCAATACTATTACTTTCAAAAGTAAATGCAGGGATAAAGTTTAAACCTACAGTTGAGGCTGAAGCATAGTCTGCTTCTGTTTTTTCTACAAGCGTAAAATTATAAACAGTATTATCATTATTTGTGATTGTGGTATTTAAAGTATTGTTAGCCTTTATTTCGAAAGTGCAACTTCCGAAACTTGCTTCGACTATTTTACTACTTTCATCTTGATAGCTAAAGGAAGTAACAATAGAAGATACATATTTGTCTAAAAGAGTCTCTTGATTATCAGATGCGTTTGTTTTAATGTCATACCCTTTTCGCCATTCTAGAGTTCCGTTTTCTGTAGTGCCACTAAAAATGAATTCGTCATCAACTACATTGAAGTTTTGGCTAATATCAATTTCTGAATTTCCATTGGTTAAAGTAGCTTGATCTATTCTCCAAGTCTTTGAAGTTCCAGTAGAGGTCAGAACTATTGTTGTTTCGTCTCGAAGTTCATTTAAAGTAGGTTCTGGTGGATTAGTAGTTGAATCATCATCATTATTACACGACAAGAATACTAAAACTAGAAATGCAGCTAAAATTAAATTTATTTTTTTCATTGTTTTTTTGATTACATTAGATGTTAAACTTAATGACAAGTTTAATTGTTGTGTATATAACAATCGACATTGTATAACTCCTATCATATTGGATGATTTTTGTCTTAATTGCACACAACCAAGAAATATGATTAAAAAATAAAATAATGTTCCTTTTAGGAACTTTTACTTGACTATTAATTCAATAGTAAAAATACTAATTACTATTGAATTAATAGTGATATTTTGAAAAAAATGGAAAAAAAATTTCGTTCTGGCTGTCCCATATCTTCAGCATTAGATGTTATAGGTGATAAATGGTCTTTGTTAATTATACGAGATATGTTAATTGATCATAAAAAGACTTTCAAAGAAATATCTGATTCGCACGAACGGATAGCTCCAAGCATTTTGTCTGCACGATTAAAATTACTGGAATCTTACAAACTAATATCAAAAAGAAAACTCCCTGAAAACAGAAAAGAGAATATTTATTTATTAACAGAAAAAGGAATTCGATTAACTCCAATAATCATTGAATTCTCTTTGTGGGGCGATACTAATATGCGAGAATTTAATAAAATATATAATATTAAAGGTTTGAATTCAGATAAGTCTTATATTATTAAAACAGTTCAAGATAGTTATAATTCTTTGTTACTTAATTTTTAATAATGTTTGTTTTTATCCCATTAAAAAAAAATCAAGTGCTCTTGTTTCGTTGTAATAATAGCCTTTGAGTGTTATAAAGCCAACATGCCCACCATGATTAGGCATTTCTAAATGAAGATTTTTATTTTCTTTTGCTTGTTTTACTGGGTAACAATCTGGTGACAAAAATGAGTCATTTAATGCGTTTATAATGAGTGTAGGGGTCTTAATATTTGACAAGAATTGTAAACTACTACATTTTTTGTAATAATCAAGAGCATCTTTAAAGCCATGAGCCTTCGAGGTGTATACGTCATCAAAATCTTTCAAAGATTTAATTGATTTTATTTGCTCTAAACTAATTTCTTTTTGATGCTCTACTTGTTTCGCCTTAAGCCTCCCAACCAAATGTCGTCTAAAATTATCATGATAGGGTTTATTTCTTAGCTGATGTAATTCATGACATGACCCCTGCAAATCGCAAGGTACAGACACCGCTACAACACCCTTAACCTCCTCCGGAACGTTATCTCTTTCACCTAAATACTTTAATATAATGTTTGCTCCTAAGCTTATCCCATGAAAAAAAATATCATCATATTTTTTTTCATAAATCAAGTGATTAATAATATCCACAAGATCTTCTGTTGCTCCCGAGTGATAACTTCTATATTTAAAATTAGGTTCACCACTACAACCACGAAAATTTACACAAACAGCATCGACGTTATTCTCGTTAAATAATTTTGCAGGACCTGTCATATAAGGCCTTTGACCGTGACCTTCCAAACCATGCAATAATACAATGACCTTGCGTGATTTAACTTTGGCATAACTCCAATCCAAATCAATAAAGTCTTGGTCGCTTAATATCAAACGTTCGCGTTTCTGTACTAATTTAATTCTTCTAATTAAACCAGAGTAAACGGTTGCTATAAATCCATTCTTAAATATCAATGGTGCTTTGTAAGAAGCTGTTAACAGTGGCATAAGTTATTGAACCTCTAATGACGTGAAACTAAAATTTTGAACATCAAATAAACCTTTATCGCTTAGTTTTAATGATGGTATGACCAGTAAGGCCATAAATGACAAAGTCATAAAAGGAGCCTCTAAAGTACTACCTAATTCTTTTGAAAAAGTATCAATTTGCGCATATTTATCAGCCACTATTCGACCTTCTTGATCACTCATAATACCTGCAATTGGTAATGGCAAAATCATTTCTTTAACGCTAGATAAGGCACATATCCCTCCCTTATACTCGACAAGCATATTTACAGCTTTACATAAGTCTTCGTCTGTAACTCCAACAACGACAATATTATGTGAATCGTGTCCGACTGATGATGCAATAGCTCCTTCTTTTAGTCCAAAATTCTTGATAAAGCCAATTGCTGGTTTTTGATCATTGTAACGGTTCACAACTGCAATTTTCAAGACATCAATCTCAGTATTAGAAATTAAGTTGCCATTAATAATTGTTGAATTTTCAATACTAGTTCCAGTCACAAGCTCTCCATTGTATGCTTCAATTACTTTTATTTTACTCGCATTAGATTTGTATAAAAAATCTGATATCTCTTTATAAGAAATGTTAAAGTTATTAATCACTTTAAAATGAACAGGGTTTAAAAATGTTGTCCCATTATCAAACAATTTATTTCCTGAAATGTATGTGCGAATTGTTTGAAACTCATGCAAATCCTTGACAACAAGAAAATCTGCAGAATCTCCAACACGCAACTGACCAACATCTAAATTGTAATGATTTATTGGATTAATACAAGCAGCTTGTAACACTTTAAATAGGTCCATCCCTTTTTTAATGGCCCGACTACACAAATCATTGATATGTCCCAAAATTAAATCATCGGGATGTTTATCATCACTGCAAAACATCATGTTTTCGTAGTACCGCGGTAATAAAGAGATTAAGGCTTCAAAGTTTTTTGCTGCACTACCCTCCCTCACTAATATTTTCATTCCTTTTTCCAACTTCTCTAATCCTTCCTCGAAAGAAAAACACTCGTGATCTGTTGACATACCTGATTGAATGTATGTGGTAAGTGATTCCCCTCGAAGTCCAGGCGCATGGCCATCCACAGGTTTATTAAATAGTTTTGCCCAGGCTAATTTTTGCATCACCTCTTTGTCTTTGTTGAGAACACCCGGATAATTCATCATCTCAGATAAATATTTAATATCATCTTTTGCTAATAGTTCCTTAATAGCATCGGAATTAATCGATGCTCCCGATGATTCATAATCAGTAGCAGGTACACAAGATGGCGCACCGAAATAAAACTTAAACGGCGTGTTTTTACCATTTTCTATCATAAAATTAACGCCCTCTAAACCCATGACATTAGCAATTTCGTGTGGATCTGAAATTGTCGCGATGGTCCCATGAGCAACCGCAAGTTTTGCAAACTCACTTGGCACTAACATAGAACTTTCAATGTGAATGTGCGCATCAATAAAGCCAGGCATTATAAATTGATTAACATCATGATCTTTTTCAATAATCGAGGTAATTACTCCATTTTCAAATGTTATCTCTCCCTTAAAAATTCGTTGCTTACCAATATCTACAATTTGTCCTCTTTCAATCATTTATTTTATTTCAAACTTTATAATTTTTTTCGTGCTTGAGCAAGCCGCGAAGCGTTTATCTACACGATGGTTTAAAACCCAAACTATATCATTGTCATTAGCACATAATAACCACACCTCTTCTTTATCTGACAATGATAATTTTTCATCTTTTAAAAATTTACTGATCTTTTTTTTTCCAACCATGCCATAAGGATAAAAGAAATCACCTTGTTGCCATGCTCTCAGAGTTAATGGATATGTTAAAGTACTCTCATCTAAATAGGCAACGGATTTAACCACTTTAGAGAGTCTTACATTTCTATTGATTTCTATACTGCCAAATGGTGTCGAAATACACTTTTCTGATTGTGTGATTAGAATTGGTGGATTGATTGATTCTTTTATTTTTTGTAAAATTAAAAAGTTTCGGTCTTTTATCAAGCGATGTGAATGAGAATATACGTACTTTCCTGACTGTGCTGTTAACAAATTCAATATATCGTCCCATTGCGTAAACCCATAGTCATGTAGTAATTCGTAAAGATAAGCCGAAGTATTATCAAGCTTTTGTAGTGCGACGATATCGAATATCACTTTATCATTGCCTTTTTGCTGAATGACTGTGTGACTCACATCATTCAATCGATCATCAACAATAGACTTAGTTTGTTTCAGATACGTCTGAGTTCTTTCAAAATTCTCGAATAATTGCGGATTAATTTTTTTTAAAATAGGCAGAACTTCTTGTCTAATTTTATTTCTGACATATTTAGTACTTGTGTTACTACTATCTTCTCGCCATTGCAAACTAAATTTCTCAGCAAATCTCTCAATAGACTCACGCTTAAATAGCAAGAGAGGTCGCACAATGTTGTTGTTAACTTCAGGAATACCTAGCAAGCCATCTAATCCTGTTCCTCGAAACAAATTAATTAAAAACGTTTCAAAATTATCATCTGCGTGATGAGCCGTAACGATGTATTTAATCTTATAACCTTCTGCCAGGTCATCAAACCAAGAATAACGTAGTGATCGAGCAGCCATTTGAACACTCATTTTATACTCTTTTGCGTATTTCAAGGTCTCAAATTCTTTGACATGAACCGGAATACTCCAATTACCGCCCAGTTTTTTAATGAACGCTTCGTCATCATCACTTTCTTGCCCTCTCAACTTAAAATTACAATGTGCTAGCTCAAAATTCATTTTCATTTGATGACATAAATAAGCGAGTGCAACACTATCGATACCTCCTGATATCGCAAGAACAAATTTCTCCCTAAGCAGAAAAGGAAAGTTTTTCTTTATATGGTGTTCAAAAAAATTGTTCATGCTCAAATTTATACTAATTTTCTAAAACTTCTAGCATTGCTTTTGCTTTAATCATACATTCTTCATATTCTTTTAATGGTATACTTTTAGAGGTAATAGCGCTACCAACTGAGAAAGACACGTAGCGGTTATTCGAATTGTATAAGATACTCCTTATAATAACATTAAAATCAAAATTATCCTCAGGTGTGAAATAACCGACACATCCTGAATATAAACCTCGCTTGGTTTCTTCAAGTTTTTCAATGATTTTCATAGCTGAAATCTTAGGTGCCCCAGTCATACTTCCCATGGGAAATGTTGTCTTAATTATTTCAACAGGCGGGAGTGCTTTATCTACTTTACTTTGAATTGTCGAAATCATTTGATGGGCTTGCTTAAAAGTATACACTTTGCAAAGTTCCTTTACTTGAACGCTCCCCTTTTTAGCTGTCTTTGATAAATCGTTCCGAACTAAGTCAACAATCATGATATTTTCACTACGCTCCTTGTCATCATTTTCAAGCTGCGAAATGAGTCGTGCATCTTCTTTTGCATCATGCGAACGTTTCGCAGTACCTTTGATTGGTTGTGACGTGACAATTTCCCCTTGCTTATAAATATAACGCTCAGGTGATGCAGAGAGTAAATAATTACTACCGTCTTTTAAAAAAGTTGCAAATGGTGGTTTTGAGATATCATTAAGTTTATTGTAGGTTTTTACCGGATTAATCGTTGCTTTTTCAGCAAAAAACTCTTGACAAAAATTGGCTTCATATATATCACCGTTATGAATATGATCTAATACAGTGCCTACCTTTTTAAGATAAGTGTCTTTTTTTATTCTAGACGCTATTGTCAACTTATTGACACGAGTTTCGTTAGTTAAATTTAACCTCTGAATTACTCCTAAATCTTTATTTATGTCTTGTTTAAAAAATTTTAAATATTGAATTTCAAGTTTATTCCCTTTTAGTAAAAATAGTTTTTTAGGCTGAAAGAAAAACAATTCATCGAACCCCAATTCATCGTGATTTTCTGATTTTAATAATTCAGTATCATTTTTAATATCATACGTTAAATACCCAAAAATCCAATCTTTTGTATCACGCTGAAATTTGTTCAATTTTTGAAAGGCATTAATTTTGTTAGCACGAATGCTTGTAAACTCATCTACTGCTAAAATCGCATCATATTGTGAATGATTACAATCATGTTGATTAGAATCTAACCATACAACACTGCCAAATTGTTCACTCCAAAGTAATAGCTGCTGTTTAACTTTAGCCGCATTTAATACGTCAAATATTTGCTTGGTTCTCAAGATAAATTTGGTTTATTTAAAAGGTTACAAAGTTAGGATAAATAAGGACGTTAACACAGAATAACATATCTTTGTGAACTAATTTTTTAATGTGAATTTTTCAGATTTAAACTTAACAACGCCTTTACGTAATGCCATTGAAGATTTAGGTTTTCTGCAACCGACACCCATTCAATTTAATTCTTTTAGCATTATAAGTTCAGGAAAAGATGTTGTTGGAATTGCACAAACAGGAACAGGGAAAACGTTTGCCTATGCTTTACCAATTTTAAGAACCTTACCGTTTAGCACCCAAGACCATCCAAGGGTACTTGTTTTAGTTCCTACCCGAGAACTGGTGGTTCAAGTGACAGAAGAATTTAAAAAGATGGCAAAATACTCTAATGTTAGAATACTTGGTATCTACGGAGGCACTAACATTAATACACAAAAAAAAGCGGTCTCTGAAGGAGTTGATATTTTAGTTGCAACACCAGGGCGACTTTACGATTTGGCTCTGACACATGTCTTACAATTAAAGTCAATTCAAAAGTTAGTGATTGATGAAGTTGACGTTATGTTAGATTTAGGTTTTAGACACCAACTTCTTAATATTTTTGACTTATTACCTGAACGACGACAAAACATCATGTTTTCAGCGACCATGACTAGAGATGTCGATGTGCTAATTTCAGAGTTTTTTATCAAACCGACTCGAATCTCAATTGCGCTTTCGGGAACTCCTCTCGAAAATATTTTGCAAAAACGTTACAAAGTACCTAATTTCTACACGAAGGTAAATTTATTGAATCACCTTCTTGCAGATTCGGAGACTTTTAATAAAGTGTTAATTTTTGTTGCCTTTAAACGTATGGCAGATCGATTATTTAATCAAATTGAAGAATCTTTCTACGGTCAGTCTTGTGTGATCCATTCAAATAAAACTCAAAATTATAGGTTGAGAAGTATTGCACAATTTGAAAAAGGTGAGCAACGTATATTAATTGCAACTGATGTCATGGCAAGAGGCTTGGATATTGATGATATATCCCATGTTATAAATTTTGATACTCCCGATTATCCAGAAAATTATATGCATAGAATTGGTAGAACAGGACGTGCTGAAAAAGAAGGACACTCAATAGTTTTTAGTACGATGGCTGAAGAACAATCTATTGAGAATATAGAGACTTTAATGAAGATGAAAATTTCATTAATTACGATGCCTGAAATCATCACCATCTCTGATCAACTAATTGAGGAAGAACAGTCAAAAAATCGTGAACATTACAATCCATTAAAAAGACCGACTGATGATGATGCACCAGGACCAGCATTTCATGATAAATCAGAGAAAAATTCAAAGGAAAATTTGGGAGGGTCCTACAAATTCAAAATTGCAAAAAAATATAAAAAACCAAAAACACGTGGTGATAAGAATTTCAACAAACGCAATAAAAATCGACGCTAAATGAGTGTAGCAATCTTCTTTTTTATTGAAGTTTTGTGAATAACTTTCAAAACTCAATGACATAAAAAAAGCAGGTTTAAGCCTGCTTTTTGTTTTGTGTTAAAAACACTTGTTTACTGCCACTCTGCCAAAGATTCTTTATTCATTTTAATATAATCATCGTTACCAGCAGTTATAGAAGCCTCTAATGACTTTTTTGCAATTTCAATAGCCTCTTTTTTATTTCCCGCTGCTGCGTAAATTAGAGACTGCTGTCTCAGTTGCCAAAAGCCTGGCTTTTCTAACATACTCATGGCTTTATCAATATACATTTTTGATTGTTCTATACTTTTACCTCCTTGCATCATGTAAGTTGCTGCAGCATAATAATCTGCAGCTGAAGGTCCAGCCATTGTTTTATTTATTAAAGACATTACAGCCTGATCCGTTGGTACACTAAAAGGTACAGAAACATGACTATTTTCCCAAGAGATCCCTAAATCAAAAGAATTCATCGAAATATTATCAATTCCGATCGTAAACGTTTCAACAGTGGTGTCTTTTTGGGTTACTTTTGTTATAATTCTAGCAACCACCTTATCATCATCTAATACTTTAGGTGCACCGTTTCCTTGATAGTCAGAATACAAAATCACCTCCCATTTATCTTGCTGAGGAATCGTGAAAATAGCGTATGTTCCCGGTGCTAAAATCTCTTTTGCTACAGAAACCTCTCCACTAAAGGTTATCTGTGTTCTCGCGTTTGCTCCGGTACGCCATATTCGGTCAAAAGGAACTAGGTTTCCAAAAATCACTCGATCACGCATTGAAGGTCTTGAATACTTAACTGATACATCTGTCAATCCAACCCGTTGTATTAATTGAGCCCCTGGACTTGGAGCCGGTGTTTCTATTTGAGCACTAATCACACTTTGTAAGGATAATGCTAATAATAATAGTATTTTTTTCATGTTAATTAATATTAAATTTATTTCATCAAATTTATCGGCCCCATTTTCTGTATCCCATAGATAACCTGTGATAGGATCAACGGCCAATCCAAAACTATTTCGAATTCCAATAGCATAATAATGTGAAAGTGGATCTTCGGAAGTCATTGGTGATTTAATATTTCTATCAAATCCAACTTCAAAGATTATGCTGGTATCATCAATCTCACCATCAATCATATTTTGTAATTTCCCAGGAGTTCCTTGTCGGATATTTTCTAAATCTCCAATTGTAGCAAACACTTTACCATTAGGACTAGTAACCATG
>ENA-UOYH01000522-UOYH01000522.1-marine-metagenome-genome-assembly--contig:-NODE-522-length-13297-cov-4.679879_pt1 | contig 13297 bp, 12 predicted proteins | sample MGYA00238175_ERZ767261 | MGnify/ENA primary metagenome ERZ767261 (study PRJEB28946, sample SAMN06267185) | marine metagenome | isolation source: Columbia River Estuary | place: USA:Columbia River Estuary...
TGATTGATATTCAACGTTCAAAGTCAAGTCGCGGGTTTCATCCGGAAACCGTTGACGATGCTCCGCTTCGTCTGTGCTGAGCATCTGCCTTCCTCCTCCGGAAGGCATAGAGCATGAACTGGCGCGTTCGCTATACTCTCTTGCCCGCGCTGTTCTATCCGTTGAACTACGGGGGCGTGTTGCGGGGCGCATGATTGATATTCAACGTTCAAAGTCAAGTCGCGGGTTTCATCCGGAAACCGTTGACGATGCTCCGCTTCGTCTGTGCAGAACATCAAATGTATTTCTCTAAAACTGGCCGAAGTCGTTCAACGGTATCTGCAGGCCAGAACTCGCGAGGCGTCATCAGCGCAGGTGCTAACGCATCGTGTTCAGGCCAATTCGCCTCGTGTGGAATCGAGGAAATAGCACGCGCTACAATCTCTTTCGCATTCGCTGAGTTGGCCTTCAAGTGCCCGATCACTGTCTGAGCGCTAACGTCTTCTTCATCCTGATGCCAACAATCATAATCGGTCACCATGCAGAGTGTGGCGAGAGCGATCTCAGCCTCACGTGCCAGCTTAGCCTCGGGCAAGTTGGTCATGCCAATAACATCAAAACCGAGCTGCCTGTTGGCCTGACTCTCCGCTCGTGTTGAAAAAGCGGGCCCATCCATATTTACGTAAGTGCCACCATCGTGCACTGTCGCCCCCTGCTCGATGGATGCTGCCAAGAGAATCGCACGAAGCCCGGCACTCACTGGGTCGCCAAAGCCTACGTGCGCTACGATACCATTGCCAAAAAAGGTATGGTGCTCGCGGCGGCTAGTGCGGTCGAAGTATTGGTCGGGCAAGACGATATGCCGAGGCGCATACTCTTCCTTCAAGCTGCCCACTGCCGTGACACACAATAGCCATCTCACTCCGACACTGCGCATCGCCCAAATATTAGCACGGTGGTTAATCTCATGGGGAAGCAGCCGGTGTCCTTTTCCATGACGTGGTAAAAACCACACCTGTCGACCATCAATGTTGCCTCCGACCAGAGCGTCAGAGGGGCTACCATACGGGGTTTCAATATGACGTTGCTCAGTCTGCTCGAAGCCCTCCATTTCGTAGAGACCACTGCCTCCGATAATTCCAATTGCATTCATTGATTTGTGTCCCATGTAAAAAAATTGTTATTTCGCACACAACAGCAATCATCATCAATTTCATATGATCGACCTTATGTAGCGACTGGTTAGCTACGTCATATTGTCACCAGCTTGGTTGAACTCAAGTGTAACTATGAGGGCTTCATCAGAGACGGCTTCGCAGGAGCAATATTTGCAAGGTTTTCTGCAAGATGATCATAGTATTATCAGAACTATTAGATAGGATCGCCAGTGGTTGATGAAAATTACTAATGATCTGATCGTTAGCTTCGTTTATCACCATTCCAATAATCATCATTATTAATGGCCGATCCACGCATCCTCATTGTCACACCCGAAATAAGTTATTTGCCGGGCGAACTTGGCAATTTAGCCGATCACATGCGTGCCAAGGCTGGTGGCCTAGCTGACGTGTCATCTTCCCTCGTCAAATCACTCTATGAAGCTGGAGCCGATGTCCACGTAGCCATACCCAATTATCGCCGACTATTCGACATCGACCCATGCCAATTACAGGATCAAGAACTACGCCACTACCATAGCAAACTACCCAATGATCGAGTCCACTTAGCTGAAGATCGTGTATTCTATTTTCGAGATCATGTTTACAGCGCGCACTCAGACGACAATGTTCGCTGCTCTCTCGTTTTTCAACGTGAAGTGATCAACAACATCATTCCTCATGTGCGACCCGATATCGTTCATTGTAATGACTGGATGACTGGACTTATTCCAGCCATGGCCAGGCGCATGGGAATCCCATCATTATTTACTCTACACAATATTCATTCGGTCAAGGTCCTGCTCGAACACATCGAAGAAACAGGCATCGACACCTCAGAATTCTGGCAGAACCTGTATTACCAGTCACCACCAGCCAGCTACGAACAAACACGATCGTCTAATCCTGTGGACATGCTCACTAGCGGCATCTTTGCCTCTCACTGGGTGAATACCGTGAGCCCCAGCTTTCTCGAGGAAATTACTCAACGGCAACACTTAGCAATACCGAGTCAAGTTTGCGATGAGCTTCTCAATAAACAAAACGCCGGCTTTGCATCAGGCATCACCAACGCTCCTGACTCCTCATACAATCCATCGTCTGATGATGCGCTCACATGCCCATTCACAGCTGATAACCACGCTGATGCAAAGTTAATCAATAAGCGCAGCTTTCAAAAACAAATGGGACTCGTGGCTGATGACACTGCCCCTCTCTTATTTTGGCCATCAAGGCTAGACCCTATTCAAAAGGGGCCTGAATTACTGACCGATATTTTAGCCAAACTTATAGCCAAACACCGCCAATGTGGAATGCAAATTGCCTTCGTTGCCGACGGCTCACATGGGCACCATATCAGACAAATTATTTCCATGGAAAATCTAGCTGGGATGGTTAGCATCAAACCGTTTGATGAAAATCTATCACGCCTTGGCTATGCAGCATCTGACTTCATGCTCATGCCCTCAAAATTTGAACCTTGTGGCCTAACCCAGATGATCGCTTTGAAATATGGCAGCTTACCTATTGTGCACAGGACAGGCGGACTCAAAGACACCATCGAGCATCTCAACACCATCAATTCGACAGGAAATGGCTTCGTCTTTGATGACTATATTTCTGATGCTCTCGATTGGGCTATTCAATGCGCGATTGATTTTCATCAATTGCCCCCAGCGGTTAAACAACGCGAGATGGAGCGGGTCATGCAACAGGCTCACTCCAGATTCACCCACCAAAAAACAGCATCACATTACATCAACCTATACGAAGAAATGCTAGGCAAGCCACTGCACGCTAAAGACCCAACCTAAGATAATGCCCTCACCTCATTCACCAGACCAATCACGCCAACGACTCCCATCGGCCACCGCATACCGTCGCACCCACCATGGTGAAGAATACCCTGCCTCGATTATTCATCAATATGTTGAAGAGAATGGCTTACCGGATGCTGTCGGCTTAGCAAGTCTCGCTGCCCGCGTTAAACTACCAGAATCAACCCTGCGATCGACTCTATCCTATTACGCTGATTACCGGAACTGGACCCTCGAATCTGCTCACGGCACAAAATCATGTAACGGCACCTCATGCTTTTTATCCAGCAGCACCACAGCAAAAGCCTCAGCACCTGGCCACTGCGCTTCCTGTCTGGGACACTGCTACCAAGAGAATAATTACCTTTTAGATAATGAGGTTAAAAGCACCACAGGAGCTGCAGAAATGTCTATCCAATGCTTGGCCCCCACCCCGGTCACAACGAGGAGAATCCTGACCGACAAAGCCGGCAAGCCAGCAACACCATCTTATCTAGGCCTCCATCTTGCACTTCAATCAAGCCCTCAGCAAATCATTGAAACCATCACCGCTTCTGGCTTGCGTGGCCGGGGAGGTGCCGCTTTCCCAACAGGCAAGAAATGGCAAGCATGTGCGGGCACAACATCAGACCAACGTTACATTATAGCTAACGGCAATGAGGGTGACGCAGGGTCTTACATTGACCGTGTTCTTCTAGAACGTGATCCGCACAGCGTCATCGAGGGCATACTGATTGGAGCTTACGCTATAGGTGCAAGTAAGGGCGTGATCTATATACGTTCTGAATATCCTACTGCTACTTCCGTGATGAAAACTGCGATAGAGGCAGCCCGCGACGCGGGCCACTTCAATGCTAATGATTTCTCATGCGAGATCAGTGTTGTCCAAGGAGCCGGCAGCTTTGTCTGCGGCGAAGAAACGGCACTGATCAATGCCATTGAAGGACTTCGTGGTGAGGTCCGACTTCGACCACCCTACCCCACTGAATCAGGTCTCTTTGGCAAACCTACCGCGGTGGACAACATCGAGACTCTTTGTAATATACCCTTCATCATTGAACACAGCGCAAATCAATACAAGCGCATGGGAACCTCAACCAGCGCAGGCACTAAAACCCTCTGTTTTAATCATGGCTTCGTCCGGCCAGGTATCGTCGAAGTCGAGTTTGGCACCCCGCTGCAGACTGCCATTGATGCCGCTGGTGGCAGCAAGTCACCTCTCGCGGCCATTCTTCTCGGAGGCCCGATGGGCTGTGTGATACCGCCAGACCAATGGGATACCCCAGTATGCTATGAAGCGATGCAGGCCCGCGGCTACGACCTAGGACACGGTAGTATTATCGCATTACCCAAAAGTGCTGACAAAGCAGCACTGCTACGCCACTGGCTATCATTTATGGCCGATGAGTCCTGCGGCAAATGTGAACCATGCAGCCTTGGCTCAAAACGATCCTGTCAAATCATCAACGAGCCTTGGAATGCAGATTCTCAAAAGCAACTCAATGACCTCCTGCACCTCATAGGGCAAACAAGTCTTTGTGCATTTGGCCGTGAAATACCCAGAGCAGTGAGCCAGTATCTGGACATTTTCCACGACGAAATCTTCACCCCCAAGTCATCATGAGCGAGGCGTTTATCAATGGACGTGCAATTATCCCACTCGAGAGTGAAACAATCCTGGAGGCTGCCAAGAGATTAAGCGTTGAGATTCCTACCATCTGTCACTCAGATCGACTCCACGCCGAAGGGGGCTGCCGAATCTGCTTGGTAGAATGCGAGGGGGAAGCTCATCCCATGGCCGCATGTCACAGCGAGATTCGCCCTGGCATGATCATTCATACCAATACTGAAAAGATTGAAACATTACGCGCACAACTTCATGAGCTTTACGATCATCACAGGGAATCAAGCACCCCGTGCTCACCAGCCGCTCAAGAGACCCATCCTTATCTCAGCCTAGATCTTACGGCCTGCATCAATTGCCGCTTATGTCTCAATGCGTGTGAACAGATTCAAGGCCAGTTTGTGTTCAGCATATCCGGCAGAGGTTCTGCAAAAACAATTTCGATCGGAGACATGGATACCTTTGCAGATAGCCCATGTGTCGCCTGTGGCGCGTGCGCCGACATTTGCCCTACCGATGCCATTATTGATCGCGACACTCTCAACAATGGGGATCATCAAAAGGCCGTAACATCCACCTGTGGTTATTGTGGAGTTGGTTGCCAAATTGAGGTCGAAGTAGACGTAGATGCCAATGATGTAATGAGCATCAAAGGTGTTAGTGATGCTGCCGTCAACAAGGGGCACTTATGTGCTAAGGGTCGCTTTTCTCATAGCTACCTCAAGTCAGGAGATCGCCTGACTCACCCCTTGATCAAAAGCTTAGACGGCAGCTTTAAAGAAGCAAGCTGGGGCGAAGCCCTTGAGCTCATCACCACAACCCTAGGCGACACCGCCAAAAAATACGGCCCATCCTCTGTCGGCGCTTTCACCTCATCTCGCACTACCAACGAAGCTTGTTATCTTCTCCAAAAATATTTTCGCAGCATCTTGCTTAGTAACAATGTAGACTGCTGCGCAAGAGTCTGCCACTCCTCAACAGCCTTGGCTCTCCAATTAGTCACAGGAACTGGCGCGGCATCATCATCTTATCAAGATATTGAGGCTAGCTCATGCATTCTCGTTGCTGGAGCAAACCCAACAGAGGCTCACCCCATTGTTGGAGCAAGAATCAAGCAACAGGTGCTCGGTGGCACACCACTTATTGTCGTCGACCCAAGAAAAATTGAACTAACTGAGTATGCAGATGTCCACTTGCAGCTAACTCCCGGAACCAATGTAGCCTTATTCAACGGACTGGCTAAAATCTTATATGATCGTGGAGACATTGATGAACCCTATCTGCTCGAGAGGATCGAGAATTACGAGGAGTTCAAAGTGTTTATCGATACCATTTCTCTAGCTGAAATAGTCGAAACGACAGGCGTCGATTTAGAATCCATGCACAAAGCGGCATCCTTGATCAGCTCCACCGAAGGGGTTGGCACCCTCTTTGTTCACGGTTTAGGACTTTCTGAGCTAGAGCAGGGAACAGCGTCGGTAATGACCCTCTGTAACCTCGGCATGCTCACAGGCAGCATCGGCAAACCGGGCTCTGGCATGCTGCCATTACGTGGCCAAAACAACGTCCAAGGCAGCGCTGATATGGGCAGTATGCCCGATCAGTTCACTGGCTATCAGTCTGTAGCTGACCCATCTGCTCGTGAACGAGTGCAAAAGATATGGGGTAGCCTACCCCCCGAAGAACCGGGACTAACCATACCGGAAATGATTGACGCTGCGGCGGATGGATCTGTCCGCGGGCTATGGATTCAAGGTGAGGACATCGCCCAAAGTGACCCCAATGAGTCACACGTGAGAGCCGCTCTCGAAGCACTCGACTTCCTCGTCGTACAAGAAATATTTTTCTCCGAAACCTGCCATTTCGCCAATGTCATCCTACCTTCAGCAAGCTACCTTGAACAAGAAGGCACCTTCACCAATGGCGAGCGCCGAATTCAACACGTGCAACCAGCGGTGACTCCGCCGGGCGAATCTCTCCCCGATTGGCTGGTCGTTCGTGACGCCGCAAATCTAGCCGGCGCTGAGTGGAGATACCAACACCCAGCAGAAGTCATGGATGAAATCGCCAGAATAGCTCCCCACCTCTTTGGAGGGGTCTCCTACTCTCGACTCAAAAAAGACGGACTTCAATGGCCCTGCCCGTCAACCGATAGCCCAGGCACATCCACCGTGCATAGCTCAGGCTTTTTGAGAGGCAAAGGCTCTCTTACCACTATTGATTACGCTCCCAGCTCAGAACACCATGTCTCAGGCTACCCCTATCTACTAATCACCGGTAGAATTCTTCATCACTATAACGTGGGCACCATGACACGCCGTTCAGGGCAGTCGTCGCTGACATCACGAGATTTCCTCGAAATCAACCCCGAGGATGCAAAGCGCGAAAACATCAGGGATGGTGACATCATCAACATACAGAGCCGTTGGGGTCAGATTGCAGTCCCGATCAAACACTCCGCACGCACTGCACCTAACACGCTCTTCCTCTCCTTTCACTTCCCCGAGACACACACCAACCAACTTACGGGCCCTGCTCTTGACCCGATGTCCAAATGCCCTCAATACAAGGCCACTGCCGTGAAACTGCTCGTCTAATAGAACAGCAAGACCACTCGCCTAACAGTCGAGTGACGCTGCTCGTCTAGCAGATGGAGGTTCCCTCAAATAGATACCATCTGGTCGACGAGCATATTCCTCTTACTTACAATGCATACTTGGGGCCTTGTCAGCACTGGAATGATTATGGCCCATAATAGGGCACTTCATATTCTGGTTCCAGCTTGACGTAGTGCGCATTAAGAAATGATACGATATCGATCATTTGCTGAACCGTCATTTGATCCACCATTGAGGGCATAGGTGATTGGGCGTTTTCTTTTGCATCTTCATCTAACCCAGCCAAGTAATCTTTCGATAGGTTATGACTGGGGTGAATGACAGATGTCACTAACTGACCGTATGTCTTAACGCGGTATACCTCACCTCCGAGATGCAGCTTCACCTTCGAGGGCTCAACATTCTCTGGCAGTAACTCACCTGCTACAGTGTGACACCGGTGACATTTCAGCTCAATAAATGCCTGCTTACCTTTTTCATTATCACCAGATGGCAATACGAAACCCTTTGCCATTTTCTTTTCCTTGCCACCACAGGCAACGACCATGACGAGTAAGCATGCAAGTCCGATTCGAAAAAAGCAGCTTATAGATGTGATTTTTTGTCTCTTGGTTTTCATAATTTGATGGGGCTTGTTCTAATCCCAGCATTAGCTTAGTTGAAAAAACCATCGCCAACTCACCGCTAATTGTCATTCACCTCCCATATTTTGCGCAACTCACAGACCAGCTAGCGGCATAGCTAACAACAAAGAGCGTAATACCGTTTTTCCTTGATCCTCCACACCCGTCTGATAGATTAATACACCATCATTATTTTTTAATGGTCACCCTTGCAGCCTCTCCGCCCTCCAAAAAATATCGGAAAAAAGCAAAATGGCCCATTCAACAGCAATACAAAACGATCTCATTGAGCGCTTAAAAAGCTCACCTTTTTATCAAATCTGCCAGGATTCTTTTCGCAAGGCGACGGGGCTTCCGCTTGTTTTAATGTGCGCAAAGAACACACCATTCAACCCCTGCCACACCAGCCCAAATCAAAATCCATTTTGCCGAGCACTGAATATAAAACATGGCTCGTGTGAGGAATGCAAAGCAGAACAAAAACTAATACTGTCTCGTTCTTGCGAACATACATACACCCATACCTGCTTTGCTGGCCTCAAAGAAACATCAGTGCCACTGAGGCTGGGAAAAGAAACCGTCGGATATCTTAAAACCGGTCAAATCTTTACTGAAAGACCCACCAAGAAGCGCTCCGATGAGCTTCGTAAAGTCCTGAACACTAATGATTACAGCAAAGCAGAGCAAAGTGAAACAATGAGGGCTTATCGTAAGACTCCCATGTTTGATGATGGGCAGTATCACAGCATGATCACACTACTCAACATTGTCTCACTACAACTCGCTGAATTAATCAACCGCCTCATGTTAGAGAGCCAGCCTACAGAGCCTCAAATTGTTCGTAAAGCTAAAGAATTTATCACTGATCGAATCGACGAGAAGATCTCGCTCGATCAGATCTCAAGGGAAGTCAATGTTAGCAGCTTTTATTTCTGCAAGTTATTCAAGCAATCAACAGGCATGACATTCACCGAGTTCACTAATAGGCACCGTGTCGAATTAGCAAAAAACGAAATCCAGCATACAGATAAAGCGATTACAGAGATAGCCTATGCAGTAGGTTTTCAATCCTTATCACAATTCAATCGTTCATTTTGCAAGTTTACTGGCGGGTCTCCCAGAGCGTATCGACAAAGCTCAAGATCATCAGTACAAGACCAGCTATTAAATTTCGGCTAGATCTTCTTACTCATCGCCCTCTTTTTTTAGCGGCATGGCTGTCATTGCAAAATCTGCACAATCATAGCCAAGAATTGCGCGGTATAATTTCTTAGCATGCCATATTCTTCAGATACTGAGAAGAAGAAGATCCTTAGATACCCGCCTAATAGGCTGTCAAAAATTCAAAGCACGGGGTCCTTAATTTTCACAGAGAAGAAGAAACACAAACAACCATGAAAAAGAAACTAATCATCCTAGTAAACCGAGAATCTCTCTGCGCCTATTCCCTATCCAACGACCAGCTTTTATCGCCAGACACATCGATCGAAAAAATAAACGTCAACATAGAGACCAAGCAACCAGATCCAACCGCTTGCTCAGATGAAGACGGCAGATTTCCTGGAGGTTCATCAATTGGACATTCTACATCAATGATACATGGCGAAGCTCATGGCAGAAAAAATGAGCAGAAAAAACGGCAGCTAAGTGACCTAGCCCACACGATTAGCAAGCTAGTTAACGAGGAAGAATGTGACATGTGGAACTTAGCCATCCCCGCTGACCAAGCGAACCAAGTCATCGACAAGCTGCCCATTAATGTTCAGCAAAAACTCACCCAACTCAAGGAAGGTGATTACACATGGCTACCCCGCAAGGAAGTAGAGAGGCTTTTTGATAATTAATTTTGAGCCACTGAAAGTGGCAGAGGGAATAGGATTGCCTTCATTCTATGAAGGCGATGCTGGCTGGCAGGAATCCTCCTCCAAATTTCTGATCTGGTAAAATGCGTGATGCACGCACTGGCGTGTGCGTTCAAACCCTTGCCCGCTGTGCAAGCAACGGGTGCTCGACCCACGTCCTAAATGCCAGAGCCCGGCCCACTTTTAAGTGGGCCGGGCTCTGGCAGAGGGAATGGGATTCGAACCCATGGTAGGCTATAAACCTACACTCGATTTCGAATCGAGCGCCTTAAACCAAACTCAGCCATCCCTCCTTATATTCAGAAATTAAAATAATGTGGGCGTTAATCCCAATGACTCATCGCCTTAAGACCTTCTAATCGCCCATGAATTTCTTCCTCTGTAACGGTCTCAAGTCTGCGGGTGGAGAAGTCCTCACAGGTGAAGCTGGCGAGGATTGAACCACGTAAAATGGCATCTCTGATTTGCTCAAAGGAAAAATCAGTGCCACCTAGTGAGGCCAAGTAACCGCCCATGGCACCGAGGAAGGTGTCCCCCGCTCCGGTAGGATCAACAATCTCACGTAGGGGCCAGGCATGAAAACGGAACATAGCATTGTCCGGGCCGAACAGGATCGCTCCAAACTCACCCAGCTTGATGACCACATAGCGTGGGCCTTTTTCCAAAAGTTTCTCTCCCGCCAGAATCAGGTTGTTAACCCCCGCATACTCACGCGCCTCGCCTTCATTGATGACTAGCAAGTCGATACGCTGCATCACCTCGTCGAGCCGCTCGCTGGCGATCTCGATCCAAAGGTCCATGGTGTCGGCAATGACAAACTTCTGCTCCGCTGTGCACTGGTCAAGCATCTGGATCTGGTTGTCCGGTGACATGTTTGCGGGCACCACAATGCGGCTGCCTGCAATTTCAGCTGGGATCTCAACCTGCCAGCTCTCCAGCACGTTCAAACCTACTCGGTGAGTAGTGCGGTCATTCATGTTCTCATGATACTCGCCAGTCCAGGTGAACGACTCACCATCAGACCGGGCTACGCCAGTAAGTGAAACTCCGCGGTCCTCAAGCATACTGAGATGCTGCTCTGGATAATCGTGTCCGACAACACCGACTAAGTGAGCTGGCTTACAAAAATAACTAGCGGACAGAGAAGCGTATGCCGCGGAGCCACCTAGCAGATTTTCGGCCTTGGCACTTGGTGTGGAGACGTTGTCGATGGCGATTGTTCCGCCGATGATAATAGACATAATAAATAAGAATGGTAATTGGCCTGCATCAATTTGCGCGCAGGCGAGTTAGAACTTGCTCCGTGGCTTGGTATGTATCTTCGGCCTGTAGCAACGCTGAGACAATGACCACACGACGTGCCCCTGAGGCAAGAACCAATTCTAAATTCTGCGGTTTGATTCCTCCGATACAGAAAACCGGAATCTTTCCCCCGACCTCTTTTTCAACCTGTGATACCTGCTCGATGCCAATTCCCGGCCGTCCTTGTTTAGTGGGTGTTGGAAACAGTGGTCCAAAACCAATATAATCAAAACCCTCATCAAGCGCGGCCCGGGCCTGGATGATTGAATGAGTCGATCTACCGACCAGCATTTGCTCACCCACGACCTGCCTGACGCTCTCTAATGAGCCATCGTCTTGGCCAATGTGCAAACCATCTGCACGCAACTCCACGGCAGCCTCAGCAAAATCATTAATAACGAATGGCACACCATGCTCTTTGCACTGCTCTGCCAGTTGAGGCAGATGCTCACGCACCAGCTTGATCACACCAGCACAATCGTAACCTTTAGCTCGCAACTGTATGACGCCAGCGCCACCAGCCAAAAGAGCTTCTGCTGTATGCGCCATTTGCTCTGGCTGCACATAGCCGGTATCTAAGATCCCGTAGAGTAAGCCATCGATACACTTACGCCCCGGATTTATTGTAGGTTCAGCCTCTTGCACGGGCACAGCCATAAATCATAAAGTAGCAATGATAAATACTAAATTCAATTGCCATGATGCTCGTCCTCGGCTATCACCCTGCGGAAATACACACTTTCTTCAAAGTTTACTAACCACAGACATCATGGCTGAATCATCATCTAATCCAACGCAAGACACGGGCGCCCCAATCGCAGAAATCGATTTGGGCCCAAGCAAACTCGATCAATTTTTGGACAACCACCAAACCAAGCTCATCATATTAGCCATCCTTGTCGGTATAGGTGTTGTGGCATACGTTATCTATGATGGCCTAGCTCAAGCAGAGGCTAATGATGCTGGAGCTGCATTACTATCGTCAAAGCAATCCAGCGACTACGAAAAAGTCATCCAAACATGGCCTGCAAGCAACGCAGCTGCCAGCGCACGCCTCCTGCTCGCTGACATCCAATGGTCTGAGTCGGAAGATGATTCCATCGCCACATTGGAGCAGTTTATTAGCACCTATCCAGAGCACCCCTCTATCGGCACAGCAAAAACAAGCCTCGGCTTACGCCTCCTTGATCAAGGTAAAACCGAGGAAGCTCGTGATATCCTCACCGAAGTTGCTGATAATAATACCTACAGCTACATCGCTCCCATGGCCGCAATCGTATTGGGCGACATAGCCAAAGCCGCGGGCGACACCAGCAGTGCCTCCGAATGGTATGAAAAAGCTCAACTAGATTCAGCAGGTCACGGTAATGCATTTCAAGGCCTCGCCGCTGCACGCCTGCTGCTGGTCAATGCCAAACCACCTACCAAGGTCAAACCCTCTCTGCCCCCTGTGCAAGAAGCCCAAAAGCTTAGCCCGCTGAAGCTTGAAGTTCCAGATACTCAAGTGCAGCCAGCAGCAGAACAATCTGCAACTCCTCCTTCCACCCCTGCTCCTGGTACCCCTACTCCTGCTCCGGCGACTCCCAATCCAGCGCCTGAGACTCCCGCACCATAAAAGGTAAAACAATCCGAAAGAAAGCCCGATTTTTTTTCGTTTTCCCTTGTGTGACATCAGCTTTTGCTCTCAATTCTAGTATCAACCCAATATCTTCACCGTGTTTCAAAAAGTAATAGGACAAAAACAAGAAAACGGCATTTCCTCAGTCGGCTCCGCCCCTGAAGACAAAGCCCCAAGTGCCTCATCATCAGCGCCAAAAGCTCCAAGCAGCGCCCCCGCACCGTCACGTTCGACGAACGCAGCACCAAGTGGCCGCAACGTTCTCAGCACAGATGTTGAAATCAAAGGCAGCATTAAATTCTCCAACGACCTCGTCGTTGACGGCAAGATCGAAGGCAGCATTTCTTCAGATGGTGCCCTCACCGTCGGTGAAAACGCACGCATCAAAGCTGAAATCAAAACTCACTCCGTGATCATCTACGGTAAGGTGCATGGCAACATTGAAGTAACCGACATCGTCGAGCTCAAGGCCAATGCTGAACTGGTGGGTGACATCAAAGCCGCTTCCCTGTCCATTGAACCTGGTGCGATTTTTGTTGGCAAATCAACGGTGGGAAGCCCATCGGTGAAACCCCAAGCTACATCCTCTGTAAGCTCGGCATCCAGCTCAAGCAGCGCTAAAGACTCCAGCAACAAAAGCGCTGGTGAAAACAATAGCACCAGTGAGTTACCCCTGAGCAGCAAGTCTGGTTCAGGC
>ENA-UOYH01000526-UOYH01000526.1-marine-metagenome-genome-assembly--contig:-NODE-526-length-13229-cov-2.674270_pt1 | contig 13229 bp, 10 predicted proteins | sample MGYA00238175_ERZ767261 | MGnify/ENA primary metagenome ERZ767261 (study PRJEB28946, sample SAMN06267185) | marine metagenome | isolation source: Columbia River Estuary | place: USA:Columbia River Estuary...
CTATGGGCTATTTATAAACGGTAAATTCATTGCCTCTCATAACAAGAAGCGCTTTGAGACTATAAATCCCGCTAATGAAGAGGTATTAGCCAAGATTTCACTCGCCGATGAAGTCGATATTGATAAAGCTGTTAAGGCTGCAAGATCTGCCTATGTAAAAGTTTGGTCGAAGATGAGCGGCAAAGAGCGAGCAAAATACCTCTTTCGCATCGCTCGCCTACTTCAAGAGAGATCTCGAGAATTTGCTGTAGTTGAAAGCTTAGATAATGGAAAGCCGATTAGGGAAACTAGAGATATCGATATTCCACTATCAGCTGCGCACTTTTTCTATCATGCCGGCTGGGCAGATAAGTTGGAGTTTGCTGGTTTTGGAGATAAACCTAAAGCTCATGGAGTAGTAGCTCAGATAATTCCTTGGAACTTTCCGCTTCTAATGCTTGCATGGAAAATTGCGCCAGCTCTAGCAACTGGAAATACAGTTGTCTTAAAGCCTGCTGAAACTACCCCACTAACCGCTCTGCTATTTGCTGAAGTCTGTCAACAAGCAGATCTACCACCTGGAGTAGTAAATATAATTACTAAGGATACAGATAGCATAGAATATATTGATGTATCTGGCCAATATAATAATACACAAAATGAATTTCAAAATACTGGAATAAAATTAAAACTTTTAAATACCCTAAGGCAAGGGAAATTTGTAATTGCAAATGATCCTATGATTCATAAAACGGGATTGGAAACCCTATGTGAAAAAGCAAATTCAAAGGCTGAATTTTTATCAAAAACAGCTAAATTATTAGATCAAAATTTTGAGGTATCCTTTGAAAAGGAACGTGAAAAATTATTAGAAAATTTTGACCCAGATACAAGTGCAACAAAAATCATTAAACTTATTTTTAAGAACTAGACTGAGCTAATACTTCAAATAATTTTCCGCCCTCACATTTGATTGTTTTTTGTTTGAACTTTACTATTAATGCATAATCATGAGTAGCCATTAAAATACTTTTTCCACTTTGGTGAATTTTATTTAACAAGTCCATAACCTCAAGTGATGTTTTTGGGTCTAGATTTCCTGTGGGTTCATCTGCTAAAATTAACTCCGGATCATTAAGTAATGCTCTAGCAATGGCAACTCTTTGCTGTTCTCCTCCAGACAACTCAAATGGATTCTTATAGTATTTTGTTTTCATCCCAACATGATCTAAAACTTCTTCTATTTTAGATTTCATGGCTGCTTTATCTTTCCAACCTGTTGCTTTTAAAACAAAAAGAAGATTGTCGTAAACTGTTCTGTCATTTAATAATTTGAAGTCCTGAAATACAATCCCTATTTTTCTTCTGAGAAATGGAATTTCTTTGTCTTTTAGTGCTTTGAGATTAAACCCAACTATAGAACCCGAACCTACTTTTAGTTTTAAATCACCATACAGGGTTTTCATCAAACTACTCTTCCCGCTTCCGGTCTTCCCTATTAAATAAAAAAATTCTCCTTTGTTAATTTTCAAATTTACATTTGACAAAACTAAATTATCACTTTGATAAATGTCTGTATTCTCTAAATGTAAAATTGATTTATCCATGAATGTATTCTTTACACAAACCTACATAATTTTTAGTATAATTGATTATCAAAATAATGTTTTACATAAAATCAATCACTACTTTTGAGTAAATTTTATCATTTTTTATTACTTTAAACCAACAAAAAAAGAAATCCAACGTTATCAATATAACACAGAGAGACTATCAATGAAAAACATCTTTTTTTATCAATTTCTTTTATTGCTGTTTTTTTCAACTAACAATACCTATGTTTTTGGGCAGCAAACAGCAATAAACTTTAATATTGAAGCAAATTATAATCATGCTTTAAAGCTTTTCAATAGTAAAGCATACAAAAGTGCACAGAAATATTTTAGCGAAGTATCAGAAAATGTAAACAACAAAACTAGACTTAAAGAAAATGCAGATTATTATGAAGCTATGTGTGCCATTAGACTTGATCAAAAAGATGCTGATAAAAAAGTACTCACATTTGCAGACACCTATCCTAACAGTATAAAAAAAAATAAAGCATACTTTAATGTTGGTAATTATTATTTTGCAAATAAAAAAGCACCATATGCTCTAAAATGGTATTCAAAAGTAAATCCAGAGGCCCTATCTCTAGACAACAAGAAAGAATTAAATTTTAAAATGGGTTATGCATTTATTGTTACTAGAAATTTAGACTTAGCAAAAAGTAAATTTATCCCTTTAATCAATGATCCTAAATATGGAAATGATTCTAGGTATTACTTTGGATATATTTCTTATAAACAAGAGGATTATGAAGTTGCAGAAAAAACCCTAGAGGAAATTGCTAATGACGAAGCCTATAAAAGTGAAGTAACCTATTATTTGTTAGACATAAGCTTTAAAGCGGGAAGATTTGAGAAAAGTATTGATGTTGGTTTAAAGCTATTAAAAAACTCTAAGCCCAAAGAAGTCTCAGAAATTTCAAAAATTATTGGAGAAAGTTATTTTAATTTAGAAAAATATGAGGAAGCAATTGCCTACTTAAGAGTTTATAAAGGTAAAAAAGGCAAATGGAATAATACTGATTATTACCAACTTGGATATGCGTATTTTAAACAAAAAGACTATGAAAATGCGGTAAATAATTTTAATAAAATTATAGATCAGAAAAATAATGTTTCACAAAAAGCATACTATAACCTTGGAGAGTGCTACATCTATCTTGATAAAAAGTCTGAGGCTCTTAATGCCTTTAAAAGTGCTAGCGAAATGAATTTTGATCTCAAGGTTAAAGAAGACGCTACTTTAAATTATGCAAAACTTAGTTATGAGGAGGGTAATCCGTTTAAGAGTGTTGCTGAAGTACTTCAAGACTTCTTAACTTCATATCCAAAATCTCCTAGTTATGATGAAATTAATACCTTAGTTGTGACATCATATTTGTATCAACAAGATTATCAAGGTGCGCTTGATTATTTGAAAAAAAAGAAAAGCAAACAAAATCAAATTTTAAGCTATGAAGTCTCTTATTACAGAGCCATTCAGTTATTTAACTTAAATAAATATGTGGAGGCGCTTCCTCATTTTCAAGAAGGTAAAAAAACTGCAGAAACAGCCATCAAATTCAAAGCTTTATACTGGAGTGCAGAAACAAATTATAGATTGGAAAATTATCAGATAGGTTTAGAGGAATTTATGAACTTCAAAAAAACAGCACCGAAGTCTATTGAGGAATATCAATTAATTGATTACAACATTGGATATAGTTATTTTAAATTAAAAACCTATGAGGTTGCTGCTGAAGCATTTAAAAATTTCGTTGAAATAAACAATAATGATGGAGTCTTAAAAGACGATGCAACAATACGAATGGGCGATAGTTTTTTTGCTACTAAAGAATACCAAAAATCGATAACAGCCTACAAAAAAATAGTTGATTCATATGGAGCTAGTGCTGATTACGCACAATACCAAATTGCAATGAGTTATGGATTTTTAGAAAATAATATTGACAAAATAAATGCATTAGAAAGTTTACTTCATAATTTTGAAGTATCAAATTTTAGAGATGATGCTCTGTTTCAGTTAGGGAATACCTATTCAATAGTAAAGGATAATAAAAACGCTCATTTAGCTTACAATAAGTTATTTCAAAACTTCCCAAAAAGCTCATACATAGCAAGAACTTTATTAAGGGATGGGTTGTTATTTTATAATGATAATGAAAATAAAAAAGCCTTAAAAAACTATAAAGAAATAGTAGCTAAATATCCTAATTCTATTGAAGCTAAAGAAGCTGTTAGTAATGCGAAAAACGTGTACATAGATTTAGGAACTGTAGATGAATATGCAAAATGGGTAAAAGGAATTAGTTTTATAAATATTACAGATGCAGATCTCGACAACACAACGTATGAGGCTGCTGAAAATAAATTCTTAGAAAACAATGTCTCTAAAGCCATTGAGGGCTTTAAAAAATATTTACTCGCATTCCCTGAGGGTTTACATACTTTACAAGCTAATTTTTACTTAGCACAGTTACATGTTAAAGAGGGTTCAAATATAGAGGCTATTCCTAATTATGAATATGTAATAGATCAACCCCAAAGTGAATTTAGTGAACAGGCTTTAAACAAATTATCTGAAATTTTACTAGAAAAAGAAGAATGGGCTACTGCAATACCATTACTAGAACGGTTAGAAGAAGAGGCTAACTTACCTTTAAACATTTTATATGCTCAAAGTAATTTAATGAAAGGCTATTATCAATCTGAGGAATTTTCCAAGGCCGTTGCCTATGCTGAAAAGATTTTATTTCAAGATAAGATAGATGCAACTCTAGAATATGATGCTAAAATTATAATTGCTCGTTCAGCTTTTCAATCGGAAGATTTTCCAAAAGCAGAGGAGTTTTATACTGAAGTAGAAAGAAATGCAAATGGAGAATTAAAGGCAGAAGCTCTATACTTTAGTGCATATTTTTTGAACAAGAAAAAACAATATGAAATTTCTAATAAAACAATACAAAGAATTACATTAGATTTTTCTACCTACAAGTATTGGGGGGCAAAAAGTTTTATTATCATGGCAAAAAACTATTATGCCTTAGAGAATTCTGATCCGTATCAAGCCACATATATTTTAGAAAATATCATCAAGAATTTCCCTCAATTTGAAGATGTAATTAATGATGCTAAAAATGAATTAAAAAAAATCAAATTAAAAGAGTCAAAAACTAATAATTCTATAACAACTCCTAAAAATTAAGACTAATGAAAAAGTATATTTTAGTGTTGATTTTATTGATAAGTACTCTGAATGCTTTTGCTCAAAAAAAATCAAAAAAACCAATTAAAAATAAGGATTCTATTGTTGAAGTAATCAATGTAGTAACCTCATATACACCAACAATATCAGATGCTTTTAAAGTAAAAACAAATCCACGAATCGTTATCAGCAGAAACACAAAAAAGAAAAAACTAAACTATACTATCTTTTCTGCGCCAGTAGCTTCAACTTTTATTCCAAAAAGCGGTGTTGTTAAGGGAATTGATGTTGGTAAAAAAGAAAGACTTTTTGATAATTATTTAGCGCTTGGTTTTGGTAATTATTCTTCTCCTTTTGTCGAATTTTTATTAAATCAAAATAGAAAATTTGAAAACGATTATGGGGTTTATTTAAAATATATATCTACAGAAAATGGAATTGAAAGCACACCACTAGATACTGGAGTTTCAGACCTCAATGTTGGAGGATATTATATGAAAGAAGAACGAGGTTTTAATTGGAAAATTGGAGGTAATGTTCATCAGCAAAAATACAATTGGTACGGGCTACCCAATATTAATTTTGATACTTCTTCAATAGATGCTATTACTGAGCAACAAAACTACGGATACTATGAGTTAAATGGTGAGATTATATTTGAAGATTCTTATTTCAAAAACATAAAAACATCTGTTAACCTCTTTGATGATTTTTACGGCAGTAAAGAAATGGGGTTTTCACTTATGCCAAATTTTAAGTTTCCCTTAACAAGAATTAATAGAAGCCTAAAAGATCTTGAACTCCAAACAAGTATTCATTACTTACAAGGTGAGTTTAAACAAAACTACTCAGACGATTCAAACCTTAACTATGCCTTTTTTAATTTTGGGCTCCATCCTGTGTTAAAACTCGATTGGAAAAAACTCAATATTAAATTGGGGTCAAAGATTTATCTCACCTCAGATATAGAAAACAGTTTAACAGATGTACTTGCTTATCCAGATATTGAAATAAGTCATCCATTAAATTCTGGCTTATTAAATATATATACTGGAGCTAGTGGAGACCTTCATATGAATTCTTTTAAAAGTTTAAGTGAAGTAAACCCGTTTGTGTCCCCTACTCTTTTCTTAACACAAACTAATGAACAATACAATCTTTTTGGAGGAATTAATGGAACCCTTTCATCTAACATTAGCTTTAATCTTAAAGCGAGTTATAAAAAGAATGAGGATCATGCATTATTTGTTAGAAATAACTCAAAATCAAATGGTGAATTTTCGAGTTCATCAGGTCTTTTAGGTTATGAATATGGAAACTCTTTTGGTGTTTTTTATGATGATATAAGTATATTTTCAATTTTTGCTGAGCTAGAGGTTGCTGCCTCTAAAAGAATACATCTTGGTGGAAATTTACAGATGAATTCATATACAACTACCTTTCAGCAAGAGGCATGGAATTTACCAAAAATTGAAGGTTCCATTTTTGGAAAATATCAAAAAAATAATTGGTATGCTAGTGCCAATGTGTTTTTTGTTGGTGAACGATTAGATGTAAACTATAGTGATACATTTCCTTCAACAATTTCAAATATTCAGTCTTTAAAAGGTTTTGCAGACATCAATGTTAACGGAGGGTATCATTTTAATGATTTCTTTAGTGCATTTATTACCCTTAATAATGTTTTGGGAACAGATTATGAGCGCTATGCTAATTATAATGTTCTTGGATTTCAAGCCCTAGCAGGAGTTACTTATAAATTTGATTTTTAAGGAGACTAACCACTCATTAAAAAAAAATAAAGTAAAAATATATTCATAACTTCACATAAATTTAAACCTTTCATTAATTAACATCCTTTATGAAAAAAATTATTTTTTTAATTGTTACGGGTATTCTGTTTTCTTGCAATACAAAAGAATCAAATACAAAATCATCATTAGAATTATCAAAACAAGAAAAAGTAGATGCGGATAATATTAAACATTTTTTTGATACAGCATTAACTGAAGGAAAATCCTATGAATGGTTACGTGATTTAACATCAAATATTGGTGGAAGACTCTCAGGTTCTCCAGAAGCTCAAATGGCAGTAGAATGGGGAGAAGCTCTAATGAAAGAAGTAGGTTTAGATTCTGTATGGTTACAACCTGTTATGGTTCCTCATTGGGTAAGAGGTGATAAAGAAGTTGCAAATTATACTGTGAACGGTCAACAAAAAAATGTTCCTATTTGTGCTTTAGGGTTTTCTATTGCGACACCAAAAAATGGAGTAACTGCTGAAGTTATTGAAGTAAAAAGCTTAGAGGAAGCAGAGGAATTAGGAAATAAGATGGAAGGTAAAATTGTTTTTTTTAACCGTCCTTTTGACAACACACTTATCAATACATTTAAAGCCTATGGAGGTTGTGTAGACCAGCGAGTTCAGGGTGCAGCTGTATGTGGAAAATATGGAGCAAAGGGTGTAATTGTTAGATCTATGACTAACGGTTTAGATGATTATCCTCATACAGGAACAATGTCTTACGGAAACCTACCAAAGGAAAAATACATTCCAACTGCTGCAATTAGCTCAAGAGCTGCAAGCATTCTGAGTACTGATTTAAAAAATAATCCATCATTACAATTCTATTTTAAACAACATTGTGAAACCCTACCTGACGCTCCATCTTTTAATGTCATTGGAGAAATTAAAGGAACTGAAACACCTCAAAATATTATGGTTGTTGGTGGACATCTTGATTCTTGGGATTTAGGAGAGGGCGCTCATGACGATGGAACAGGAATTGTGCAATCATTAGAGGTTGCTCATTTGTTAAAAAAGAACAATATTAATTTAAAAAACACACTTCGTGTAGTGTTTTTTATGAATGAAGAAAATGGAACTCGTGGAGCAAAGAAATATGCAGAAATATCAAAACTAAACAATGAGACTCATATTGGAGGAATAGAATCTGATGCTGGTGGTCATACCCCAAGAGGGTTTTCAATTGATGCAAATGAATCAAACACAGCCTTAGTTCAGAGTTGGAAAAAGCTTTTAGCACCCTATGGCTTACATGATTTAGATAAAGGTGGAAGTGGTGCAGACATCTCTCCCTTAAAAGGAGAATCTGTTACCCTTGCAGGATATAGACCCGATAGCCAAAGATACTTTGACTATCATCATACGAGTACAGACACCTTTGACAAAGTAAACAAACGTGAGTTAGAATTAGGAAGTGCTTCTATGACTAGTTTAATCTATTTAATGGATAAGTATCTTTACAGTAGTTCTCCAATAAAACCTTGATTTAGTAAAACTATATGTTACTACTTAAAATTATTTTTGCTTGTTTTTTTATATATGCAGGGATAATGCATTTTATAAAACCCAAATTCTTTAATCATTTTATTCCTAAGGGACTGCCCAAATTAACTGTTAATTATGTTGCCGGTGCCATTGAATTTATATTAGGAATTGGATTATTCTTCCCATCTGTAACCTATCATGCTGCATTAGGAATCTTTATTTTATTAGTGCTATTCTTACCCATCCATATTTGGGATGCCACAAAATTAAGACCAGCTATAGGATCAAAAAAATTAGCTTACATAAGAATTCCTCTTCAATTTATATTAATGTATTGTGCATACCTAATTTACCAGAATTCATTACCAATACTCTAATAATTAAACAATGAAAAAAGTTATTTATTCTTTTGCTGTGTTTCTTTTGATGGTTTCTTGCAAACAACTAGAAGCAGATTTAATTGTGATTAATGCAAGTATATATACTGTTAATGACGCTTTTAGCAAAGCGGAAGCTTTTGCTATTAAAGATGGAAAATTTATTGGTGTCGGTTCTAACGCTGAAATCACTATTAAATACAATTCAAAAACAACTTTAGATGCTCAAGGAAAAACCATAGTTCCTGGTCTAATCGACGCGCACTGCCATTTCTACAGAATGGGATTACAGCAACAAAAGGTGTCTTTGGAGGGCACTAAAAGTTATGATGAGGTATTGGAAAGATTAGTAACTTTTCAAAAAGAAAAAAATGTGCCTTTTATTACAGGTCGTGGGTGGGATCAAAATGATTGGGAGATAAAAGAATTTCCAACTAAAGAAAAATTAGATAAATTATTTCCTGATACTCCAGTGGCCATAAGAAGAATTGACGGTCATGCACTACTTGTAAATCAGGCAGCAATAAACATTACAAAATTCACAAAAGATACTCCAGTTTCTGGAGGAGAAATTATTGTGAAAGACGGAAAAATGACCGGAGTATTTATTGATGCAGCAATGGATTTAATTCAAGTACCAACTCCAAATAGACAGACCGCTATTAAAGGATTAATTGATGCTCAAAAAATTGCTTTTTCTTATGGTCTTACTACAGTTGATGATGCGGGGCTAGAACAATCTACTATTGAACTCATTGATAGTTTACAACAAGAAGATGAATTAAAAATTCGCATGTACGCGATGGTTTCAGCTACTCAAAAAAATCTTGACTATTATATCAATAAAGGAATTGTGAAGACCGACCGATTGCATGTACGATCCTTTAAAATTTATGGAGACGGAGCACTTGGGTCTCGAGGAGCAGCCATGAGAAAATCCTACAGCGATAGACATAGCCATTTTGGAGCATTAATTTATAGCCCTGAACGTTATCGAGAAATGGCAAAACAAATAGCAGCTTCTGAATACCAAATGAATACACATGCAATTGGTGACTCTGCTAACACATGGATTTTGAAAACTTATGCAGAGTTTTTAAAAGGAGCTGCAAGTCAAGAATATGCAGGAATGGTCATTAATGAGCTATACGAGGATCCTGTACTGATGAGTATTTCAGGAAAAACACTTATTGCAGCAGAGGTTGGAGATCAGTACGGCATTCACGACAAAGATTCATGCACTCCAAAAAGTGATAGAGATGCCCTAGGAGGCCCTAGAGATTTTTCAGAAGCAGTGGTTTATTAGTTAGACTTTTTCGCCGCGAGATCTTATTTCTTTAAGAACCTCGTCGATTCCTTTCTTATCAATAATGCGCATGCCTTTAGTTGATAATTTAAGGGAAACAAATCTATTTTCAGTTTCTACCCAGAATCTGTGAGTATGCAGGTTAGGAAAGAACTTCCTTTTAACTCTGTTATTCGCATGGGAAACGTTATTACCACTTTGTGGCATCTTCCCTGTTACTTGGCATACTTTACTCATAGAAACGCGATTTTATAGGACATATAGTCTCTTAGCAAGATAGAATTACCAAGAATGAAGAATTTATTTTTACTTCGACATGCTAAGTCGAGCTGGAGTGATCCCAGCACAGCTGATTTTCATCGCCCTCTATCTAAAAGAGGTATTTCAAACGCGCTTTCATTATCAAAATATATTTCTGAACATCAGATAATTTTTGATTTGATCCTCTCAAGCCCCAGCGAAAGAACCCAAGCAACATTAGACTTAATATTTACAGAAAAGGACTTTCTATCAAAAATAAAATTTCAAGAAGCAATTTATCATGCAGAGATGTCTACCCTCTTAGAGCTCATCAAAGATCAAAATAACTTAAAAAAGAATATTTTAATCATAGGGCACAATCCAGGATTACATCTCCTGATAGAGCATTTAACAAAAACACTCATTGAGAAGTTTCCAACCTGTGGTTTTGTGAAATTATCAAATTTTGATAGCTGGAAAGACCTCGATGCTAATATACTAGACCTTAAATTCTTCGTAACTCCTAGAGATCTTATTCATGATTGATTTAAAAGTAAAAATTCTTAACCCTCTAATTGGCTCATCAATCCCTTTACCAGAGTACTCTACTGAAGGATCTGCAGGCTTAGATTTAAGAGCCTGTGTTGAGGAAAGCTTTACTTTAAAGCCTCAAGAGTGCCAATTGATTCCATTGGGATTTTCTATCTATATTGAAGATCCAGAACTCTCTGCCTTGGTTATTCCCAGATCAGGTCTGGGGTCCAAACATGGGATAGTAATGGGGAATTTAGTAGGGTTAATTGATTCTGATTATCAGGGTGAACTTAAAGTGCCTCTTTGGAATAGGTCAACTGAAGATTTTCTTGTGAGCACTGGCGATAGAATTGCTCAAATGATTCTTGTGCCAATCAAGCAAGCTAAATTAAGAGTGGTGGAGGATTTCTCTAAAACAGAGAGAGGGATAAAAGGATTTGGTAGCTCAGGGGTTGAGTAAACGCTTATTTTTCTTCTTCGCTTTCTGACTCGGCATCAGTTTCTGCTTCAGCATTCTCTTCAGAAATTTCTTCAACCACTTCTTCAGCTTCGACTTCCTCTGCAACAGTTTCCTCAAGAACTTCTTCGACTGGAGTCTCCAGCACTTCTTCAACACCTGTTTCCTCATCTTTAGCTTCAGCTTTTTTGGTCTCAGGCTTTGAGGCACCTGATGCGCCAAAACGATCTTGGAATTTCTTCACCCGACCACCAGAATCAAGCATTTTCTGCTTACCAGTATAGAATGGGTGACATTTAGAACAAACATCCAATGATAGATTATCTTTAAGTGTGCTCATTACAGGAAGCACATTGCCACAGCTACAAGTTGTAGTTATTTCTTGATAATTGGGATGTATGTCTGTTTTCATAATAAAATCAAATTTGGATGAGCACTATAACAAATACAGTTCGGTTTACAAATACATATGAATAATTTTTTTTATAATGTATCTGTTGCAATTCCTTTGAGGCAAACTTTTACCTATCACTCAAAACAAAAAATCATCCCAGGCACAAGAGTTGCAGTAAAGTTCGGTTCAAGATCCAAGCTTGGAATTGTTACAGAAGAGATTAAAGGCACAACGATTCAAACAAAGACAATTCATCAAGTCCTAGATAACGACCCAATTTTTTCAGAGGTAGAGCTAAAAATATTAGCATGGGCGTCAGACTATTATCATCACCCTATTGGAGAGGTGCTTGGATCATTTTTGCCAACGAATCTTAGAAATATTAAAACTGTTTTGGATGATATGGATGCTGTTGCAAAGGTTGAGATAGAAAATAACCCCTTTCAAAAGAATTTAACTCCACAACAAACCGAAGCAGTCAAAACTTTATCTGAACTTAGAGGGTTTGCGCCAACATTGCTTTATGGGGTTACTGGCTCTGGTAAAACAGAGGTCTATATTCGATGCATCCAAGAGCAGCTTTTGCAGCAAAAATCAGTGTTGCTCCTTGCACCAGAAATCGCTTTAACTCCTCAACTGGAGCAAAGAGTCAAAGATCAATTTGGTCCAGCTGTTGGGATGTATCACTCTCAAATGACTCCTGCAAAAAGATACAAGGCCTGGAAGCAATTTAGAAGTGGTGAAATCAATATTCTAATTGGTACAAGGTCTGCAGCAATGATGTCAGCACCAAGGTTAGGGTTAATTATTATCGATGAAGAGCATGATGCTTCTTACAAACAACACGAGGGCTTTAAATTTTCTGCAAGAGATTTAGCCATTAAAAGAGCCCAGATGCTTAAAATTCCCATCATCCTGGGTTCAGCAACCCCTTCTTTGAGAACCTTACGTTTGGTTGATGAAAAAAAATTTGGCTTAATCAAATTGACCAAGAGAATAACTAAACAAAATCCTCCTAAGTTCTCTATTTTAGATATCAATGAAACGCCATTAACCAGTGGGTTAGCGCCTCAGGCCATAGAGGCAATTGCTGCGACTCTAAAACAACAAAAACAAGCCATGATTTTTATTAATCGGCGAGGTTTTGCTCCACAATTTATATGCTCAAGCTGCTCTTGGCGAGCCACATGTAACAGTTGCGATTCAAGCTTGGTCTTGCATCATCACTTGGAGAGACTTATCTGTCATAGATGTGATTCAGCATTCGGCGTTCCATCTGATTGCCCAAGTTGTGGCGCAGAACAATTAGCTATTGTCGGCACTGGAACTGAGCAGCTGGAAATTACCCTGCAAGAACTTTTTCCTCAAATCTCAATCTTTAGAATGGACAAAGATTCCACCAAGAAAGCTAACTCCATGGAATTGCTGCTAAAAGCCATTCATGAATCTAAAAGCAGCATTTTGATAGGCACTCAAATGCTTATCAAAGGACATGACTTCCCAAATTTAGAGTTAGTTGTTGCAATTGATGTTGACCAAGGTGTAACCAGCTTGCATCCTGCCGCAATTGAAGAAATGGGCCAACAGCTAATTCAGGTCGCAGGAAGGGCAGGTCGCTCTGATGGCAATGCTTTGGTTTTAGTTCAATCAAGATATGCTCAAGATAAAAACTTGCTTCAACTTAAAAAAGGTAATTACCTTAATTTTGCAAAATCTATTTTGGCTGAAAGAAAAGCTTTAAATCAACCACCTTATTCTTTTGAAGCCATCATCAAAGCAGCCTCACCAAAAACACAGACAAATATTGATTTCCTTGATCAGCTAAAAAAAACAATAGA